>Ga0209652_1003986_pt1 | contig 10541 bp, 5 predicted proteins | sample SaaInl74LU_5_DNA_FD_184641 | JGI IMG/M metagenome (GOLD analysis project Ga0209652, IMG submission 184641) | Marine microbial communities from expanding oxygen minimum zones in the Saanich Inlet - ESP_74LU_5_DNA (SPAdes) (version 2) | ecosystem: Environmental > Aquatic > Marine > Intertidal zone ...
TGTACTGATTACTCCCAGGAGTTACAGGGTAAAATCCAAGAGAGCTAAAGACATACCATGCGCTCATTTGGCCACAGTCTTCATTACCACTAACCCCATCTGGAGCGCTTGAGTACAATGTGGTTAAAATCTCTCTAACGATGCGCTGGGTATCACTTGGCTGATTAACAAAATTATACAAATAAGCCATGTGGTGGCTTGGTTCATTACCGTGTACATACTGCCCTATGAGTCCTGTAATATCTGGTTGTTTGCGTCCAGAGGTTTCTTGTTTTGCGGTAAACAAATTATCTAAATGTTGTGCTAATTGCTTTTTACCACCCATTAATTGCATCAAGCCAGAAATATCTTGTGGTGCATACAAGCTGTATTGCCATGCGTTGGCCTCTGTGTAATTAAAGTTCACCTCATAAGGATCGAAAGGACCAAACCAAGTATTATTAAACCTTCCCTGCATAAAACCTGTGCTTGGATTGTACATGTTTTTATAATACTGTGCCCGCTCAGTAAATTGTTTAAACACTTGGGTATTACCCATTTTTTTTGCCATTTGAGCAATGGTCCAGTCATCATATGCGTATTCAAGGGTTTTAGAAACACTTTCGCTTTCCATTTCAACAGGAACAAAACCTACATCTTTGTAAGAAGCTAAACCTAGCTTGTCTTGCATAGCACTATGGGTCATGGCCTCCAGGGCTTTTTTACTGTCATACCCAGAAATCCCCTTAAGGTAGGCATCTGCAATGACTGGTACTGCGTGATACCCAATCATACACCCCGTATAATTGGCGCTCAAATCCCAAATTGGCATGATACCACCTTCGTCATATTTTGCTAAAAAGGTGTTTATAAAATCATTGGTGCGCTGCCGCTCTATAATAGTATACAAAGGATGGGCTGCTCTGTAGGTATCCCAGAGAGAGAAAACAGTGTAGTAGTCAAAGTCTTTTGTTTGATGTATTTCTAGATCCATACCTCTGTAACGACCATCTACATCTTGATATATATTAGGGGCAATCATGGTGTGGTAAAGGGCCGTATAAAAAGTGGCAAGGTTGTCTTTATTTGCGTCTTCAACAACAATTTTCTCTAACTGTTGCTCCCAAGATTGTGCCGCCTGTTTTTTGAGGGTTTCAAAAGTTTTGGAGCCAATTTCTACCTCTCTATTTTGTTTGGCACCTGACTGATCTACCGCAGAAATACCTACTGAAATATACACAGGTTCATTGTTTGGGTTGACAAACTCTAGAGCGCATTTTCTAGCCCCTGGCATTCCATTTTTGGGAGGGGATTGCAACATATCTTTAAATGGATGAGATGTTTTTATACTAAAAAACAAACGTTGGTCTGTTGCCCATGCCTCTGAAAATCTAAACCCTTGAATTTCTGTGTCTGAAATAATTTCAATAGAAGCATCTAATACTTTATCACGATGCAACAAATCTAAGATTAACACCTGATTCTCTGAGCTTGGATAGGTGTATAAATGCATCGCTGCTCTGGTTGTTGTAGTTAACTCAACATCAATATTAGTATCTTCTAAATGCACTTTATAATACCCCGGAGAAGCTTCTTCTTTTTGGTGAGAAAAGGAAGAGCCATAGCCTTTTTGGCCATTGGCGCCATTATTAAAATTTATGGCACTTGTTGGCATTAACAACACATCGCCGTAGTCGCTAACGCCCGTTCCGCTAAGGTGGGTGTGGCTAAAGCCGTATATATAATCATCACTGTAATGATAGCCACTACAGCCGTCCCAGCCGTCTAAACGGGTATCTGGGCTTAATTGAACCATTCCAAAAGCCGTGGTTGCGCCCGGGTAGGTGTGCCCGTGACCACCGGTTCCTATAAAGGGATTTACATAACTTGTTAAAGGAATATTTTGTGTGGAGGCAGGGTTGATTTTTGTATGTGAACAACTCGCTAGTACAAATGTCACAAATAGTGCAAAAATAATATTCTTCATGTTCCTTTTTTAAAGACCAAAAGATACAACAATCATTATAATTTCAAAGACACACAAACAAGCAATTTTAAGACCATATTCACACAAGAGCTAAAAAATGTAATTATCTTTAACCACAAAGAAAACCAAGACCATGCTGCGTTGGATTATTCCTATTGTTTTTTACATACTTATAGATATTTATGCCTTTCAGGCCATAAAAACAATAAGTAAAAACCACTTTATACACGGGGTTTATGTGTTAAGCTCGGTAGCTATATTGGTGTTTTTTATATATGCCATCACCTCCCCCGATGCTAGAACAAATCCAAAAATGATGTACATCTATGGGCTTTTCTTAGCTTTATTTGTCCCTAAGATTATTGCGGTTATTGCTATGTTTGGTGAAGATGTTATTAGGGTATTTGTTGGGGTTTTCTATAAAATTGGAGGAGGCAGTGAAGCTTCTTTTATGCCCTCACGTCGTAAATTTGTTAGCACAGTAGCCCTTGGGGTTGCTGCCATACCTTTTGCTGCTCTATTATACGGCATGATTAAAGGAAAATACAACTATAAGGTTTTACAATACACCCTAGAATTTGAAGATTTACCTAGCAGCTTTGACGGGTATACCCTTACTCAAATAAGTGATATACATAGCGGGAGTTTTGACAATCCAGAAAAGGTGAAGTATGCTGTAGATTTGGTAAACAAACAACAAAGCGATCTTATTTTATTTACTGGAGATTTAGTAAACAATGTTGCCCAGGAAATGGATGCCTGGAAAGATACCTTTGCCACATTAAAAGCAACAGATGGAGTGTACTCAGTTTTAGGCAATCATGACTATGGAGATTATGTGTCTTGGGAGTCTGCAGAAAAAAAACAGGAAAATCTACAGGCACTAATAGCCCTTCAAAAAGACATGGGCTGGGATGTACTATTAAATGAAAGTAGAACCATCCAAAAAAACCAACAGGCTATAAAACTTGTGGGAGTAGAAAACTGGGGAGAAGGAGGTTTTAAAAAAGCTGGTGATTTAGAGAAGGCCTGTGCAGATGTTAGCGCCCAAGATTTCACAATTTTAATGAGTCATGACCCATCACACTGGCAATCTAGGGTAAAAGAGCATCCAAAAAACATACAACTAACCCTTAGTGGCCACACCCATGGCATGCAATTTGGAATTGAAATACCAGGATGGTTTAAATGGAGTCCCGTAAAGTACAGATACCAAAACTGGGCAGGGATTTACAAGGAGTTTGGTCGTTACATAAATGTGAATCGTGGCTTTGGGTATTTAGGCTATCCAGGACGTGTTGGTATTTGGCCTGAGGTCACTGTAATTACCCTTAAAAAGAAGAGCAAAACCGCGTAATACTTGTTGTTTGGGTATAAATGTTATATTTGTAATACAATTAGTCCCAAAAAGAGAAACCTCATGTCAAAATTTGGAGAAATTATTGAAACAAACATTCCTGTCTTGCTCGACTTTTATACCGAGTGGGATGAGGCTTGTAAATCGATGCATCCCGTACTTAGAGATGTAGCGGCAGCCCTTGGTGATAAAGCCCGGGTGATTAAAATAGATGTAGAAAAAAACAGTGAACTTGCAGAAGCCCTCCGCGTAAAAGGCTTGCCAACACTTATGATATATAAGCAAGGTGAGATGAAATGGAGACAAAGCGGAGAACAAGATGCCAATACCCTAATTGGTTTGGTGCAAGAATACGTATAACATCCTTACAGTTACATTTTAACTTTAATACTTGTGTTATTTTGACACGGGCAGCGCCTTACACTGCCATCCCATTTTAGTGCAGTGTGCCAGCACTTTTGGCAAAACGTATTGAAGGTTTTTAAAAGCCTTCAAACTATCATGAAAGACAACAATACTACCTGGTTTTATGTGTGTTATTACATTTTTTAAACACTGCTGCCTAGAGATGTTGTGATCATAATCTTTACTTAAAACACTCCACATTACAATGCTGTAGCCTTGAGCTTGCAGAATCCTGGCTTGTTTGGGAGTAATCCTGCCATAAGGAGGTCTAAAAAGCGGCACAAAACCTGGCAGATGACTCTCCAGAACTGCTGCACATTTTTCAATATCTTTTGTGTAGTTTTTAACAGATGTTTTCCAACCATTGTAATGACTAAAGGTATGATTGCCAATACCATGAGAAGCGGCAATTACTTTATTGAAAATTGCAGGATATTTAGTTACATTATCCCCAATACAAAAAAAAGTAGCTTTTGCATTATGCGCATTTAATTGGTCTAGCACCCATGGGCTCACCTGAGGTATTGGACCATCATCAAAAGTGAGGTAAATGGTGTTTTTAGTGTTTGGGTATTCCCAAATTTGTTTCGGGAATAACCGAGTCACAAATTTGGGTGTTTGTATCATGTGTTAGGTTTTCTGAAATACTGTTAGTTTACTTGGCTTTGTAATAATTCTTGTAATGAAGCCTCTGCGGGTATTTCTGTATCTGAGCCTAAGGCAGATTGATCTTCTAATTCTATACCCTCATCTGGATTATAAAGGTAGGGAAACAGCTTTATGTACTCATTAAATTTTATAGCCTCTGCAAGAGCATATTGTTTTGTGTCTTCAGCCAACAACACAGTAACAACAGCTCTGTAGCGCTCCATATCTGTATAGATTTCTCTACGCATATCTATCTGCTCATTGGTCTTAAAACTACTGAAATAGAGTAGTTTTTCTTGATATACCACCGCTAACTGCGCATAAATATCACGGGCTTTTTCTGGCTGGTTTACACTGTAATACATTTGCATGTATGGCTCTAGCAAAGAATAGAATGCAAAGGTATCAACCGGCATTTTCTCCATAGCCAAATCTAGTATCTCACGAGCTTTGTCTAGTTTATTTTCTTTTAACAGCGCCTCTGCAATACGGGCTAGGTTACTTCTATAGGTTAACCCATTTCTGCGGGTTTCTATATCGTGATAAACAGCTGGATCTCCGCTATTACCCCAGTCCCAATTTTTGACAATTTCATATGATTTGTCTGCATCTACACGCCCCATATCAAAAGGGTTATCCTTATCTACTGGCGTTTTAATAGGCACTAATTTATATACCACTCCATCCATTTGTAGGTAATCTTTCATCCAAAGATAATCGTCATCTCCAAAGCTTCCACCACTAAAATAGATGGGGCGCTGCCAATTATTATTGGCAATAATATCCAGCATTAAAAGTCTGTTTTTATAAATAACTTCATCCTTTATAGTAACATCTATATAGGGTACTATCTTGGACTGGTCTTTTAAGGCAACAACACCACTTTTAAGAACAGCCTGCTTATCTACAGGAAGTCTAAAAGTTTTTGTTGGAAAGGTGTTAACTACTTGCCCACTACTTGGTATTTGATACATTGTTCTAGGATCATCAGAGGCTATCCAATCCATCCACACATTAATATTTATACTATCTGTGTCAATTTCATTGAAAATAATATAATCTCTTGAGCCGTATTTATAATCCTTGTGAGTGAGTTGAGAAGGGATGGGATCACTATCAAAGGCCTTCTTTTTCATGTCATCTATGTACCAATCTGTAGCAAACAAAGCGGTGTTTACTACACGCACATCACGCCTATATCCTTCAATGTTTTGAAGGTACCAAAGGGCAAAGGTATCATTGTCTCCAATGGTAAAAATAATACCATTTTGTTCTATACTATCCAGATACATACGCGCCATAGATTGGGCGGTATATCTGTTTGAACGGTCATGATCATCCCAGTTTTGAGACGCCATTAGCACTGGAGCCCCTAGCATAGTTGCACTCAAAACAATGGGAAGTGCTACCTTAGGGCTTATGTACTCTTTTAAGATTTCATAAAGCGCATACACTCCATATCCAATCCATATGGCAAAGACATAAAAACTACCAACAAGGGCATAATCTCGCTCTCTAGGCTCGAAGGGTCTCTCATTTAAATATACTTTTAAAGCCAGACCTGTAAAGAGGAAAAACACCAACAGCACCCAAAAGGTTTTCTTGTCATACTTGGCCAAAAATAAGATTCCTAAAAGCCCTATGAGCAGCGGTATGAAATAATAGGTGTTTCTAGCTTTATTTTCTAGTGCGTCTGTAGGGATATTATTTTGAGGTCCTATTAGCATTTGATCCACAAATGGAATACCACTAATCCAGTTTCCGTGCAACTTATCATACCTTCCTTGAATATCATCTTGTCTGCCAGCAAAATTCCACATAAAATAACGCCAGTACATATATCCAAACTGATACTCAAACATAAAGCGCATGTTGGTTAAAAACCCAGGTTTTTCTATGTCTAGATAGTCTCCAAAATTCTTTAAGAATTTGTCATAATCTTCACTATCTACAAGGCCTTTATCATAGGCCTGCCTAAACTTTGCTACCTCATCTACAAGCAACTGCTCTGAGCGGTATTCATTTTTAATTTCAAAATCTACAGCGCCAGTAATCTCCATGTAATTGGCGTTGTGCTCCAAACTCCACATTCTTGGCAAGAATGCCTTTTGATTATCTTCAAAGTTTTGTTTTGCATTTTGAATGTCATTTACAATAACATATTTTTTTGCATTAAGATCTTTTTCATATTTAGGCTTATCATCCAAAAATGGATTGTCTTTGTCTAGCCCTACATAAGCCTCTGTAAAAAGTGGTCCATAAAACAAGTGTGTTTCTGGATATTGTTCACGGTTGTAATAGGCTAACAACTCTCGGGCGTTGTTTGGGTTGTTTTCATTGATAACAGTACCTGCATTGGCCCTTATTGGCAACATAAGCCAACTAGAAAAACCAATAAAGATAAACAGCACACAAAGTAGAAGTGTGTTGAGTTTCACAAAACTTTTGCTTCTTGTGTAGCGCAAACCAAAATAAAATACTGCCAAAAACAAAAGCCCAGCTATTATGGTTCCAGAGTTAAATGGCATGTTTATTTGATTGACAAAGAAAATTTCGGCAGCACTAAAAAAGCGCAAGGTCATGGGTAGTAATAGTTTGAAAATAAATAACAGTATGGCAACGGTGACCACATTGGCAATCAAGAAATTTTTTACTGTTACTTTGTTATAGTTTTTAAAGAAATATAAAAATCCAATGGCAGGAATAGTTAGTAATCCCATAAAGTGAACCCCAAAAGAAAGTCCAATAACAAAGGCAATTAACACCACCCATTTATCACCTCTGGGGGTAAACATTTCTCCCTCCCAGCGAAGACCAGCATAAAATAGCACAGACATTATAAAAGCCGCCATTGCATACACCTCTGCCTCTACAGCACTGTACCAAAAACTGTCAGTAAATGCAAAAGTTAATGAGGCAACTACAGCGCTACCTAAAATGGCTATTTGATTGTTTTTAGTAAAGGTGTCATTTTTTTTCACCAAATTGGACAGCAAAATAGTTACAGACCAAAACATAAATAAAATGGTAAAAGCACTGGCAAAGACCGACATTAAATTAATAGTCAAGGCAATATTTGTTGCCTCCATCGCAAAAATTGAGAAGAAAGCTCCCATTAATTGATATAATGGAGCTCCTGGAGGATGTCCTACTTCAAGGTTACTTGCAGTGGTAATATACTCTCCGGCATCCCAGAAACTAGCAGTAGGTTCTACTGTGCTCCAGTAGGTCACTAGGGCTATTGAAAAGACAAACCAGCCTAAGATTGTATTCCATTTTTTGAATGTAAAAGACCCCATACAATTATACTTTTTTGGTTGTAGCGAATGTACTACTATTTCTCGTTTTTTTTAAACACTGATGGTACATTATCATAGTTAACGTAACACCTAGAAGACTTATTTTATGGCTAAAATAATACAAGAATATTTTTTTACAAAAATTGCTTGTAGGGTATACAATTTGTTTTAAATTTGCATCCTCTAAAGCATCAATGAATTTTAATGCTTTATAAGACGAAGGTCTATACTCTTGGTAATGTCCCATGGTGTAATGGTAACACTCCGGTTTTTGGTATCGTCATTCTAGGTTCGAGTCCTAGTGGGACAACACAATAAAAAGCTTCTAGTTAAATCTAGAGGCTTTTTTGTTTTTTAAAAACCAGGTCTTTTTGGCTTGTTTGTTGTCTAGAATGATGCCAAAAAAAACCAATGCCTGGTTAAGCTATTGCTAATCAACGAAGTCAAAGTCGAGAAACATTTTATTCTCTTAGTTTTTTTTCATTAGATGAAAATAACATAGGTATTGCTGTTACAAAATTTAATGTGGTTCGTTATTACATTGAGCATTAAAAGTCAAAGAGCCTTTTTGAATAATGTACTACCTAAAAAAAAGCTTGTAAAAATTTACTAAATGTTTTTTGATCTGTAATGTTAATCTTATGCAAAACAAGGAGGTAGTAAGCTCTCTATTGTTAAGTTTGTCTATAACCAATCAATTATAATTATGTTTTCATTTTCTAATAAAGTTATTCTATTACTTTTTACACTTTTATTTGCCACCAATATCAAGGCGCAAGACTTCCAAGGCCAAGCCTATTATTTTTCTAAAACCACCATGGACATGAGCCGTTGGGATAGAGGCGGAAAAATGAGTGAAGCACAAAAAAAACAAATGGAGGCCAGAATGAAACCATGGCTCGAAAAAACATATATCCTTACCTTTAATAAAGAAGAGTCTATATTTAAAGAAGATGAAAAACTAGAAGGGGGCCCCGGAGGAAGAGCACCAAGTATGTGGGGAAGCAGCTTCTCTGCAGGACTACAATATAAAAACATAAAAGAAAAAATATTTCTTCAAGATCAGGAGTTTTTCGGAAAACAATTTTTAATCACAGAACAGATGACTCCATATGCCTGGAAAATGGGCTCAGAAACCAAAAAAATTGGGCAATACACCTGTTACAAAGCCACAACAACAAGACCCTCATCTGAATTAAATTTCACCTCCACAAATAGACGTGATAGAGAAAAGAAAAAAGAGGAAAAGAAAAAAGACTCAACTAGTGTAGTTAGCGATGCAAATGTTGCTGTAGCGGTAGAAAAAGAAGAAATAGAAGAAAAAGAGGAGATGGTTGAAGTTGTTGCATGGTACTCTCCAATGATACCTGTAAGTCAAGGCCCAACTGAATACTGGGGCTTACCTGGATTAATCTTAGAACTTAGCGCCGGAAACACAACCATGCTTTGCAGTAAAATTGTTATGAATCCTGAAGAAAAAATTGAAATCAAACGTCCTACCAAAGGAGAGGTGGTTACTAAAAAAGAGTACAATGAAATCATTACCGGCAAAATGCAGGAAATGAGAGACAATAGAGGCCGTGGAAGCGGAGGAAGATCCAGAGGGCTCTAAGAATCATAAAAACTACACACTAACCTTTTTTGTAACAACGTATGAGAATATATTTCACCCTAGCGCTATTATTGGCATCAAGTATTTGCCTTTCACAAGTAAAACTTCAAGGCGTGGTTCGTGATAGTTTAGGAAGCCCACTAGAGCTTGCAAATGTTATTGCCATTAACAAACAAAGTAGCGCTCTTGAGTCTTTTTCTGTCACTACTGAAGATGGAAAATTCATGCTTTCATTGTCTAAAAACCAAACCTATAACATGCAGGTGAGTTACATAGGGATGAAAACTTTTGAACAGGAAATTTCTACCAAAGAACAAGACATCATAAAAGATTTTAACCTGAGTCTAGATAACAACCTAGACGCCATTGAGCTTAGCTATGAAATGCCTGTTACAGTAAGAGGAGATACGCTAATATACAATGCAGATTCCTTCACAAATGGATCTGAAAGAAAACTAGAAGATGTTCTAAAAAACTTGCCTGGGGTAGAAATAAACGAAGACGGACAAATAGAAGTAGAAGGAAAAGTTGTTAATAAATTAATGGTTAATGGGAAAGATTTTTTTGATGGAGACACCAAGTTAGCCTCCAAAAATATCCCATCTAAAGCCGTAGACAAAATACAAGTACTACGTAATTACTCTGAAGTTGGACAGTTAAGTGGCGTAACCAATAATCAAGACAACGTAGCAATTAACATCAAATTAAAAGAAGGAAAAGAAAATTTTTGGTTTGGTACGGTAACCGCAGGTGGAGGAGTTAGCGAAGATGAGCCGCTTTATCTTGCACAACCTAAACTCTTTTATTACAGCCCAAAGTTTAGTCTTAATTTTATTGGTGATCTCAACAATACAGGAGAAACAGCATTGTCTAGAAGGGATATCAGAGGCTTTGGAGGAGGCTTTAGAGCCCCAAGCAATACAAGTGGAACAAGTATCAATTTGGGAGACAACTCCTTAAACTTTTTAACAAACCAGAAGGATGCACTAGAGGTAAAAAATCAATTAGGAGCCACCAACTTTAGTTACTCTCCTAGCCAAGCGCTAGATATAACTGGGTTTGCAATTTTAAACAGCAACCGCGTTACCTCAAGAGAGATTAGTTTTGTACAATATACTGACAGCGATCTAGGAATCCCTGATGAGACCACACAACAAACCAGCACGCAACGCTCTGACCAAGGACTTTTAAAACTAAGCGCATCATTTCAACCAAATTTTGAAAACCAATTAGAGTATGACGTTTTAGGACGTA
>Ga0209652_1003989_pt1 | contig 10533 bp, 10 predicted proteins | sample SaaInl74LU_5_DNA_FD_184641 | JGI IMG/M metagenome (GOLD analysis project Ga0209652, IMG submission 184641) | Marine microbial communities from expanding oxygen minimum zones in the Saanich Inlet - ESP_74LU_5_DNA (SPAdes) (version 2) | ecosystem: Environmental > Aquatic > Marine > Intertidal zone...
CACCTTACCTCTATCACTATGTACTGGGTTTGTCAAAACATATGGACGGATACCCACTCCTCTGATAATGTAACAGAAATCTACTCTAGAGCAGGTGATCTTGTCTGGATCTCTCTGTCTATCTAACTAACCAATATGTATGTCTCCTTGCTTATCTCTCTGATGTGAGTCGAAACATAAGTTGTTCTTATATTATTTAAACTCATTTGCTACAACTCATGTGTAGGACTAATCACAATGCTTGTGATCCAAAAGAATCAAACCAAGGGGAATAGTTCCAAGAATGATGGAGAACAACATCAAGACACGATCACCGCGGACTTTCATTGCTGCCTCCATACGAGGCGCAGTCTCGCAGGCTGCAATGTTAATATATACCCCTCCAGCCATTGCTAGGATGATTCCGGTAGCAACGTCTGAAGGATTGGCTGCAAGAAATATGACACCGCCAAGACAAACTGACAAGCCAGATAAAAAGTTGAAAGTGAGAGCTTTCCATACTGTCAAGCCGCCATACTTTGTGAGAACGATAAAGTCGGCCAGTTCTTGTGCAATTTCATGGAACAGAGTTACCAACATGATCGAAATAGCCACCCCCACCGAGCAGGAACGGAACGCAGCTGCGATAAAGAATCCATCAGCGAAGTTATGGAAAGAGTCTCCAAGGAGAATTGACGCGCAGAGTCTCTTGTTCACGAATGAGCTCTGGGTGATAATGGTCTCCAGTTCGGTTTCATTGTTTGATCCTTCCTCTTCACAAACGTCACATTTGCACATTTCTTGTGGAGTAGCATCTTCAATCTTTTGAATTATAGGTGATCCGGATTTGCTATCCTGGGGATCATCAACTCTCACAGTTGCAACAACACCCGTCTCAAGGTCGGGTTTATCATTACAAGTTTCACAATCTTCCTCTTCATGAAGGACAGCAGAATTGTCTGTACGGGCTTGGATAACTTCATCTTCAGTCGGTTCAGAATGATGAAAAATGATGGCAAGAACGAAGGGGAGAAGAAACCCTCCTAGGACAGAACAACCAAATTTAGCAGCGGTGCTGCCCTCACCAGCATGTACATCCTCTTGCAAATAACGATGCCCATGGTCCGAATGGTCATCGCGTACATCCTCTGCATGACTTTCATGTCCCTCACCAGATATATATTTCAACGATTCGGGAAGAACCAAGAAAACTGCAGTCGCAATAAGCGCCCCCACGGCAAACGCAGGAATGAAAATATCGAAAATCCTTCCACTTCCATGGGCAGCGGGCGAGGATTCAACTGGAATGTTTCTGTATTTGAGAACACCTCTGTACATCGCTGGAAGAGCAAGGATGAGCACACCCGAAAAAGTGGCAACGTTGACGAGGAGTGTGGCTCCGATAACAGCCCCCCAGGGATCTCCACCGGCCTTGGATTCATTTGCAGATGTAGAAGTACTCCTATCATCGAACTCATCACCGTGCATATGGCCATCGTGGTCATCAACCTCTCCTTCTGCGTGTAAATGTTCATCTTTTTCATGGTCGTGGTCATCATGGTCACCTTCCTCTCCTTCTGGGTGTAAATGTTCATCTCCGGCATGCTCGTCTAGGTGCTCATCTTCTGTATGCAAGTGGTCTTCGTCAACGGCAGCGGCAGATTCCGTTGTAAGATCGTCATGATCATGATCGTCATGATCATCCTGCAGCAGCCGATTGGCGACAGAAGGAGTTTCAACATCCACATCCACCTGATGCCCCCAAAGAGAGGATAAGACAGATGGCATCATCATGAAGCCACCAGAAGCTTTCTGCTTCGAATCGGAAGGCACTACGCCATACGAAGAGACAGATGGCGATGACCCAGAAATAGTAGCAGCTGAAGCGGAATGGGCAACAGCTGAAAAGATGAGAGCAGCCATTCCAGCGGCCTTCAATACTGAGGAGCCACGGCTGGTGGTATTAATGTCGGAGCCTTCGGTACGAACATGGCGCTTTCGGCAGCCAGGCGTGCAGCCTTCACGGCCCGAGTGATTGTGGTGGTGGTGGTGAGTTGTCGCCATGATGGAAAGTTATCTCCAATTCCTCTGTTTACTTTCACTTTGAATGGCGAAGCGACAAGCGACCCCATCTTCCGTCGCATCCCTTTTCCACCTTCTCCGTCCGAAAGTAACGCAAAAAGCAAAAATAATATAATCATGATGACCGGCCGCTTGAATGAACATCATGGACAATAACAGTCATAAGAGTACGAACAGTTGCGAAGTGAAAGTATTAACAACTCTTATCATCGTTGAGTTGACGATTGGGTACATATAATATCTCTGAAAGTGAAGAGTTGCGGCTGAGATATTGGCGTGGACCAACAAAGACTAATATCTGCCTCGCTCAGCCTCCCTCTGACGAAAAGCTGCAACCATCATTATTTCCTAATGACTATCAGGATACTCTGAACAGATTTAGTAACTAGATCATGAAGACATTTTACATACAGGCAATTCTCACGGCCTCCATAGGAGGCATCCTCTACGGGTACGACATGGGAGTGATTTCAGGCGCCCTCCCATCTTTAGCTGCTTATTTCCAACTCAATTCAATCCAACAAGAATGGGTAGTAGCACTGCTCTACTTTGGTGGCGGAGTGGGCGCAGCCACAGGTGGATTCATCTGTGATCTATTTGGAAGAAAGCGTGCCATTCTAGTAACAGACGTCATGTTTGGCTTCGGAGCCTTTTTGTTATTTATTGCACAGAGCGTGTCTGCAATAATGGTTGGAAGATGTGTCGTTGGATGGGCTGTGGCCGTAAGTGCCATTGCGGACGTTGCATACTTGCATGAGATAAGTTCCGTGTGGGAAGAAAAAGATGAAAGAGAGTCACAAGGACAAGGTGGAAATGGTAATATCGCTACGAATCAAATGATACGACAAAATAGCCAAAGCAGCAGCAGTGCAGGTGGAAGAGGTAGTGTTGTTAGTGTGAACGAAGCTTGCATCAGCTTAGGGTTTCTCTTGGCATATGGGGTTGCATATTCATTGGGGGAAAGCAATAACTCGGAGGAATGGCGTTCCATGTTTGCATTTGGGGGGCTGCTAGCAATCATACAATTCTTTGGAATGTTGCTCATGCCTGAAAGTCCAGTCTGGCTGCAAAACCAAGGACGCATTTCCGAGGCAAATGCCTCAAGGAACAAAATACGTGGATCAATGCATGCCGGTAGTAGCACTGTCGAAGTTGAAATGCATCCAACAACACCACCATCATCTAGTCAAAGTTCCACATTCAATCCAGAAGAGTTCATGTTATCTCCTTCATCAAATACTGCAACTAATTGCATTATGGGCATGGCTATTCGATTGTACAGGATACCACGCAGTATCAAGAATCACTGCAAGCGATTGACACAAGAAATGTTTGTTCCCTACAAAAGACAATGTATCATTTCATTCTTCTTGGCGACATCGCAACAATTTTGTGGTCACCCGAGTGTTTTGAACTTTTCTGCAGAGATATTCTCAATATTAAATGGCTCTATTCTAAGCAGTGGCAACGACAATACCATGGGTACCGAAGAGCAAGATGTAGATCTGACACCAATGGAATTGACAGTAGGAATAGGAATTCTCAAGTTCCTGACCACAATCGTTGTCATTCTATTTGTGGAAAGAGTTGGCAGAAGACCGCTGTTACTTTCGGGAATGATGGTCATATTGGTTTCACTCACTTTCTTAATAATTGGATTTAGTGGCTATGGCGATATAGACATACAACAACAGCAGCAGCAGCAAGAACAGCAAATTGATAGCATTTCATCTTCGATAAAAAGCAACCTCGGCATCATTGGAATCTATGGAGTCGCGGTTGGCTATGCCATGTCATTTGGACCACTTACCTGGTTAATCACAAGTGAATTATTTCCGTCTTTGATAAGAGGGAGAGCTCTTGGATTCGCAACAGTCATCACCTATGTCGCGGCGGGGATTGTCTCTAGAACTTTCTTGTCACTTCAGAACGATATTGGACTTTCTAAATGCTTTTCACTTTACTGGATAGCAACAATTGTTGCAATTGTGTTTGTCTGGTTAGGTGTTCCAGAGACAGGAAATGAGAGGAGCGTTGACGAGATTAATAGAGATTTAGACTGCATGTGGGTCTGGGGTGGTAGGAGGGCCGCTACAGTCACTGATTCGTCTTGGAGATCCTTGAGGAGTTATGGAAGCTGGGGACTCTCGCCTGATGACAATCATACAGATGGCATATCGCCATCACCAAGCTCCGACGAAGTAGTTACCGAGACCGAGGCAACATCTGCTGGCCTTAGTCCACGGCGATCGTCCTCGTCTAGGCAAGTAGTGTAGTATTTGTAGTAGTAACATTATATACATTAATTTCATGATTATGTGCAAAATTTAATTAAGATGTTCATTCACTTTTAAGCATCTTGGAAATTGGTAATCAATGCAGTCCACTCTTTTGCAAAAACTGAGTTGACACGATACGCCTGCGCCAGTCTTTCCTGATCTAGCTGGTCCTGGGCCTGCAGAACTCCATGAATTGCCCGTCTTCGCATCCTCAATAAATGCCGTGACACTTCGGGAGCTATAACATGTTCAATGCCTCTAATAAGTTCTTTGTCATGAATGCGAAGAACTGGTGGGTCTAACCGGTGCTCAATTGTTCCAGCAACATGTCTCATCGCAGTGGCAGTACGGGTGTCTTTCAGTGCATCCGCCAACACTGTGGTTGATCTCTTGAATGAAGACATCTCTCGCCGCGAATACCATGAGTTGATGCGGTCTCCCTTGCTCCGTGGCTGTAGTAATACTGCGGTTGAGAACTCAGAGAAACGCACTGACTTTGCACTTGCTACCCTTGACGGAGCTGATGAAGATGAAGCCACCTTCTTCAGCATTGGCAACATCATTGCTTTTCTTTTCATTCCTCCTTGCTGCTGCTGCTGCCGCTGCCGCTGCTGCAGCCGCTGTGGAAGCTCCATGTGATCTCTTGCTCGCTGAATTGCCATTGTGTTTGTCTGTTGATTTTGTGTAAAGCATGATTGATACCTTTGGGTGAATTGAAAAGGGGGTATCGTGAAACGATTGATGTTCTTCGGAAATTTCTCTTGAAGAGTCATAGTCGTTACGACAACTTTTGACGTAGGAACTCAATACATGATTCACGAGGATACTTCTAGAGAGGGTCGTGTGAAAATGAGCCAGGGCAGGGTGCACGGCTCTTGTACTGATACGATTGATAGGATGGCAGTCTCTTTTGGATGGAGCTTCAAAAATCCTCTGAGGAAGTGCAATACAACACCATGCCATATAATTATGTAATCTACTCAGGTGGAAACGTACATGATATCGTTTTGGTTGTCATTTATGCTCAATTATTCATTCTCTCTTTTGCACGCGCACATTGCCCTTGTCATCCAAATCTACCCTCACACCTAGCTTTTGAAGCTCAGGTGTATCTCCCAATGCTTCGTTTGCCTCAAGTCGCTGCACCATTTCTATGTTAGCTTCGTTGTTCTCTACGGCATTCCTGATTGCAACGATGCACCACTCCCTAAGAGTAAAGCAAGCAATACCAAGGGAGGTAGCTGACAAGAGCACATGAAGTCCTGTTCTGACCAATACATTTGCATCCTTGGTACTGTTTCCGGCATCCAAATCCGCCATTGGAAGAACTACAGTTGACCTCAATAGGTCTTGATTATGTTGACATTGATAAACAAGATTCCCAATCAAACGTACAGTCGAAATAGCAGTCTCTTGCTCATGTGAGCTCAATTTTAATTCTCTTGCACTCTTCCCAGAATTTTTTGTCAGTGAAACATCTACGATCCGTGCCAAGTCTTCACAACAGTTTGCAATAAGGCTAGTGTCTCGCCCGAGAACTGATCGGGCTTCAGCTAGAATGCATTGGTCGTTATAAGCTTGGGAAGTGCTTTTCCCGAGACACTGGGCTAGAATGTCACGAATGTCGTGAAGTATGTGGTTGGTGCAGTTGAGCTCACCTTCATATTCCTCGGTAGGTAATACGCCACCACACGAAGTTTGTAGTGTAAGTGCTCTCAGACGCATCTTCTCTGCCTCGTTAGCAAGGGAATGCAACACCGGTACCGCAGTCCTCAAACCATCTCCTCTACCCCAAAGGGGATGCGGACTCTTTTCATTTGATGACTTGACTGTAACGCTCAATCGGCGCATGTCAAATTCACCAGAATCAGTAGGTGGAGGAAGAGATAGCTGATAGTCATCGACAGCCTGGCGAATACATGAGATGAGCACAACTTGTTCTGGAGTGGTGGACACACCCTGTCCACCAGCAGAATGGAGCACCCGAAGCACAAGACCACGTGACACAAGTCTTTCAAGAACAAAAGAAATCCACTCTGTGGCAGAATCAGACGGGTCCTCTACAGGAGCGTTATCAACTTTCGGAGGGACACACTTTGGCCGAGTTGTGCTCGTTGGTGCAGGCTGCAACATCTTAATTATTGTGGACGCGGGTAAAGTGCTTCTGAGCAACGCGTTGACCAATGCAGGACTTGATGCTGCGTCAAATAGGGCATCAATAGGTTTTTCTGATTCGTTAAGCCCTTCACAGTCCTTGTCGACTTCTTCTTCAGATATTTTGCGTGTGTGCTGCTTTAGTTTTTCAATTCGCTTCATCTCAGACGTAATTTCTAGTAAGGAATCACGCATTTCCATACTAGCCAAAAGATTGTGTAGAGCCGCAACAACCGCAGCGAGTACTTCTCTATCTGTACAGTCTCCGTCTTCTACAACAACACCATTCGCATGTTCCTTTATTGTTTGGGTTTGCGATACTGCATGAATAAGATCTGACCAGCATATTGCTGAATCTTCAAGACTATCATCATCATTTGACGCTAACACTTCACCACTCATCCGACTTTCTAACTGTTCTTGACTTGGCGAAAATGGTATATCCAACAACACTGTTGCCGCTGCAGCTGGGTTATCAGTTACTAGATTGCAAAGTAAGCGCGCAGCTAGTGTCCGTACTGATAGTTGATTTTTCTCTAGAGATGAAATCATTGTTTCATATTTTGCGCCATTAGGGATACCTATCATGTGCTCACAGGACATTGGACCTGAAACTATAAGTTCTGCAAGGGATACATGTAAACCTTGATGACGTATTTCGTTTTCATCATCTTGTCCAACACTTGGTAAGCATTTACCTTCCGCTGCAGCAACTTGCAACTCTTGCCTCGCTTGCTTCGCGCTTTCGTCAAACAAATCAGACTTAGTGGGGGAAGGAGCTAAACACGATATTGCAAATCTTAGTGCCCGTCTCGTTTCAGTAGTTCGCGTCAGGACTTCTTCCATGGTGGCATGATTGTTGATCCCTCGCTTTTCAGTATATCTCCTTGCATACAATGTCAGAACGGTTGTCAAAGCAGTGAGGTGTGTCAAAAACATATTCTTCACAACAACTTGACTGGATACAGCGTCACGCATGGTCTCTTTGGCACGCTTACATGACTTTGTCAGAGAAGACCAATCGACTGAAGACACCATACCATTAGTTGTTTCACCCCCACCTGTAATGATTGGTGCATAACTAGTGATGCTCTGATCTAGCCTTTGTGCTGATGCATCTTTGTTGGATTCATCATCACTTATTATCAAACTATCTCTCGACCGTTCCGGTGCAAATATTTCTCGCTTCTCATCAAACGTCATGTCCGAAATCGGCTTCCCCCCAACAATACTTGAGCGTTTGTGTTGTGAAGTTCCACCATCATTGTCTAAGAGATTCTGCAGATCGTTGTTTAGTACCTGACTACTTGAGTTCGTTATGATAGATGATCCTGATCTCTTCGTCGACTGCCTTAAACTCGAAGCAAAGGAAAGATAGCTTGCTTTTAGTTGAGAAGTATTGACAACAGAACTACTCAAGCTCATGGTTGAACTTGGTTCCTTTGCAATTTCACCTCCCTCGTGATTGTGTGGGCACAACTCGTCAACTTCGTTAAATAGTAGAGTGTCATCTTCATCAAGCATATTTCCATCAGCGTTTTCAGCAAAGATGACAGATGAGTGGATATCAGAGTTTTGCATCCTCTCAGCGCTGCTGAGCATATTATTGTGTCCAGTCGGTTGTCCATCACCCTGGCCCCTTCGCACTCCTCGACGGCAAAGACCGACTTTTTCAGGAACGAATTCATCGCTGGGTGTGTCTTCAGGCATCGAAGTGTTATTTGGATTTTCGGTTTCTGTCGGCAACTCCATCATTTTGTCAGATCAGAAGATTAAATGCTTATATCTCTGCCTTTTGTCTGTAGAGAATATGTTGGGTGCAAGCGGAGTGGATGATGATGGGTGGTGGGAGCGGTCCTTATCATGGGACGGAAAATGACTGTCGATTTTTGAATGACTGTAAAGCAGAGACAAAAGTTAGAGACGGCTGTCTTATTGTTGGGATCCTTTCCTCTCAGCTAGCTCAGCTCAAGTTCTTCAAGTTGCCAGGTTTGGTCCAGCTATCTATGTACTTAATAAGATCTCTTGATTTCCGACAAACATGGTGCACTTCTATTCAGATCGGTTTGTTGGCTCCCCTCAGCTGCGCATCTGATCACTTCAATTGCAAATCACAAGAAGTTGTTCAAAATTTGAATTTGTGCTTCTTCCCAGTTCTCTTGCCTTCTTCGTTCCGGCTTAAGTATCTGATTTGGAAGTTGTGAACAACATGCGCATAATGTCCAAAGATGCAATACGCTTGTGCGTGAAGCGTCAAGAGTTTATGGATAATCCAGTGCTTCTTCAGAGACTGTATTTGGACAACAAAGGATTTGCCGTAATAGAGCACCTTCAAGACTTTACGCACCTCGAAGTATTGCATCTAGAAAAGAATAAAATTGGTGAGTTCGTTTGCAATTGCCTACAACTCTTCACATTGACATAACCTCACTAACAACACCTCATCCAGAGAAGATTCAGAACTTGCAACATTTGAAAAAGCTAAAGTATCTCAACTTGGCACAGAATGCAATTTCCAAGATAGAAGAGCTCGAATCTCTGACTTGCTTGGAGACATTGATCATTAGTGAAAATGAAGTATCAATGACAGAATTCGTGACAACACTCACTTTAATTCCTAAGCTACGTGAGCTTGATCTATCCATGAATAAGATCAATTGTAATCCTGAATCGATCCTTCGCATTTTAGCCGATTGCAAATCACTCAGAGTACTGAGCCTGCAAGGAAATCCTTTTGTTAGCAACAACAAGATGCCTCATTATAGAAGTTTGGTGATCTCTCACTGCAAGAAGCTTAGACAACTCGATGGAAGAAGAATATGTTCGGAAGAACGGCGCAGATGCAATGCTTGGGGTGAGGTTGTTCTGAACGGTGGCACGTTTGACGAAGCCAATGAAGCTGATAGGCAAGAGCTGTTAAAGATTAGATTAGAACGAAGTGAGAAGAATGCAGCAATCCGAAGACAAAGTCAAAGCAGTATTGGTAGTATTTCTGATCAGTCGAAAGTCTCCATTGGATCAAGCGTGCTGGAAGGTGTGAAGAGAACGTTTGGTTCACGATCGAGTGAGATATCTCGCTTATCGTGGTCACGTCGGAACATTGATATTGAACTCAACGATGAAGTTGAAGATTGGGAAAATTGTATGAAGAAATCAAAGAGTGACGTACATATAGGGTGGAATAGAATATCCGACAATTCACCTCGCGGTATAGATTAGTAGTCGCTTAGTGATAAGTATTTAAGTAAAGTTGTGTACATGGTGACTTTTTCATGATATGTTGTTGCTTATTCCTCCTTGGGCTTGAACCAATTTCCAAATGCGCTACCATACAATCCCATCACACACAATGCACCACCGACAATGTTTCCTAATGTCACAGGAAGAAGATTCTTTGTCAAAAAGTCCATAGCAGAGACATTAGCTCCACGCATGATGCCCAAAGGAATGATGAACATGTTGGCTACCGAGTGCTCAAGACCAAGCGCCACGAATGCCGAAATTGGGAACCAAACTGCAACCATTTTGCCAGCAAGAGAGGCGCAGCCGGATGCCATGTAAACAGCCATACACACGAGCCAGTTACAGAGGATACCACGTACAAATGTAGTCGCGAAAGGCAAAGAGCACTTAGCAGTGGCAATAGCAACGCTAGCAGGTGCCGCACCGAGTGTGCCAGACTTAAAGGCAAGGTAAGCTAGGAAAAGTGAACCAACAAAGTTTCCAGCATACGATGCAACCCAGTTCTTGACAAGGTTAGAAGTACTTGTCTTGCCCTCCATTTTGGCAGCGGTAACAAGGGCGGTATTTCCAGTGAAAAGTTCTGCTCCAGTAACCAACGTCATGATGAGACCGAAAGGAAGTCCAAACGCACCAAAAATGATCTTTATTGCAAAATTTGAAGAAGAATGTTAGATCTGCACCAGTACAACATGGATGTTTTTCTCTCTCTTATATTCGCTTACCTTTTGAAGACCTGGATTGGCTTCGGCAATTTGGGGACATGCACCTCCGACAGTGATGGCTAGATATGATCCAA
>Ga0209652_1003990_pt1 | contig 10529 bp, 9 predicted proteins | sample SaaInl74LU_5_DNA_FD_184641 | JGI IMG/M metagenome (GOLD analysis project Ga0209652, IMG submission 184641) | Marine microbial communities from expanding oxygen minimum zones in the Saanich Inlet - ESP_74LU_5_DNA (SPAdes) (version 2) | ecosystem: Environmental > Aquatic > Marine > Intertidal zone ...
TCTCAGTACGAGCTTTCTCTTTCATCTCGTTATAAGTGTCGATATCTTTCATCAGCTCGTGACGTGTCTTCAAAACCTTCGTCGTCCCGCCCTCGTCTGTGAACTTGGCTTCCAAAGTGGAAGTGGTCGCACTCATACTCGTATCATTAACACCACCTTCGTCAGTCATATTTTGAACGGCATCATCGGGCTGCTGATCATTCTCATCCATGGTAGGTTCAGCTTTTGGAGTATTCTTACCACTTAGCCCAAAGTAAGCATAACCAATCGTCACAGCAATGCCGAGCCATGTCTGACCAGTAGTGTAGAGAGGATTGCTGGTGTCCAAATTCATGATTGCACCAAAGACGAGACTAACGGCACCAAGAATGATCCAGACAATAATGTAAAGTCTTGTCGACCAGAGGATGATGGCCATCTGGAGCGAAGAATTGTGAGTATTGGGCGAAGTGATAACACGAGCAATGCAATGAGTGACTTACTAGTCTGGTCTTTCCATATTCCATCAAAATATTCCACACTCGCTTCACTTTGCCCCTAAAACCTGTCAAGGATAGTTGATTCCGATAACGATACTCCGCTGAGCGTCGAACTTGCTCGCGATAGGTGCCGAGAAATCGATAGTAAAGACTTGTCTCCTTTGCTTCCTCGCCAAGCTCTTGGATGACGACTGCCGTGACAAGCCCGAATACAACATTATGAATGAAGGTCAGATATTCATTATCTTCAACGTCCTCCCCATAAAGTATTTCCCCACTCATCAAGTAGGCAGTTGTAAATATCCAAGACCCCAGCAACGTCAGCACGAGAAACGCAGAGAAGAAGAATTGGCAAAATCCCTGATAGAATAGAAGATCATTTTTCACTCTATCATCTTTTTCTTTCTCATCGCGATGAAGTAAGTCTTTTAGCCTGCTCGCTTGTAGACTATTTTCTGCTAAGCCTTCGTCATGTTGAGATGTAATTTCCTCAATGAGAGACATCTTCTCTCTTTTTTCCAAATACTGCAACAAATGATAGCGCCGCTCCTCGGACACATCGCCAGCTTCAGTAGCTTTTTTAAGCATGTCGTAGTATTCATGCTTCTCCTGTGAAATCCTCAGCTTGTCTTTACGAGATCTCAACATGTTTGGGTAGTTGAAGTTGTCTCCAGGTTCGTACCGCTGGATAAAATTCCTGTATTGTGTACTGTTGAATTCTGCCGCCCAGCCTTTCGTATTCTTCTTACCACTTACATAGAAGTTGTACCAGTGTCGGAAAGTGATGATATCACTTGCATCGTTTCGAGTTAGGCCCATATGTTTCCATGCATACGATCGGCTATCTCGTTCGACATCTTTCATTCCATGCATTCGATCCGCGATTGAAGTAGTGACAGAATTTGAAGTAAATAAACCGCTCCTATTCTCAGTCCTCCACTCTTTCGACGTACGATTGAGAGCTGTTATATCTCTGATATCATTCATTTTTAGCGCCCGAACTGGATCCGCACTCAACCCTATCACGCGCAGTACCTTCCTCAATTCGCGTTCCTTTGGATGTACATCGTCATTGCGAAAGGTTACGATCCAATCAGAAGGTAGATATCCAACGAAACGATAACTATACCAATCCCTAAATTTCTCGATTGCATATTTCTCTGTACCGTTGAAAAGGAGGTTGTTGCTATTCTCCTCTGTACCTAGCTCTTCCATGCCCAGCTTATCGAACCAAGACTTCGGTTTTTGGACAAAATGAGCTGGCGTTAGTACATTCTTTGCTTTAAGAGTCCTCACGACCTTTTCATTATAAATGCCCAACTCTTTTAAGATCTCGAAAAGATCATCCTTTGGAGCTTGCTTACGAAAGTTATTGAAGCTCTCTTTATTGAAAAGATCCCAGTTGATCTTTCCTTCGACTTCATTCTTCTCTATCCATCTAGAAAGCAATATGAACTCTTCAGTATCGCTCCTTTTGAACAGTGGCTCTTTCCATTTGCCATGTCTCTTATACTCTGCCTTGAATTCCTCAGTTGAATTCAAAAAGAACTCTTCGAATTCCTTTAGTGTCGGATACTGAGCTCGAAAATGTTGATCCGTCAGAACGCGTAGGTTCAATATTCCAATCACCCTCTCAACTACAGGATCAACTTCCTTGGGAAGGGATAAGGTTTCTTTGTGAACATTGTCCAAGATTGATCCATCTGGGAATTCAATCTTGAAACGGCTTTTCCGTCTACCATCATTATCTGGCTCCCATGACTTGATTTTTGCCATGTCAGACTTTTGACCATCGCTGTACACAACTGTCTGACCTATATCAAGCTTAAGACTTTCAGAGGTTCCACCTTCAGTTCCTCTTCCACCTTCAGTTCCTCCTCCACCTTCAGTTTCTCCTCCACCTTCAGTTTCTCCTCCACCTTCAGTTCCTCCTCCACCTACACTTCCTCCTCCACGTCCAAAATTTTGAATCGACTGGATCATGTTTCTTACTTTCTGATTCGGCGGCCTCTGCTGCTGGAGACGTGAGATATGGACAATCGTAGCAGAGTGTTCTGTGGCTGTTGGCACGACAACGATGCTATGGTTTGTACCTTCGAAGTATGAAGACGCCGTCGTGATACAATAATAACATCGCCGCCTATCCCTATCCTCGATGGTAGGAGGTTATTTGCGCCAAAAAGTTGTGCAGAGGCTGAGCATTGCGTCAAGGGCTAGCACTCACTTCGGGGGGACAAACCCCCTCAAATGGGGGGTAAATGAATTTCACATAGCTTTTTCGCTTTGTGTGTTAGCCCGTAGCCCTCTATTTATTTCGGAGCCCTTGCGAGTCAAGTGGGGAAGAAAAAGGAAAACGTGAAAAGAGCACAGTCTCCACTCTTCGATTGTACGATTCATTCCAGGACGGACCGGCGTAGCAGCTGCCTGCTACCTGCTACAATACCAATCATTTCAGAAAAGACACTCTTCTCCATTGCCGATATAATATTGCAAACAGCGATCGCGACTTCATGATTTGTGCATACGAGTACAATGGATATCACTGACAGCCCTTGAACCCCACAAGTTGCTGGTTGCATATCAAGAGAAAGACCTGTTCTTTCATTGCCAGTAACTCACTTGAGACAATAGACTCGAGCTCTAGATATACATGACGCATGTGTACACCGCCTATCAGTTGATGTATCATGCGACATCACTACTATCATGCCTGCTCTGCATCAACTCAAATTCTAGCTCGTCCTTTTGAGACTCAGTCAATGCAAGTTTAAGCTTCAACTCCGCAAGTTCTTGTGTAGCAATAGAAAGCGCAGTTGTGTTTTGTGAGGCGTGAGACATTGCATTATTATTCGCTGGTACATTGTTATTGTCGTGTGATGAGAGATTGTGTTTGTTATTGACACTGCAGATGCTTCTGTCTACTTCTTCCATTCCTATTAGTTCCAAATAATGATGATGAGAGTGAGTTGCGTTGTAATTACTGTCGTCACTTTCGTTGTTGATTAATTCAGAGTTGTCATCTAATTCCTCCAGTGGAGATAATTGTAGTTGACTTTGTGGCAGTTTATTTTCCTTGGTGACGCCATGATGTAATTGTGTGCCATTTACATTTGCCGGTGCTTCAAGTTGTTTGCCAGTATTTTTTGTCATTGGATCGGCTTGACTGCTATAGTTTGCGTCATTGCCCTTCCTGCTAGTATTTTTAACACGACTCTTCTTGACGGACTTTGTTGACGATGTACAGCCGTTATCATTGTCAAACAAAGATGCAACCAGTGTTTGTTGTAGCTGCAAGACTTCACCGCGAAAAGACGACCAGTGCGCCTCTTCGCTGCGAGAAATCTGCGTTGTATTCGAGGCGATAGAGTCAGTAGATGTTGTCATATTCTTTTGATGCTTTGTTTGGTGGTGCTGATAAAATTCTTTTGCCATTTCCGCCATTGCAAGTGGCAGTGTGAGGTAAGCTGAGGTAAGCTGTCTGCTGGCAACATTTCATTTGAAGGGCTAATGATATTACTTTAATTATTGATAGCTCCTTTTATGATTTTGCGCTAGCATTGCAATTGGCAATGGCAACAATTCAGCAGACGTTGAGACGCTCTACCATACGCCAACCATGGAGCAACAAATAACAGTGGGCAATGGGACATCCGCCGCCCATCGACTCCTATCTGACCTGCCATCATCCATCTTTGAAAACCTGATATCGCCTCATCGAGCCATTAACATCCAAATGACATCAAACGATCTACGTCAACAAATCCTATCCAAATTATCACTCGCTGAGGGGAATGACAAGGCTGAGACTGTTCGAGAACTCCTCAAGATATCAGACACGGCATTGATGCGTATATTAGATCCATTGCTTACAATTTTGGAGTGTCGCAGATTGATGACAAGAGTGCATGGTGTATGTGCGGTACATCCCTGTTCGGCATTGCAATTCAGTCGGTCGACAAGTAGTAGTAATCACAATCCAGTGGGTGATAATGGTGAACAACAACCACATTCTCCACGACAATTCTCAGCAAAGATATCCACGGGACTATCAACTATTGACAATTATCTCCACGGTGGCTTCGCAACAGGGTCCATTACCGAAGTAGTCGGAAGAGCGGGCGTGGGTAAAACTCATTTGGCACAACAATTGTGTGTTTTGGCTGCGACAACTTCAGGTGGTGGGGCTATTTTCATTGATACTGAGAATAAATTGAGCTTGGGTCGACTGAATGAAATTGCAGTGAATCGAAGTAGAAGAGAGAAATCGTCCAAAGCAACGAGTGACAGGAGTGGTGATGTAGATGATGATATGAGTCCAGACGACATTGCTCAATATGTGTTGGAAAATGTGACTGTAAGATCATTTCTTTCTACCAAGGAACTGTTGGAAACGCTAGATGTGCTGCGATTGGAAATTACCGATCGAAATAGGCAAGCAGAAACAAATAGTCGGTTACCAGTCCGCTTGCTTGTGATTGATAGCATTGCTGCTCCAATCCGACGTGATTTTGATATGATGTCATCATCCTCTGGACCATCAAGCTCTGCTGCACAACGTGCTGCTGCTCTTCTTCAGATTGCGAGCAAGTTGAAACAGCTTGCATCTGATTTCAACCTTGCCGTGGTTGTGATCAACCAGGTAGGAGTAGGTGGCAATTCTATCAAGCAGCAGGGTGAGTATCAACGCAATGATACATTAGACATTCGAGATGGAGAATTCACAGCTTCTCTTGGTACAGCGTGGCAATATTGCGTTTCCACAAAGATCATCTTGGAGCATGATGAGGATCCACACAAACAAGGCCAGCATAATAATGGACGCGTATCAGCTAGGACTGCAACGATTGCAAAAAGTCTTCTGTCGAGAAGAGCACAGGTAGAATTCAAAGTGACAGATGAAGGGCTCTGTGAGGTGTCCTCATGATTTTATTACTTCTTTGCATGCAGCAATTTCAATTACAATTATATTTTATTAGACGAGCATTACTTTATATGAAAGTAGCAAAGAAGCAGCTTCTTCATGCAACGTAATGCGCAGCTCAATACCTACTTTCACTTACAATCTAAGTAGCAATGCGCTGATCATCGAAGAGCGAAGAGGCTCTTTGTATCAGCTCATCTCTCCTCTCTCTGCGCTGCCTGCCTTTGCTCTCCATTGTCGCCAATTCTTCGGCGATCGATGAAGCCGTCACCGCTTCAAATCAAAAGTTGAAGTCAAGAACCATGAGCGTTGAATGAGCATCACTAGAGAGGACGACGGCAGGGGCGAATAAAAGCAGATTACCACCTACACGAGCTATTAGCACACTTGAAAAAGCTACTACAATTAATAGCAGCATGAACGGCAAATTTAGAGGCTTACTTTTGGGGGCAGCATTCTTATGCTCCCATGGGTTCTCACCGCCACGTGTGATGTCTCCACCGGCCTATTATAAACCGCATGTACCGTCGGCGGCGAAATTGCTGTCGGCATCGGCCAAACAAACTCGAAACACAAACCTATATTCATCAGCGGCGGTATCAGTAACAGACTTTCACGCGGTCAGCCCACCTGAAAGGAAAAAATTGAACAAATTGCAATCAGCGGTTGTGAGAACATTGATGGTGGCTTTCATTATGAGCATGTGTGTTGCTCTTCCCGTTACTCTATTCCCAGTGTGGGTTCTATATCGATTGAAGATAATCAACCGCGTCCAGAAAGAGATGATATCTCTCAGAGTGGGTCAATTCTGTAGTCGATGGCTCATGCGATTGTTTCCATTTGCTCGCAAGAAAGTTATCGTTGAGCCTGAAACATTGACTGAACCACAACCTGCCATCTGGGTATGCAATCACATTAGCATGCTTGATTTATTCTTTGTCTTGGCTCTTGACAAAAAAATGAGAGGGAAAAACCGTCGTCCAATCAAGTGCCTTTATTGGAAAGGATTGGAAAGTAATCCCATCACTTGCTTACTCTGCAAGATGGCTGGCTTCATCCCAGTTGATATGAGTGACAACGGTAATGGCAACGCAAATGAATACGATCCAAAGTCCTTCAAACAAATGTTGAGAGCAACAAAGAACGCAATCAAAGATGGGTTCGATATTGCCATCCTGCCAGAGGGACAGCCCAACCCGACTCCAGAGAATGGCCTACAGCCTGTTTTCTCCGGCGCGTTTACACTTGCTAAGATGAGCCGACGGCCGATACAGATGATTGCCCTCCATGGTCTACACAAGATGTGGCATCCAGACGAGAACATAGGCATGGCGTGCACGGCACGTGACATGGCCGCTCGTGTTTATCCTTGCAGCCGAGTTTATAAGGATGCTGAAGAGTTTTCATCCACATTTTCAGCAGTAGTTGGTCACTTTGGTGCTCATGGCAAAGACCTAGATGATACTGAATTGCAGTTATGGCTTGATGGGACTATGTGGGAGACAGAGTTGAGTAGGCGGGCAGCTACTCGGATGACTGCAGAAGACGTCGTTGACGACAAAGAATCAAAACCAAGCAAGGTCGAGGAGGGAGCAAGGAGTACGTCGCCGTAACACCTGTAGATATGTAATTTAAGTTGAGACAAGTTCGTTTGTAGGGCAGAACATTATAATATATACTTTCAACCTATTCATTAACTAAAGGCTTTACTTTTTCTTGGATGCTGTGACGTTGTGCATGAAAACACAAATGTCTCCCTCCTGCATAATGTAAGTCTTCCCCTCTTGCCTGTACTTTCCAGCCTCCTTTACCTTAGCCATACTAGCTTCACCCTTGTGCAAAGCCTTGAAGTCATCAAAGTTGGCAACCTCGGCCTTAATGAAGCCACGTTCAAAATCAGTGTGAATAACTCCGGCAGCCTGTGGTGCAGCAGTTCCCTTCATAATTGTCCAGGCCCTAACCTCCTTTGGTCCGGCAGTGTAGAATGACTGGAGGCAAAGCGATTGTCTACCAGAACGGATCAATCGAGGAACAACAGACTTAACAGCAAATCCTGGTCCAGATAGTCCCATCTTTTTTACTTCGTCTTCACATTCTTGAATGTAGGCATTTATACCCTCCTTGTCATCCTGCAAATCCATCAACTCTTGCTCAAACTCACAACTCATAGGGATGATCTGTCCGCCACCATGACTGTTGACCCACTCCTGAATCTTTGGAAGCCACTTGTTACCCTTCCTCAAGAAACTTCTCTTTGACATGTTCACAACATAAATTTGTGGCTTGGTGGTAATCAATCCAAAGTTGCGAATCTCGTCAACCTCTCCCATTGTGAAATCTTCGCAAGTTTGGACTGGAGTATTTGAATCAATGAGTTTAGCACACTTGTCATAGGCAGATTGAAAGGTTTCTCCAAGTGGCACATCAGCAGAGCGAGCAATCCCCTTTTCTTTACGGATGCGTTCCTTTTCTTTCTCAATAACTTTTGTTAGGGTTTCCTTGTCCTTTAGACACAACTCAGATTGGATGGTCTCCAAATCACGAATCGCATCGACAGAGTCATCAACGTGAACAATCTCATCACTCTCAAAGGCACGGACTAAATGAAAGATACCATCAACTGCTGCAATGTGTGACAAGAAGGCATTACCAAGCCCAGCACCCTCCGATGCACCTTTGATCAAACCTGCAATATCTACAATCGTCAACACTGCTGGCACCACAGATGGAGGCTTGTAAGTATTCGCAAGGTATTTGAACTTTTGATCAGGCACTATAGCCTTCACCTTATTGGGATCAATTGTACAGAAAGGATAGTTTGCTGCTTCTGCGTGATTGGCACCGGCGAGGATGTTGGTAAGAGTCGACTTTCCTACGTTGGGAAGACCAACAAAGCCCATTGATAGATCATTCTTGACACGCCCAAAACGAGCGGCGCGCATGAACTTGTCCTCGCTCTCGCCCTCCTTCTTATTCTTCTTTGGTGGCATGGTTGTTAGTTATTACGTGCGGAAGATATGGAGTTGTTGGCATGGGTTGAAAGCTGTTGAAAGTGGCAACGCAAAAGCGTTTTTCAGGTGGGTAGGCCAGACTTCCAGCTGTCTTGTCTGCGATCTAAAACATCGAAACCCCGATTTGGCGATGATGAAGCTTTGCAAATGATACTTATGGCGGCCGAGGCAGGATGGAGGTAGCATCTATTTGTTACAAACATCGGATGACAAGCCGATAATAAAGCAACGTCGCCAACACTAAGTATGACTTCCAATATGTCATCCCTCGAGGTTAGGCTCAATGGCGATTGCTCATCGTATTGTTCGTCTGAAGAGAAGATAACGTGTAAGAAGCAATGCTGCTAACTTCATCCTAATAACTATTACATCGAATTTCAAGTAAGCAATTCAGACGCATCAGCATCTGTTGGCAATCCGATAAACATGTTCCTAGAGGCTAGGCTCAATGGAGATTGTCCATCATTGTATTGTTCGTCTGAAGAAGAGATGAAGGGAACAATAACAAAGGCCGGCTAAGTCTCACGATCAAGTTTGTAAACCCAAGAAGCAGTATTCTGCACCACAAAATTCTGGTTCATCTGGCAAATCAAATAGATTTTCAGGTAAAAAATGCATTTTTTGAAGACAAGCTAAATCCTGATGGTTCTTCATATGGCTCACCTGGAAAGTAGTAACCCCTCACCGCCATGAAGGTAGCTCTAACAAAGTCGTTATGTCTCAAAATCAGAGGCAATCTGGGGTGATCATCACCGGCAACTGCCCCTCCGTAAGCACTCTTTTGCGACAGTCCATCCAATTCACCTAGTATGTCATCAATGTGTTCCAAAAGCTTCTCTCTCGTTTGTTCGTAATAGCATTCATGGTACGACTGTTTTGTTTCATAGTCACCACTCATGTGAGCTTGATAAAACTCTTGCTGTCTTCCTACATCCTCTTCTCCAAGATATTTGTAAAGTAAAACATCCCATACTTGCTCCGAAACTTCACCGGTATCCTTGTAAAATAGCAGTGTGCTTGTGGAGTAACCCATATTAATCAACTCATCGGTAATGTGCCAGTCTACACCTAGCTTACAAAACGAAGCGGGAGACGATTCGTCTAAAAATCCATATCGTGCCAGCAAATAGGATGGATTGGTTGGATCACTATAAGTCATCGTCAGGGGTCCAGCTGCAACATCAGTCGTTGTTTGTACATAACAATTCCCAGCCTCATCATACTCGTACGCGACATTTGCCTCCGTTGCGTGGTTAAACATATCACCAATTGGATATAGACAAAGATCACCTGACCCATCAGGTGCTTCAAAACTACGTGTGTACACAATCTGAAATGCCCACTCCCAAAGCAGAGAATCCCCTCGAGTTTTCTCGCTGAGAAATTGGACACGGGACTTGCAACCAAAGGCGACGTGATTCAGCTTGACACGCTCCTTTTGACACAGCTTGGCTGCAAATGGTGGTATACAGCGATAACAGAATGGTGTCATTGAAGGTCCATTTGCAAAGAACCTTGGAAGTCCATTGAAGTAATGATAGTACGGAGACTCTTCCCCCTTCTCCAATTCTACTAAAATTTTGAGCATGAGATAGAATTCTCGCATTTCATTTTCGACACCATTTGCTTGGAGTAGACTTTCTGCTTCCTCCAATCTTCCAAATTCAGCAATTGCCCTGTTGCTGGATAAGATGACATCGCTTGGTATGTACATGACAGAAGTTCCCGCTGGTAATTCTTGTGCTGTCTCTACGTGCACATCCAAGAAACCATCTACATCTTCACCCACTAACTGAATCCCATCAGCTCTTCCAATTCCGTACGCATACGACCATTCCTCCATAGAAGCAGTATCCCTTGAAGTGTCTTCATCAACGTCTATTGTTGCGTAGAGTTGTTTTGTTGACGTAAAAGATCTGCCTATATCCTTGATCGGTGCAAAAGTTGATGGTGAGATGAATGCAGATGCAACATGACTTATGATTGCAAGCGCAAAAGCGCAGGTAGATGTCTTCATCGAGTAGGCGTTGATCTGAATTGACGCGGCTGTTGTTGATTATTAGATGCGATTGACGCCTAACGCCTCTTATTTTATGGGGTTAGCAGAGGAAGCCATGC
>Ga0209652_1003991_pt1 | contig 10527 bp, 10 predicted proteins | sample SaaInl74LU_5_DNA_FD_184641 | JGI IMG/M metagenome (GOLD analysis project Ga0209652, IMG submission 184641) | Marine microbial communities from expanding oxygen minimum zones in the Saanich Inlet - ESP_74LU_5_DNA (SPAdes) (version 2) | ecosystem: Environmental > Aquatic > Marine > Intertidal zone...
CCATTTTGATACCAGGATCAGCCATTAATGCAGTAGCAACTGGAACCCATACTCCACAAGTAACCAAATCAACTTCCATCCTCAAACACGATGATGATGATGATTTCGAGCCATTTCCAGTTTCATTCGTAAACATACTCTCCGAAGAACGCAATATCGATCCATACATTGTCGAGATAGTGTTGGCAATCCCATCCAACAAAAAGAATAGTCCGGCACATTCACCACGAGAACCGCCCTCGTCCAATTTTCCCATGGATAACTTGGAGCGGATGATGGGCATGATTGCCACCCTGGCAAAGGCACTTTCGGCATCGGCACCTTTGCCTAGTAAGGCGAGTCCACGCAGGCAATGACCAATCATTAGTAATAAGTCATCATGTTGACTTTTTCGTTGTTGTTTGTTGCTGTCGTAGAGAGTAGTATTGTCACCACCACCACCTTGCCCTTCTTCATTAGCATCATTATCATCTTCCATCAGCGTTCGTACTCGTATCAACAACTCCTCCAATGTAGACACAAGACACTTGGCCGTATCACTTTCCAATCGACGTATCCGCGGTGCGAGCTTTGCCAAGAACCGTGATTTTTCCAAGACAACTCCATTTAATGATGTGTTGTCGTTGGAAGAAAAGTCGCTGAGTGAAGGCAAGTTATTGCTGCCATTGTTGGCAATGTTGTTGTTGTTGTTGGATCCATCGTTATCGTCACCATCTGATTGTGTTGCGCGTTTCTTGGGGGTTGTGGTCATGGCGGATACATCGGCAGATGAACTGTGTAGTTCTTGCAATAGGTAAAGAGTGGTGTATGCTGCTCGTTCTAGTGAGCATATGTGATCAAATTCTGAATGGGTTGTTTTGTTGTATCGATATTGTGTTTGCGAATTGGATTTGGTTGTGTATATAAGAATGTGAGATGAACTAAGAATCACTGACTGCGTAACGTGAAATATGAAAAGTTGAACACATCTTATGAACTCACCTTCCTCTGTCTCATCCTCACTCCAATCATCCTCCTCCTCATCCTCCATAACATCCTCATATCCACCACGCCTCCCCTCCTCACTCTTCTTATTCTTCCCACCACTACTCTTGTCACCACTCTGCTGCTGCAACAATCTCCACCGCAACACCTCCTCCGCCCCCATCAACTCCGCATAAATCTCCGCACACTGCACACTAAACTCGCGTTTCTTCACCGCACACTGCACCTCCCTCCCCTGACTTACCAACCTCTCCAACTCCCCTCGATTCTCACCCTCATATTGTTCCACTTGTGATAATAATGGACTTAAAGCCTCCAATAAGGAGGTTAGATCTGGTGGAAGGGTGGACAGGGAAGGCCCAATGTGGAGTAGTGATTGGCCCGAGCGGGATGTGGCGAGTTTTTTGGTGAGTTCGGTGGAGAGGTCTTGGGATTGGGTGCGGAGTTGAATGAGGCGGGATTGGAGGTAGGGGGTTGAGTTTAGGGCGGAGGAGTTGTTGTGTACGTCGGAGGAGTGTTGTTGTTGGTCATTATCGATTTTGGATTCTTCGTCGGTGAATGGTGGTGGTGGAACGGTGAGGGCTGCGGATGTGACGGCGGAGGAAGGGCCACCTCCGTCGACTGATGGGGATCCACCGTGAATGGTGGAGAAGTAGCTAGCTCCTGGCGATGGGCCGGATGTCGCCATGGTCATGATGTTGATTTTTGGCATTTGGATTTTGGAGACGGGGAGGGGGCCGCTTTCTGCCCTTTTAGGACTCCAATTCAGCCCATTTCTCCTTCCTTCCCAAGACTGACTGGCATGGCGTCATTTCGGCACTTTGATCCGTTGCCTCCATGTCAATTCGTCGCCGCCCTATCAAGCGAACCAAAGTGCAGCCAGTAGCACCATTACAATTCACTAAAGCTCTATTGTAACCTCACATTTGTTTATCCAGAGAGAGCGGCGTCGTAAAAAGTCATACTCGCACACAAACAAAGAAAGCAGCTTGGTCACAAAAGACGCACCAATTTTACAAAATATAATCACAAATAAACAACACCCAAGATGTCGGCCAAATCAAAGAGCAAAGACTATGATTACTTATTTAAATTAGTCCTCATTGGAGATAGTGGTGTTGGAAAGTCATGTCTTTTACTGAGATTTGCTGTGAGTAGTATTATAATAGAATGCGTATGTATCGTCATTGTTTTTGGAAAAATGCTCACATCTTGTGTTCTCTTTTGTAACAATGCTATCTCTATCCTCAACTATGCTACTCAATCTCAAAACACACAAATACTCAAATACTATGTAATTGAAATCACACTCACAAACACAAAAACCGCAACACAAACAGGACGATGCATTCACAGAATCCTACATCTCCACAATCGGCGTCGACTTTCGCTTCCGCACCGTCAAAATCGGCAAAAAAACAATAAAGCTACAAATTTGGGACACTGCCGGACAAGAACGATTCCGTACCATCACCTCCGCCTACTATCGTGGTGCCGATGGTATCATCATGGTGTATGATACCACATCCTCAGATTCATTTGATCATGTCAATGATTGGCTTAAGGAGGTGAATCGATATGCGTCGGAGGGGACGTGTAAGTTGTTGGTGGGGAATAAATCAGATCGGACGGCGGATAGGGCGGTTACTGCCGAGCAGGCCAAAGAGTTTGCGGATGATTTGGGTGTGGCGTTTTTGGAAACGAGTGCCAAGACTGCCAAGAATGTGGAGGAGGCTTTCTTGACTATGGCGGGGGAGTTGATTAAGCAGAGGGAGGCGAAGATTGCGGCGAATGGTGGGAAGGAGGATGGGAAAGGGGGTGCGAAGGGTGGGATTTCGTTGACGTCGGATGTGAAGGGTGCTTTGGGTAATAGTGGATGCTGTTAAGTGAATGGGAGTATGGAATAGAGTGCTGAATGTTGTGTGTATGTGTCAAAGATCCAGGGCAGGATAGGGAAGCTTTCATCTGTGGACATAAAGCCTTGATGGTGCAGTTGTCGATAGGCATCTTCATGAAAGATAGTGACTGATACTGAAGTAGGGTAATGGAGATATTCTTAAACCGGACGCAGTGTCAAGTAAAATTGAATTTTTTGCCCTTACAAAAGACTTGCAAATCCTAGTCTACTCAATGGGGATAAGATTCCCACGAACACCAAGTAATTGAATAGTTGCCACCTCCACAACAATCGCCATAGATACAACCAACCCGGTGGTTTGTCATGCGATATTTGGAGAAAGCTGAACGTGATATCTCTCCACAGTTCATGGCAGAGGTTCACATTCAAGTATCTGTATATTTGTGGATCGCTTTTTGCTTCAGCTGCTCCACTCCCACCATCATCCTTGCTCTTGAAGGCTTGGATGCAATGAGGTGTAAACCACCGACTCAAACACACTTTTATTGTGACTATACACACACTTAATTTGAATGAATCCATTCCAAGTTGATTATTCGATGCATATATGAACAATGGCATCGTCCATAGGTGATGAGTACAAGTCAATCTATCTATCCACAAAGTTTGCGGCCATGTTAAATACTTCATCACTCCAACAGGGAACTTTCCAGACACCATATATCCCAATAAATCGACATACCACAGTACTTGATCTATGCTAACACCGATACAACAAGCAGTAGCTATCAATGGACGTCGTCTAAACAACCAGTTTGTAGATGTACCATCATCAAATACACCAAACGTAATGGAACCCAAGAGTAAAGTTGAGTTGCATAGCCATGTGAGTTCATACATGACTGCATGTTGTCGTAATCTTCCGGCGTTGAAAGAGGATGCACATCTTGTGGTGAATAGAATGATAGTATATATGAAGAGGAATCTAGAAATGACAGTTTGTCTATGAATGGTTTCTTCGTATTGTACAAGATCTACCGATGATGCTGCTTTTGGGATGAAGAATAAATCGTGGACTAAGAAAATGGTTGGTATCACAATTGAATAGTGGACGATGAAGGAGAGAAGAGGATGGATTGGAAATTTTGAGTTTGCGCTTGTGAATGCCCCACCGCCATGCTTTGGGTGCGTCGGCCCTGCTTGAGCAAGATATTTGATCATCCATAAAAGCTTGCTTATGTACCGAATCTTGTATTGCCAACGACCCTTATTGTTTCTCCTTTGCCATCCACTGCTCGCGGCGGAGCCTCAATCGAAGGCATCTTTTTTTCTTCTTGGAGAGAGAATTGAAATTGTCTACTATTCCTACGTAGATATTGGGTACTGGTCATGCAGTGGTGGCATTTCGATTAGGCAAGTGTAAACAGCGGCCACGCAAAGCTTCAAACTGATAGTGACCAGAGTTTGTAGACGGAAGTGACCAGCCCGATCAACCCGATCATATCTAACATATCTTAATTAAACAAAAAGACACAACAATGCTGGCCGCTGACAAATTACAGCTGCAAAGCACGCTAAAACAACAAGCTACCGCCTTGAAAGAGAAGGAATTCAACTTACACCACAATAATTTCATGACAGTAGGGACACAGGCAGCAGTTTTGGCAGGGCTAGATGTCACAATGTTTATTGAATTTCAGCCCCCCGCGAATGAAGAGTGGCCATTTGTTATCATTCCGCGGGTTTTGAAGTTTGTATATTACGTTTGTATAACGTCAGCATTCTGTGCGAATATGTTAGTTGTGTCACAGACAACAATACTGTCTGTTTTGGGTGCATCACTTGCCCTACGTGGACCGGATGGGAGTATGATGACGGCAACTGATGGATTGTATCTAGAACGAGCCATGGTCTTTCAATCGTTCGGGATCGGCTTGATATTAACAATAGCGAGTGTCGTATCAGTAGTATGGCTGCATTTACACTGGGAGGCAAGCTTAACTTGCTGTCTTGTGGCTTTAGGAACAATGATGAAGATGCGACAAACATATCTGAGAATTGTGAAAAAGTTTGACTTTGATGAGAGTTTGACTGTCGATTTTCAAGATATCTTTGATGGACCAGCAGCAATACAGGCTATTCCAGTAAGAAGAATAATTTCACAGGGATTGAGAGGGATGGGAGTTTCTTCTGGTAGCGATAATGGTGGCGATGGTGATAACAAAAGACGTATTAGTAACAAAGGCTCTCATGATGCCGATATGGAATTGAATGACGAGGAGATAGCGCTTGTGAGGCGGCAGCGAATGCTAAATGGGCAGCAGTCGAGATTTCAAACTGTTTAGACTTGTAGAATCAAACAATTTCATGCACAAGACATATCAATGCAGAGTAGAAAAGTAGACGAAAACTGTAGATATTGAATGTCAAAGAATTCTTTATATAATAGTGAAAATGAATAATCTATGCCTCGACCCATTTTGCATCCATCCAGGCGGGTGATACGAGCAAAACAGTTCTCCTACGCTGACGTTTCAGACCGGCTGAATCTTCCAAAGATATCAGTCTTTCATGTAGCCTAGCAGCACATTCTGGATCAGCAAAGATCGAACGAGGTAGTGTGGCCGTCCACTCCAATGATTTATGTCTTTTCAATTCGCACAGAACATGAGTCACACAATTGTGCAAATGCGGAGTTACAATGGCTCCCATTGCCGTTGCAAGCGGCAATGAAGCAGCTACTGCACCATTCTTGATTTCAGATGCATCCTCCCAACGAAAGGACTCGTTGTCTGTGCCATCCTCCCTTTTGGCATCGGCTTCTTCCTCAAACCCTAGATCTTCGAATAAATCAGGGTACAAAGTGCAAAGTGCGGTTCCTGTACTTTGCGCGTCCTTTTGGTATGGCCAGAGTTTCTGTGCTTCGCCACGAAATACCCAACGCTCAGATTCATTGAAATCAGTCATCGCATTGGTTTGCCAAGGGACTATCTTTGATGGTATTTCATCCTGTTTGATTGCTCGTTGTCTTCCGACTTCCTCCAGAGCTCTTTCAAAGTCGATGTCATTACAAATATCATGTATGCGAAGACCAAAATCATCTTCAGTTTTCTGCAGAGTTGCCTTTGCCGACTTAGCCATTACCAAAAAGTCAGAATGCCGAGGTGTTGCCATACCTGGACACTTTTCCTTGATCGACTTGCGAAAACCAGAAGATTCGTCCTTGAGCCGTGAAAGAAATTTGGTAACGAGGGAATAGACAAAGGTCCATTTCAACACTCCGCCTATTTCAAATAGTCGACGAGTAACTGCATCAGTCATGGATGTGCTTTGTTTGAGTTTCTCTTCATCTGCAGTCTCCATAAGCTTGCGCTTGTTTGATACTTTTGCGTCCGTTGGTGAGCCACCTAGGATAAAGTCAGTCCTAACGTTTGCATCTAGAATACATGTGCCACCATGAGACTTGATAAACATCTCAACATCCTTGTGTGTTTTCACCTTTTTGGCCTCTTCGGCCCAGCCTTGCTCTTTTGCCTCGGCCGCTACAAACACATCATCTTCCAAGCAATATCTTCCTGGCATTACATCGAATATGTATCCATCTAGTACAATAGATTGAACAGACTCGACTGATGGAATTGCCAATGCCTTGACTGCATTGACTTCTTTTCTAGAGTTCGTCCTTTTCTTTTGTTTTCCGCTACTCTCGTATTCCTTTTGTGTGAGAAACCTTGATGATAGGACTTCCGCTTGGGACCCAAACTCCACGTCACGTCCCCGGTCCTCATATTCTTCAAAAATTTGCAGTAGCTCTTTGAACTCAGCGACTTGATCATGTGGCTTAGGGTCGTCAAATCCCTCAGCTCTTACCTTCTCTATTCTGGGGAATCGCAGTGACAGCCCAGCAGACCAATGGCTTGACGCATTGATTTCTGCCGAGTTGAGCCTAAGGAAGATACAGAAACCAAAGAGTATATAGTGAGCGCAAAAGAGTGCACAGACAACAGTACGACGAAGCTGACCAACAACTTACGTTAGAACAAAGGAGTCTTCCGGTTTGATCCATATGTCAGGGACGTAATTCTTGTCAGCCTTCCAGCCTTCCAAATCTCCGTGAACGTCTCGCTGGAAGGAGCGCGATGAGACAAAGTCAGGCCAGCATTTATCTTCTACGGTAAACCATTTGCCAAGCTTCATCTCATTGTAATTGTCTGCTCTTTTGAATCCAGTACATTGCTCAAGTATCTTTTGCGACTCTTTTTTGGTAAAGGTCACTTGGCATAGAGTCAGATATCTAATGTATTGCAAGAGGATAGGAGAGCTGCGGGTGAGTATGTGATACAAACTAACTATCTGCTAACCAGTGACACTTACTGTGGACGACCCTCTCGTGTCATGCCCCATGTGCCCTGATCATCGATGCAACCAACCATGACGCTGTCAATCAGCCCTGATCTTTGCAAACCTGCCGCATATCTTCCGCCAAGAACAATCACGTCAACTTCCCCTACTACACCAGACGAATTATAATCAGGCTTTATCTTCCACCAGTAGCCCATGCTTCTACTTTTGACACCAAGGTAGTACGGTGCGGCAAGATCTTTCAGTACAAGACCTTCTTGTCCTCCAACTTCAACAATCTGATGAAAGCATTTTTCCAGCTCAAGCGCTCTCTGCTTTTCAATATCTTCGTGTGTTCTTCCATCCATACGCTGCGTGTCAAACTTGAACATATCCGAGGTATTGCTCAGTGCGAGTTGGATTGAATCCAGCTCACTGGGAGTTTTTCCATATTCCATTCCAGTTTTGGATAAAAAGTAGTCAGCAGCGTCCATACTGCTTCCATCGGGTCGAACAATAATGCTCTTGATAGGTTCAACGGTATTCATCTGTGGTTCAATCAAGTTATAGATGATGCTTTTTCGTTGCATACAGGTCAGATTGATGATTGATCCTTCAATTGCAAGCTCCTCCTTAGAAAGTAAGTGACTTGATTTGGACAGCAACTCAGCCGCGCCTGGTCCAGCCACATAAAGAATATCAAAAATACTGTACTTCAGCCACAAGGTACGGTCGTCAAAAGTTACGGGATTTTTCTGACTGCCGAATTGTTTGTCTCGTGCAAGAGTCATTACATTGATGCCAGTTTCATTCTCATGCACCTTCCAATCCCTATCATCACTTATCCCATCTTTTACGTTGCGAGCCCTCTGTATTTCCGCAATTGTACGATTCGCACCAAAGGGGACAGGTTTGTTCTCTTCAGTGTTCCAAGCTAGCACTTCTCCATCAAGTATGACGTCGACATCAAATCGTAGTGCCTTTCGAAGATATGGTCCCAGCGCAGGACTATAAAGCGGACTGTACCACACATTATTTCTGGTTTGAATTGTAACTTCTCCTCGTTTGATGTGAATGAGATCACGTTCCCCGTCCATCTTTATTTCACAAGCAAATGTAGGATGTCGTATTGCCAAGCACGATTTTGATGGAGCTTCGTCTGGAAGAATGTTATCAAGTTTGTGATGACGATCGGCCACCTCTTTCAAGAAAGTATCAAACGATGTCCGTAGTGACAACATTGGAGATATTGTCTGCTGCAATTTAGCTGGCAGAGTTGACCGCGTCATCCAGTCTGCACGACTACCCTCCATTGCATCTTCGGCGCTCTTTTCCAATTTTGCATTCAGGAGGCGACGGTACACAGGATCACTCAATCGAGAACACACACTCTCCAATTTATTGTTCGAGTTGTACATTTCCATAGCATGTGGATGCCAGTAGCCTAGGATATCCCTCAAATGCATTCCAATCGTCATATTTTGTAGCAATATGCGCACAATCCATTTGTGCTCTGACGGGCTCAAATTCTTATTCATCAACCGTTCAATCAGCCTCACGTGCTTGTCCTGCCTCTTTTCATTGGGCCGACCTCCGGCAATAGCTCTTTCTAAATCCCTTCTCCATTTACTCTTCTCAGAAATGTCCTCCGTTGGCATGTTAAACCTGGCCTTTGTGACGAGTGCAACAACATCCAACCACTCATTGATTTCTCCAACCGTCAATTTAGATCCACTGCAAGGCATCCTTTCCTTGAGCACATTTTCAATCACCAACGATATATCCCCAGCAGCTTGTTTACCAGTCATATTCGAATCTCTCCATTGCTCCATCGACTTGGCTGCTCTTCCATCTCGTGGTAAATTCATCGCCTGCTTATACGTTTGTATAATCTTTGCCTCCTTCAACCCCGTATGCGGTCGTGTACTATCACTAGCGGGCATTATCAATCGTAAATACGGATAGGGAGACCCACCATCTAAAAATTGCAATAGACTCTTTGGCAGCAAGTACGCCAACTTTTCTTGCTTGGTAACTTTTCTCCTGCCATTGCCCGCGCGTTGCAGCCATAATTGTTCGAGACGATCACATACCATTTTGAAGGGGATGGAGTTGGCCTTGGTGTAATCTGGTGGTGCCTCGACGTAGGTATCGAGTGTTCGGAGATGGACACCTTCGCCTAGGTCGCCTTGCTCGTCGTCGGTTGATTGGTCGTCGTCATCTTCGATTTTGGTGGCGTTGTTGTCATCGTTTGTTTGTCCCTCCTCTTCTACGTTTGCACTGGTGCTGCCGACACTTTCAGGCAGTGGCACCGGTGGCATTGGCTGCTGATTGTTTGATATGAACTCCAATTCCGAGGAATAAAGCTTCCGCTTTTTGGTTGTATTATTATCGTTGTCGTATTCTTGCTTTGGCTGGATGATGTTCTCATCATTCAAGTTCTCAATACCATCGAGAACGGGATGCGGAGAGTTTTTTAGCACAAACGCTGTAGATCTGGCCTCGGCGTGATTTTCCATCATTAAATTGGCCGTGCTATTGTTATGAGCTTGTTAGAGTCTATGTGTTCCGCATAATATGATATCGCTTTTGCCTTGGAGCTTGGACTACTACTTGGAGCATGGCTCGGTAGATATTCTCTAGTAGATAGTTGTTTTGCTTATTGCTTTTGTTCACTGTTTTCGTTTTATTTTTGCATTTTGATTTTTGGCGTTCGTTTGGTATCGAGTATTTAGCTTAAGAGTCTGATTGTTATTTAGTAGAGACTAACCATTGGAGATTGGAGTCATCAACATTCAACATTAAAGCAGCAACAGAATTGGATTGAGGAAATGGTTGGCTAAATGCATTTGAGGCCAAAACACGTCAACAACCAAATGCATCTAGAACCCAAATGCATTTGAAATAAGTACCAATGAAGATTAGATTCCGACTGAGTTCCTTTGACAGAAGTGTACCAGCAGCCATAAATCAACTCGTAGGACACCATTTCAAATGCAACTTCTTTCATGTGGTACCATGAATAAACGCTATTTCTTAGCTGTTGTACATTATGGGTCACTAGAAGCTGTTGATTGCGATATGCACAGCGTAAGATACGATATGGTGATTGAAAGAAGTGCTGCCGGCCGTCTCAGTCTCAGATGGCCTCATCAGGTCACCTACGACGTTGTAGCGACGCCGATACAACCTCAATGAACTTGAGCCGCGCAAAAGATGCTTCTATACTATCATGGCCAACTATGATGGGTCACTAGAAGCTGTTGATTGCGATATTCACCGCATGAGATACGATATGGCCGTCAACAGAGGAGCTTGCGCCGTCTCAGATGGCCTCATCAGGT
>Ga0209652_1003993_pt1 | contig 10521 bp, 5 predicted proteins | sample SaaInl74LU_5_DNA_FD_184641 | JGI IMG/M metagenome (GOLD analysis project Ga0209652, IMG submission 184641) | Marine microbial communities from expanding oxygen minimum zones in the Saanich Inlet - ESP_74LU_5_DNA (SPAdes) (version 2) | ecosystem: Environmental > Aquatic > Marine > Intertidal zone ...
CTTGCCCCCAAAGAACGATAACATGACACCCTCTACACCATCCACAGTTTGCAATTCCTCCAAGCTGCTGGAAAGAGTTGCACTATCAGTCAAGGAGTATACAATAGGAACGGGTCCGGGGAAGTTTCCTCTTGCATCCTCCTGCTCTTTTCCCATTGGTGCCAATGCATCCACAGTACCCTCCACAAAGACAGCGTTGGCCTTTGCTCTAGTTCGAAGGACTCGACTCAATTTAGTAACCTCACTTGCTCGTAGCAGTAATGCGGTTGGATCAGATGGTTCGGGTAAGACAATTTCAGGATGAAGAGTCAACTTTTTGGATGATGGAGAGCGAAATGCCTCTGATAGACGAGACCGAGCTGTTTGAGCTCGTGAGGACTCGGTGATGGATAACGCGTTGACATTTTGGAGTAGGAGGAGGGCGAGGCTGATTGCGGCGACGCCGCTGTGTGATGAAACGACCATTGTATTAGTTGGTAGCGTTACTTGAACTGTGCGCAAGGAGGTCGTCTGTGGTGATGAAATAATAAGTGATCACCAAAATTTTACATGTCACATCACAGGCGTCATCGATCAAAGGTTCCACGTCAACGCAGCGCCGTCTGTTTTGGTGTCGGTGATTTTTTGACAGAAAAGATATCATCACATCGATGCGATCGCGTCGACTTCTTTTGATCCATTCAGAAGAGGAACAATGATGCCATCATAACTTCCACATCGAACCACCATCACCGTTGATTATGCGCTTAAACACTAGCTCGTTATCTACTCTCGTCCTTTTGGCAATCGCTAGCCTCTCTACTACCTCCGCTGCTTCCTCCTCGTCTCAGTTTGCTGTGCCCCGACGTGCATTTGTGTCCAAAATTGATACGAAAGAACAAGTAGTATCTCAACTAGAAACATCATCATCATCATTACTAACCAACACACGAGGCGGATCATCCACTGACGACGCAGCAACAACAACCATGTCAAAGGAAACAGGTCTACCACCAGCTGCCAAGCTCCTCATTGGAGCTGGAGGAATCTACGCTGCCTTCTTGTACTACGGATCACTCCAAGAAGATGTCTTCCGATACACTGCCGCGGATGGCACACAGTTCAAGCAGGCTTGGTTTCTTCAAGTGCTCGAGGCACTTGCCAACGTACTCGTTGGTTTCGTTGGAATGCAACTTACAGGAGCTACGAAGAATATCCCTCAGATGGCATTTGCAATCTCGGGTGCTTCTCAAGTGAGTGCCAAGGCGTGCACAAGTTTGGCCCTTGCGAATGGATTGTCCTTTCCTATCGCGACTCTTGCAAAATCAGGAAAGATGGCTCCTGTCATGTTCGGATCTTTGATCCTTGGAGGTGCTACTTATACTTTGCGTGAATATCTTCAGGTTGCTCTTATCATTGGTGGAACTGCCGTTGTGTCAATGGGAAAGAAGAAGGGAGGAGGAAGCGCTAGTTCCTTGATGGGAGTTGCCTACATCATCCTTAGTTTGGTCTTGGATGGAGTTACTGCTGGATTCCAAAAGAGGTTGAAGGCTGAAACCGCCAAGGCTGGAGTAAAGCCCAAGCCATACGATTTCATGTTCTGGACTAATCTTTACATGTGTCTCACGGCTATGGTCATTTCTGGAGGTTTGGGTGAAGTTGGAACTGGTTTGGCTTACTGCGCAGGCAACCCAGAGATCTTGGAGAAGATTATCAAATTTGCCATCTGCTCAGCGGTCGGTCAGTCCTTCATCTTCTACACTATTGCCAACTTTGATCCTCTTATCTTGTCGACTGTTACCACGACACGTAAGATTTTCTCTGTTCTTCTCAGTATCTTCTTGAAGGGACATACTCTTTCTTTGACTGGATGGACTGGTATTGCTATGGCTTGCAGTGGAATCCTTTCAGAGATGCATGCTAAGATGAGTGGAAAGGCGAAGGCGCATTAGATAGAACAATAGAAGTATGTTGCGGAGTTGTACTTTCTACATCTCCTAATTTAATTTATATTAGACGTAATTGATCAGTGTAGCACATCAATGGCCGCATTCAAGTGTGCTCGCAATTGTCTTGCTGATGCCAGAGGCAAATCTCTGGGCACGCCAATTCTGTCTCGAAGGTAGGCAAGTGAGCTAGCAACATCTCTTGCCTGATCTTTACTAATCTGAGTCTGAAGATTATCTTTCATCTCATTCAAGGCTGCATCATGAGCTGATGGTCCACCTTGAGCGAGCAGTGCTACACACACTGACTTGAGAGCCGTTTCAACAGATGGAATCAATTTTTCGTCACTCATAGCATACGGGTCTGCCAGTTCAGCTCCAAATCCTTTTCGTGGGTTGCGGCTTCCCTCTGGTCCACCACGAGCAGCAAATTTGGCAACTGCTGAGCCATTACTTGCAATCTTCCAACCAGCCATCTGCCTACAAGCTTCTGCCATTTGCTCAGGCTCGGCCTTTTCATACGAAGTACCTTCCGATGCTAACTCTCCATTGTCACCGCTGATACCAGCTGCTTTCAACGCGCACAGAGGCAGAGGAGGACCCCTGTAAAGTGGTTGTACGTCGTCATCAAATGATAATGGTAATGTCCAACTCTTGCCATCTTTGCCCGAAATATTCTTTTGGAACGATATCCTTTCATCTTCAAAGCCACCATCGTAGCCAGGACCGTATTGTGGAGGAATGTCTTTGACATGTGTGTAGTAATCAGACTTGAAAGCTAGGTAGCATTCTCTCTTCTCAAACGCATCAAGCCAAGCGTTCAATGCAGGGAATTGTTGCTGGTACTTGTCTGATCTTAAGTCTAATCCCTTCCAGAATGCAGCAGATGCGAGCATACGTTCTACATGACTTACGTAGATAAAGTCAATCATTGTTGGATGTTCAGCCCAATCGAAAAACCAAGGCCCTTTTGTGGAAGCCAATGCATTATCAACCTTCTCCAGACATTCAAGGAAGCCACTCATTGCACCTGACATGGCTGGTTCGCTTGATTTTCCCATGAGTTTACCGAGCATTCCTGGACTGCCGAACGAAGGACCTTCTGGGCGGAATATCAACGTGCACCACCAAGAAAACAACTCACGTTCTAGGTTGGATAGTTGTCTGTATCTCTGCATACTTGCACTGTCCTCTTCAGAAGGCATCATTTGCTTGAAACCATCTTCAACAGGATGCCATGAGTCTAACAACTCCATGATAACTTGACTCTCAGTCACAACTTGCTTCCTCCCATCACTTGTTTCGACGAGTAGAGCAGGGAGCAGACCAGATGGAACAATACGGAGGAATGACTCCGGCTTGTCTCCGTAGGATCTCATTGGAACAAGCTCAATATTAATCGGGATACGTTTTTCCTCGATCAAGAGCATCGTCTTTTGGCAGTACGGGCACCATCCAGCATGATCTCTGTAGAGTGTCAGCTTAGGCTTTTCGTCTGCACCAAACAAGCGCAATTTGTTCTGAACAAAAGCAGCACCAGTTCCTGCAGTGCGAGAGGCACTTTCCTCATCTAACGACGAACCGACAGGAGTGTTGGAAGCTGCAGATTGGAGAGTTTCCCAGCTATCTGTGGTGGTCGACATTGCAAGTGACGTAGGGAAGTTTGTGAACGATGAAGAACCCATGGAATATGATATGGCCTTTGATGATGAAAGCGAAGGACGACTAGAGAAGCTATTCACTTCAGCCGCCAGAAATGGAACGAGGAGACGCCAAGCTACATGCATCCTTGCCATGGTTGTTTTGTGTTGCAGTAATGAAAGTGTTGGGAGGAAAAAGTGAGGTGGTCGGCGATAGAGCAAAGATACACATCTTCGATCTAGCGATCATGTTACCCGTTACATCTTCATAATCCACGGCGAGAGCATTGTTTCAACAGCGACAAACACACTAACAGTAACCATGGTGAGAATCTAGCGTCGGTAGGGAATTATGTGATCTGATCTGGAGTGGTAGAGAGCGGAATGATTTAGGTGTCGATTAGGTCCGCCATTGGAAATTATTTGGTGTCTTGCACACCGTCATTCAAAATATATTTTCTGCCTGGTTATGGTTATTATTTCATGTGCTACTCAACATACATTTAATAGGGGAACCGAAAAAAAATAGCGTGGTCGTACTATTTTCGGAAAGATAGTGGCGGCTTGGATATTGTATCAAGTGCAGGCTGCCTACGTGAATCTGGAATCTTTAGGATCTTTTAATGAGGGCGTTATGTTACATCGATGGCGTTATTGTTTACATTAATTTGCCCGAGTTTGAATTCGCGTTTGTATCTATTGAATATTTTCATAACCTCGCATGCATCTCATGTCGTGTTTGTTTTCTATCATAGGCCACCGGTGTAGCAGTAAGCGACGAAGTTTCAACTTCATTCCAAAAGTTCAAGTTGCAGCAGGAACCATTCAAGCTCCGATACTTCGTCTATGAAATCAAGGACAAAAAGACAATTGTGATTGAAAAGCAGGGGGCTCGTGAAAAGACATATGAAGAATTAGTCGAGGAATTGCCAGAGGATGACTGCCGCTATGTTTTGATTGATCTTGAATTTGAATCTGCCGATGGACGCCCTACCTCAAAGCTTGTTTTCATTGCTTGGAATCCTGACTTGGCCAAAATTAGGAGTAAGATGCTTTACTCTGGATCAAAGGAGGCTCTTAAGAGTGCTCTCAATGGTGTTGGAATCCACATCAATGCCACTGATTACTCTGAGTTGGACTTCGAAACTGCCATTTTACCAGCTGTGAAGAAGTTCACTTAAGTGAGTGCACTCAACTTGTGGCGATGGCGATGTTGCGCCTCATTTGGTTTCTCTACGAGGCAGCTATACAACAACAACAACAACTCGGAACCAAACTGGTGACCAGATATGGTCTCCTGTATTGGGACTAATAACGATGGATGGTGGTATCGGATGTTGAGTGGATAAGACTAGGAGTGATATATTTTCATTTACAACTTCAATGTCTACACTGCTCATGGGTTGTCAACATACATGTGCATGCAACAAAACTTCAATGAACTTTATTTCGATCTATTGCCATCACACAACATTGTTACTTATGAAGCTGGTCCCTCAAATGATGCCCATGCTTTGTGACTCTCCCAAAGAGTGACCTTGATCCAACCCTGGAATAGCTTTTCATCCCCTTCATTTATCATTTGCTTCTCTTTCAATTTCTCTACTATCCCATCGAACACTGCTTTGCACATGAACTCCGTTGTTGTCATGACTTCATCACCAAACACATCATCTAAGTTTTTGTAATTAAACTGCTTCAACACGTCTGCAACCATCTCTGATGCAGCACCAATGTCAATCACCCACTTGCATTCTGAATGAAGCTCTTTGGAAGCAAACTCCACATCAACGGTATAAGTCGCTCCATGGAGACCACCAGCGGGCCCGAAGTTCGGATTGTTATGGAATGAGTGTGCAATCATGATGGAATCGCGAATGGCAAGCGTATAAGGGAGGTATGGTCGCGATGATGGTGCATCTCCGTCGCCATCTCCTCCTCTAAGTTGGGAAATCAAGCTAGGTGGAAAGCATTTCGGCCTTGCATTTGCAACACCAAAGATTGATGCTTTTGCACTGCATAGCAATGTCATTAAGGAAATGACATGGATCAAGTATTGCGCCCCAATCATTTTGCACTTTACTTAGTATTGCCAAGGAGAAGTTATAATCGTATCGATGTATCGCTTGCTTGCTGCTGCCTTGATGATTTAGTTGGCAGCTTCGTTCATCGCTAGCTTGCTGGTCGAGTGGTGCTATTGACACTTTCCACTGTTTGATGTGTGATGTGACACCATTTTTTGAGCTTTTAGCGTCTGTTTTTGCTTCACCATCCATCCAACCATCATCTCCGTCGCTCTACAGAACAAAAGCGGTAGCTAGCATCATAATATCTTCTACAGGCAGTACTCTCTATTCAACTTCACCACCTTATTATGGAGGGCAATACCCAAGAGTATGGGCGACCGCGTCGTCCCAACGCAGAAACTGTATCATATCTGAATGGGCTGCCCATCGATGAGAAATTAGCATCCGATCAAGTTCAAGCATATCTTGATTCCTTTCTGAATAAGAACGATGCAGACAACACATCATCTGAGGCAGCAGAGTTCCCAGCACTAGTTAATGCAACCCATGCAGCTCTATCATCAGTCTTTAATGAAATTGCTTCTTTGGCGTGTGAAGAAATTCCTGCTCAGCAGATTGAAACTTTGGTTCGTATTGCTTGCCGATACTCTGCTGCGGCAAAACGTGTTGTATTGGCAAGTTTGAGTGGGTATTGGGTGTTCCTGTCTACTCATCGGTTTGGAAGTCATGTTGCACAGACAGTGCTAAGATGTGCAGTTGCAGAGTGTGAAGTTAATTTGGATGAGTTTGATGACAAGCAGGATGAATGTGAAGGTAAAATGGTCATTGATGATTCGTATGGAGCTATATTTCAAGAGAACACATCTTCTGTTCCTGAACTACTTATGCAAGCGTTTGAGGAATTGAAGCCATTTGCAACTGATTTAACAGTACATGTTTGCGGCACTCACGTTTTGAGGACTGCACTTTGCATCCTTGCTGGAGTTGAATTTGTAGACGCTTTCGCAAAACCAAATGGCAATAAACAGGATGGTACAGTGAGTGAATGGGAATCTGGTGTCCTAGCAGCCACTCGACGAGGAAAGTTGAAAGATAAAAAGAAGAAGAAAAAGAAAAGAAAGCCGGGTAGTGATGAAGGAAACAGTGCTGAAAACAAAGCTACAGTGATGAAGAAAATGAATATGATTGCAGGCTGCCAAACTACTGATTTTCAGAGCAATGCAGATGTCATGTTGAAAGAAATGGTTCAGATTCTATCCCTATCAGACAACACGAATAATGTGCAATCACCAGGTGAGCTTCAACAGAGGACTTGTCATCCATCTGGTGGGCCCTTGCTTGTTCAAATAGTTCGACTGTTGTCTTATCGAGATGGCTCAAAACAGGAGGACAAGAAGCAAGGCAAAGATTCTGCCGATCGGAGGCTTGGTATTTTACCTAATGAACCAAGGTATATCTCAGGGAGTGATGCAGAGGCATTCGTTCACAAACTGCTGTGTTGGGACGCCAACATTCCGGTCGAAGGAGATGATGCAAAGCAACCCCATGCTGGTGATATCATCTACGGACTGTCGGGTGAACCAAGAGGATCAATTCTACTTGAAGCTATATTCCGCTCATGTCCCGATGAATTTCACGATGCGCTTTGTGTAGTTGGGGGTTTCTACGATGAAGCGACACTGAAGGAGTACATATATCATGGTGTCTCCAATTTTGTTGTCCAGGCATTGCTCAATTCGCTACGAAACAGAGATCAGGCAAATAAAATGGTAAAGTGTTTGTGCCCAATCATCGAAGACGGCTCACTATTGCAGCCGAAAAAGCATCGTACACCTGACGATCAAGCAGTCGATGAAAATGGTGACAATAAGAACATCCAGCGAATGGGCATAATTTGGAGAGCAGTTGAAATGTGCTCCAACAGTGGAAGCTCGCAGGATCAAGAGCAGCTAATTCACGCACTGATGCGTGGGTTTGCGTCTATAAGTGCTGGAGATGATGACAATGCAGCCAAAAAAGATAGTGACGCTAAAAAGAAGAGAAGCAAGTCTAAAGGATTGTCGGCAAAAGGTTGCATCCCTCTGTTACTGGGACTCACTGCTTCTAGTGATGACGAAGAAGCGTATTCCTCTGGAGAGCGACTCACCTTGAATGCTGCTGGCGCACGGACACTGTTTCACATTTTCCAGTTCACCGAGAGATTGAGGTCCGACTGGGTGAATGGTTTCTTGAGTTTGTATGGTACAAATGATCTCGCTAAAATTGCCAACGATGGGCTCGGTAGCAGGTGCATTATGGATGGCTTGCTTGATGGTCCTGCAAAAGAGGTTGCATCCAAAACTCTTTATTCAAAATTATTCAACCGACTCCCGTTCCTTGCAGCTGAACGTGTTGGGCATCATGTCGTCATGAAGCTTTTTCATGCTCTCCCTTACGATGAAAAAGCAGTGATGTCAGCTGAACTATCTCATTCCCTGAATCGGCTCGGAAGCAACGCCATGGGTCGTTCTGTGATGGCATCATGTGCTGTGAAGGAATATCTCGAAGGTGAAAATGCTTGGAGAGAAGCATTGGCGAAGCAAAAGGTCAACGAAGAATGGTTGAAGGATATTCTAGGTGAAGACGGCGGATCTGGCGATGAAGCTGGTGGCAAGTCAAGAAAGAAACGACGCAAAGAATAAACTAATAGTAATAGCGTCATATTGATTGTGCTTAATTACTAATTACGGTCTACTTCTGCAAACACACGGCACTGCTCTGTGAAATCTTCCATGCCTTCGGTATCTTCTTCTGCCACATCTTCGTCTGCGCATAATAACTCATATGCAGTTTCTATCAGGCTGGTCTCACCTCTAGCACTGCTTGTGATTATGTCTGTTAACAGCACTCTTTTTTGCTTTCCTGATATCATCCCGCTTTCGGAGAGTTTGCGCAGAGTCGCGATACACCTCTGACGGAGATTCTCCTTGTCATCGGTAGAACTTGTAGACACAGAAACATCTATTGGGTCGCTCTCTTCAACTTCTTCGCCGCTGCTGTCGAATTCTGCCATTGCATCGTTCATTTCTGGCAGTGCATCGTTCAACACCCCATCTACAAGTTCTGATAACACCCGTTTGCGTTCTTCCTCGGATTTTCCACGCAAGTCGATTGTAACATTTTTCGGTTCTTCATCGTCACCATCGCTGTTAGCATTATCATTTTTCGCCCCTTTCATGTTCTCGATGCCTTCTGGCCCTATCTTGATAACTCTTCTTGTAATGAAAGGATCGTCTGGTGTTCCCTTACCAGAAACGGTTTTGCTATCTGAATCAGCAGAGTCTCCAAATAAGTCTGCCAACACATCTCCTAAACCTTTCTCGGAATCATCGCCAGTATTACTCTCGCCGCCACCTAACAAATCATTTAGATTGATAATCTTCCCCAAAGCACTTTCATCACTAGAAGTTGATTTCTTCGGCTCTTCCTTTGGCAAAGGAATACCCAATACCGCATTTGCGTCAAGTCCTTCTAGTGATTGCGGTATCGAGGGAGACTTTGCTGGACGTTTTGATGTGCTGCCTTCACTGTTTACTTTGCGAAGAGTCATGCCTTGTTTTGATGTTCCACTAGATGCACCGTTCACGTCTTTTCCCTCGTCGTACAATATAATGCCTGGCTCTGCCTTCATTGCGTCCCGTGCTGCCGCTGTCTCGGGATGCCAAGAAGCGTGTCTATGCACCATTTTCCACTTGCCACCAATTTTTCTAAAGATATTTGTCGTCACAAGTTTGTTGACTAATGCACGGTCTCGTTCACTTTCACCTGAAGACCCCTTGGCATAGACTTCTTCGTCACAAACCAAAGAAGCAGTAGTCCCACGGACAGATAATGCTCGGATGTTTGTAGGAGTCATGAAGCTTCCCGCTGTAGATTTCCCACCACGGACTCTCGATGTATTCTTTATCCCATTCTCAAACATCTTGGAAAAGCTGTCTACGATGGCATTACTGCCTATCAGAGGTGAGTGTGAAGGATGAATGCAAATCACACTTGGTGAAGACCACCAGACATTATTCATCCATTCAGCATCACGTGAAGAAAAGGCTTCATAAAATGCAAGATTCGCTAGGAGAACAGCACCACAGTCATCAACATGCAACTGATCTATCTCTGCTTGAAGTTGACGAGCTCTTTCCATAGCTTCTGTTTGTTTTTGATGCGTTTCTTCGAGGTTCGATTCATCCCATTCTGATGAGGCTTTCTCTTTTACTTCATCAACTATCTTTTGCAGATCCGTCTCTTTCGCTGCAAGATTGGCTTCGACCTTGGCCTCTTCTGAGGATGGATCAAGAGGGAGTGTGGCGATACCAGGTCCCATTTGAGTCAAATCTTTACCTGTGCGTGATAGCAATTCTGTGAATTGTTCATTGAGGTAAGCTTCTTCGTGAGATTCATCTGGATCGAAATCAGGATGGACAGCGTTTGCAACCATGTAAGAGTACAAGTTTGAAGAGTCTGCAGAAGCGGTAGAATTGTTGCTGTTACTGCCGTTGATGCTGCTGCTGCTGCTGCTGCTGTTGATGCCGCTGCCGTTGACTCCTGCTTCGACTTTGTTCTCCTCCACCATCTTATCGTGTTCCTTCATTGCGTCAATCAAAGGCTTCTCAGAATTCCGACGTAATTTTTCGGTGATAATATCTTCTTCACCGTCATCATCGATACTATCATTCTCATCATCACTGTTTGTTGTGTATATTGAGGTAGGTTGGCGAATAACGCTGTCATGTCCATAGGATGTTTTTATCAAGCTAGCTCGTCGAGTCGTCGGCAGAGCTGAAAATGCAAAGCCACTCGCGACTGTGGGTAGCACCACGAGTAGTGAAGCCAGGTTAAGGACTCTCTGATGAGTTGTGCGTTTCATGGTTGTTTGCCTTTGTGAGAGAATAG
>Ga0209652_1003996_pt1 | contig 10515 bp, 3 predicted proteins | sample SaaInl74LU_5_DNA_FD_184641 | JGI IMG/M metagenome (GOLD analysis project Ga0209652, IMG submission 184641) | Marine microbial communities from expanding oxygen minimum zones in the Saanich Inlet - ESP_74LU_5_DNA (SPAdes) (version 2) | ecosystem: Environmental > Aquatic > Marine > Intertidal zone ...
CTGCCATGCTGCAGCCTCGTAGGTGACCTGATGAGGTCCAATTTGGGATGGCCGCGAGCAACACTCTAGCACCATATCGTATCCAACGCTGCCAATGGAGCAATGAACTGCTCGAAGTGACCCATTATAGTTGGTTACGATAGTATAGAAGGATATATTGCACTACTCAAGCTCTTTGTAAGTGTTTCGGCCATGCTACAGCCTCGTAGGTGACCTGATGAGGTCCAATTTGTGATAGCCGCGAGCATGCAACACTCTAGCACCATATCGTATCCAACGCTCTGCCAAAGGAGCAATGAACAGCTTAGAACGGCTCATTATAGCTGGTTACGATAGTATAGAAGGTTATATTGCACTACTCAAGCTCTTTATATGTGTATGGGCCATGCTAAAGCTCGTAGGTCACCTGATGAGGTCCAATTTGGGATGGCCGCGAGCAACACTCTAGCACCATATCGTATCCAACGCTGCTAATGGAGCAATCTATTGCTTGTATCGGCCCATTATAGTTGGTTTCGATAGTATAGAAGAATATATTGCACTACTCAAGCTCTTTGTATGTGCATCGGAAGCTCGTAGGTGACCTGATGAGGTCCAATTTGGGATGGCCGCGAGCAACACTCTAGCACCATATCGTATCCAACGCTGCCAATGGAGCAATGAACAGCTCATAACGGCTTATTTTAGCTGGTTTAGAGCGCGCGCGCATTGCAATGATAGAGATCTAGTCTCATCAATGATATAGTTTTTTTATTCTCTCAATGAGGCGGTCTGTCAAAATCTGCTTCACTATTGAACTTTGTCTTTTTACAGTCAATAACATAGTAGAAGTAGCGCGCGAAACGTATGGCTCGACCAACACACTCATTTGAAGGAGAAGTCACGGTAGAGATTCAAGAATTCAGCGTAGCACGATATATTTAGTCTTACATTATCTTAAGGAGAGCAGAGACCTATACGTCTACGGCTACGGCTACTGCGTCATGCGGTCGGAATCTGAAGCGGTGAACAACGAATGAGAGATGAAAAGTATTATTTTGCCCGTGCGTAAGTTTGCTTCGTCTTATTTGCCAAAGTGGAGCTCTGGCCAACGGTTCCCCTGCAGGTAGGTGACCTGATGAGGTTAGCCCCCCTTGGAAATTAGTTGCCGTCTTTTTGGTCTCTCGCTCTATGCTCTACTTTATCTCTCTCTCTTCTCATGATGACCCCACTATGACCCATGCTTAGAGCATTCCCCACCCCAACATCAGAAGCTGTTTCATCTATCTATTAGTGCCCCTTTGTGCAGCCTACGTTCTCCGCTGTTGATGATTCATCTGACGCATTATTCAATAGTAATAATCTAAAATGCCTCAGATCGAAGCTGTCGGCGGTGGTCGAGGTATTATTCATCCTCTACGGCATTCTTTCGACAATCTTGATCCATTCGATGATATTGCTCCATCGACTGTCGCAATGATCATTTTATTCGGGAGCATCATTTTCGCAACTGTTGGCATGGCGGCAAGAGATTGGCTGATTGGTGATAAACGAGCAATTTCCGCTGCAATACAGGCGCATACAATATCATCTACATCAAAGATAGACTACGCAGAAGCTGCTGACGGAGAAAGCAGATCTCGCACAAATATCAAACCGCAAATTCAGCCATGGGAGCCGTCGTTCGTCTCAACCTTCATCTTAATGTCTCAGATTGGGGGGTTTGGGATTATATTATTCGTTATTTATTCATTGGACACGAGCACCGCCGCTAGACCCGTGTCTATGTCAGGATTCGACGAAGATGAATTCGTGTTTTGGATTCTAGCAGTCCTACTGTACACCTATTTTGTAAGCTGGAAGCGAAACGACGGAAAGCCCGAGCATTTCAGTAATAGAACATTGGACGGAGCTCATGTGCAAGATGACGCAACTCAAACATCTCGCACGACAACAAGTAGGAGCAAAATGAAAGAGAAAATTAGACAAAGGACTATCGAAATGGCATCTCTACGCCAAAAAATCGAGACCGGCGACAGGGACGACGGTGCATCAAGCCAAGGATCTGATTTGAGCAAGCGATTGGAAGAGGTGCTACTGACGGACAACACTGTTTTTGATAGTATTCTTGATACAATTGACGATGATATTCAAATTAAGGATGAAAGTGGCTTGCTGGAAAAGGGGTCAAAGCTCTTAGGCTTCAATTTTGCACATGGGCAATCTCAAATAATATGTGATGTGAAGCGGGAAAATGATGTTCTCAATCGATCACAAACATTAGAGTGGAAAGGATTCCTCTCAGCTACCATGCTGGTTTATCAATACAATATGGGAGAATACTACCAGCCATTCTCGAATGAGAACAAGCCCTCCCTGAACAGTGTCCACGTCTACGACAACCTAGCCAAAGCGGCAATGACGTCGCTCCTATTTTTAACAGGGTACAACCACACGTACTACTTTTTCCACCATCCATCGAATATCAACAGCGTATTCAAGCTGTCTCGTGTCCTACAAGTCTGTATGCGGATAAATTTGCTGGCTATCTCTATGTGCTTTGTGTTGGGCACATCAAATTATGGCGTGTGCCTCATTCACACGTTCTGGTTTTTGCTCATCTGGGTGATGATGCACGTAGGATCTTCAATGAACTATGAAAAGTATTTGTTTCGGCTGAAGCTTTTCGGTGCTGCGGTAGGCATCTTTCTGTTTTGGGACTGTAATATCTCAAGAGTTGCGAAGATAAATGGTGTTTGGGAAGCTTCTCAAGCTTCGTGGGAATGGTATTGTGTTTCTTATCTTCATCATTGGGCACCTTTCATTGGTGCCATCTTTGCGATCAATCAGCCTATAGCTAGTCTACAACTGAGGAAGCTGGAATCATTGAATTTGCTGACCAATACGTTTGCAAAAATGTTGCTTTCAGGAACCTTATTAGTTTTGGCTCTGACGTGGGCTGCTGGGCCGTTACGGAAAAGTGCTACGGTTTACAACCTGTCTCATCCATACTTCGGCATTATACCAACTCTGTTGCTTGTCAATCTGAGGAGTGTGAACTGCTGGCTGAGAGAGCACCATATCGGCATGCTAGCTTGGCTAGGAAAATACTCTCTCGAAATCTATATATTGCATCACCACGCAAGCAATATTGTGTTCATCAGAGGTTACCCTCGTTGTAATTTTCTGGCAGTAAGCGTGATTCTGATATTCACAGCTCGGTTGCTGCACAACATAACATCAGTTATTCGACACATGTTACTTCCCGCAAACGAGGAGGAAAAATGTTGGCAGAATACTGTTGCATGCTCTGTGGGTATCATGATACTCTATGCTGCAGCATGTATTTTAACGTGGGCCGAAGCAGTTAGTCTCGGCACCATCTCGACGATCACGATGATTGTCGGCATCCTGTTGTATCAAGTGTTGATGGAAATGACTTGGTCAGACTATAGAGGAACAGCACCAAAGCTTAAAAAGAATCAATTCGAAGATGACGAGGAAGCAGAGGAAGGAGGTACTACGAAGGTCAGCCCACCTCTTCTTGCTACTCTATCAATCTTTCTCCTGGGTTATGCTCTTTATCAGTCCGTCTTGACCAATTCATCGCATTCGTGTAATCCAAACCACGCCAATAAAGGTCGCTGGGTTCCGTTAAATGCTTGTTTGGCGAGGACACAGCTTGATCGAAATTTCAATACAATGAACTACTTTGGCCCAACACAATGTTCAACGCTAAATACAACTGAACAATGGGCGTGGCCCGAGGATACATGCGGTTTTCACTACCACAGTGGTTCCGAACTACGACTGAAACTTCAAGAGAGAAGGATAGTGTTCATTGGTGACTCCTCAGTGAGAAAGTTGTATCATTCCTTTTGTCGCTTTGCAGGAGATTTAACTGCTGGTGGATACGAAGGCACATCAACATCCCATTCGGATGCCTCAACATCCTTTGGGAGCACTTCGCTAGAGTTCAAATGGGCACCGCTGAGTGTGGATATTATAACGAAGATCAAGAGTACAAAGGCATCGTTCTCTAGAGAAAGAGAAGGAGGCCCCGATATAATCATCGCAGGAGGAGGTGTGTGGGACAAACTGCATCTGTCAGTTACCGACGAAGACCAAAGCTCACAGGAAGAAACCATAAAAACGCTTGCGTCCGAGCTGAAGTCTATGAGAAAAATGTTCGGAGCGAGCGTTGTTTGGTTTGTTCCTCCGATAATAAACACTGTGGCTCTGAACAGCGACGAAAAGCGCTCCCAAATAAGCGAAGGGAACATCGAAGAAATGCGACGCATGTACCATGAGCTAGGCGTTCCACAGAGTGCGTCTTTTATCTTAGATGGTCCACATTTTACACAGGATAGAGTTTCGGATTCCTTTGATGGCGTTCATTATCCAAACCATGTCTACGATGCTGGGTCGCAAATCGTTTTGAACGCATTGGACCAGCTCTGGGGCGGGGACATGAACAAATCTATCATCACAAGATCGTACCTCCCAGCGACTAGCTCATTGATCAATCCCTACCTTGGTATGATGATGCTTTGCTTTGTTTTGATTGGTTTGTTCTACTTTGATGGATACTTCGGGGTGGGCTATTTAGCTCAATTCTTTGTGAAGAAGATGTCCTTGTCCCCGAGCGAGTTGTACAAAGATGCATTTGATCATCACCCTGTATCCACAGGTGCTGTGGATCAAACTTCAAAAGTGGAATACAATGAATTTCAAGAGCATGAATCTGTTGGTTTGACGGGAAGATCCTCGTCATCATTGAGCAGGAGACGATAAGTTCTTAGGAAGCAGTAATTAGTTTAGAAGAGATGGTGATGCGACTGCATCGAAATCATCTTTCATGCTTCGTAACCACGTAATGAGGAATTACTTCTTTCATTGATACCGAATACGTCATAGACTTCATAACTCTCACCAAGTTTTGGGAGAGAATAGTTCTTTGCCTTCGGCTTCGTGCACTTGAGCCAAAATGTATACCCCCGGGGGGGTATTCGAGTGCCCCATAAGTATTGTAATAGACCACAACTACGCAAGGCAAGTAAGGTAGATAGGGTTAAATATTTTTGACCTAAACAGTTCGCTCATCGCTCATCTACAACTCCACTATCTTTTGAAAAAGCACAAACATACGCGAGCATAACAAGCTGGATAACAGCTGGGACATTACATTGCAGCCTTAAATATGAAGGCCACCGCTATTGTTTGGCTAATTCAACTATTCATCTCCTTCTCATTGAGTTGGGGCTTCGGCGCAGTCAAACGCTCTTTGATAATACCGGGCACAGCATCATCATCACGCGCCGAGTTTGTTTCTTCAATAGTCGCTGCATCATCTCTTCTAGTTCCTGTTGGTAGCACTAATGCATTTGATGGTGGCGTTGGTGGGTTAGGAAAAACAAGGCCTCAGACTGGAGTGGTCTTTCGCGATGAAGAAGCTGCTGCAGCAACAACACAGTCGAAGGGAGGAGACGTGACTTATGAACTGCTTAGCCCTGATGGCAGCCCTGCAGTTGTCTCTTTCAATGCGCCATGGCCACTGCTTCAAACTGCTGCTGGCATTGAATCAAGAGACATTGGAGGGGGATTTGAATCTGCTTTTGTCCAAGTATGTGAATTGCAGAAAGGCAGCGAGATTAAGCCTGCACAATTAAAAGAGGCAATCTTTTCGTCCAAGGGGAAATTTGGCATGTACGGATCACCAACAGACATAAAGCTGCGACTCGTCTCTCCTGAAAGCAGCAAAAGCCCTGCAATTTATTTGACCACTTTCACTACCTTAACTCCTGCGATGAGGGAAAGCGACAGAAAAGCTTACATTTCGGCAAAAACGGTAGGAAATGGTCTGTTTCTGTTAGTAACGACTACAACCGCAGTTAGATTTACAAAGCTAGAAAGTTCATTGAGAAAAGTTGCCGAAAGCTTCTTGGTAGTTGATGCGCCCAAGACTAATTTGCGTAATCAAAAATAATTCTTACTTTGTATTGGATTAGTGATATTTACTCTTCTTCTTCGTCGCCATTTGCGTGAGAGACAATTTCACTGAAAATGGACTCCTTATTCTGAAGCAGGACTTCGGGTGGATCAAACTCTGCCACAACACCATCATTCATCACCAGTATCTTGTCACTGTCCATGATAGTGTTCACACGATGTGCAATTGTGAGCACGGTGCAGCCCTTGAAAGCTTCACGAATCGTCGTCTGAATCAACTTGTCGGTCTCAAAATCGACGCTGCTCGTAGCTTCATCTAGGAGCAGAATATGCGCTTGCTTCAGTACAGCTCTTCCCAAACAGAGCAGCTGCCGCTGGCCTTGACTCAAGTTCTCGCCGTACTCTGCCACTCTAGATAATAGTCCATCCGTCATAACGGCTACGGCTTCTTTCATGCGACACTTCTCAAGAGCAGACCAAATCTCTTGATCAGAAAAATTGTTGAAGGGGTCCAAGTTCGAGCGAATGGTACCAGAGAAAAGAACAGGAGACTGCGGGATAATCCCTACCTTTGACCGCAAGTCGAATAGACCGATACGCATCACATCAACTCCATCAACTACGAGCGGCGCCTTATATGTCTCACTTTTGAGCTCATCGTCGGTAAAGAATGGTTCCACCAGTCGCATCAAAATCAACAGCATACTACTTTTTCCGCTCCCGGTTCTACCGACGATACCAACACGTTCCCCTGCATTAATCTTCACGTTTAGACCTTTCAAGACCAGGGGTGTTTCGGGCCGGTACCTCATTTTCAATCCAGTCAACGTAATTGAACCACTGGTTGGCCATTCCTTTGCTGGATGAACCACACTTCCAGCAGCAGCAACAACTTTTTGTGCGGTGTTCATCAGATCAGATGGCTTATCACTTTCCAACTCTTTCGAAGTCATGGCTGCCTCCTGGGGTATTTCCTCGGTGTAGTACGTAATCCGCTCGACAGAATTCATCGCCGCTTCGACTTGCGCAAACGCCCTGACCACAAATTGCATCATTCCAGTGGCCGTCACGGCGTAGGAAAGAGAAATTCCAGCAAACGATGCAAAGTTGCTCGGATTCCCAATGGAAGCCCCGTTGCTAACAACAACAGATGTAGCAAAAAAAGCAGATAGACCAACCACACAAGAGGCTATCCCCTCTAAACGAGTGGCAAGCCAACGATCACTTGCCTTGTTGCAGTAAATGGTTCTCGAATTCAAATCCAACAAACCACCGAAACTTTCAACGAACTTACTCGACTTTCCGTACGCACGAATAGTGCTTAGGCCACCGAGTGTTTCTGAAAATTGTGAATAAACAGGGCTTCTAGCCACACTCTCCAGACGCTTCGTTTCCCGAGAAACTTGTCTGAAGTAGTTCATTGCACGTATGTACAAATATCCTAGAAAGGGCAGAACAACTGCGAAATAAGGAGTGATCACCACAATAGAGACCATGACCACGATCAGTTGAAGGACGATGAACACAAAGAGATCAACAAAGTCAGCGATCTCATTATCCACGGAAAACATGTCTTTGCTGAATCGAGATAGGATTCTGCCTGTTGGTGTGGTGTCGAAAAAGCTCATTGGTGCTTTCAGTACTGATCTGAGTACGTTACCGTGTAAAACAAACGAAGACCTCACACCAAAGGACGCAAGCGCATATGACCGGATGAAGGTCATAATGCCCAATAATATCGATAATAACGCATACCCGACAATGTAAAACGTTTCAGATTTACCATTGGAGTAGTTGCTTGGTGCATCTGCAGTCCACATTGCTACCCAAACCGATGTCATCACGTTCGTTCCAGTTGAAAGCATATATGTCAGAAAGATGAACGAAAAGAAAATGTAGCCACCTCCTGCCTGAATGTATTTGAGGTAGACATTGAGCTTTACTGAACCTGTTTGCCGTTCTTCTTTCGTTATCAGATTTTTGGCGTCGATGTCATTTGTTTTTGTATCATCCTTTTTGACATCATCAACCGTCTCCTCCTTTACCACGCTTCTTCGAGAGGGAGCGATGCCTTTTAACAGCCTCGTTACTTCCCCCCTCTTGTCTGACATGAGGTCGGTGTATGTACCTTGCTCAACAATTTTTCCATGCTTGCTGAAGGCTACAATGAAATCACATTCTGACAGGAATTGTAAATTGTTTGTCACAAGAAGTCTCGTTTTGCCCGCCAACAGGCCATTGATACAATCTGCAAAGACCTTTTGGGCAACTTCAGGATCAAGTGCACTAAGAGGGTCATCAAAAATGAGCACATCCGCACCTGAGTAGGCTGCACGTGCAAGCGAAATACGTTGTTTTTGCCCACCACTCAAGTTGATCCCCCGTTCTCCAATTTCAGTTTGATCCCCATCTTCGAGTATGCTAATGTCATGTCTCAAGGAACACGCATCAATTACCTGCTCGTAACGTTCTCTGTCGTATGGGAGACCAAACAAAATATTGTCACGAACAGTCTTGTTCAAGATCCATGCTGTCTGCGCAACGTAGGCAACAGATCCATGTAGTGCGACTCTTGATCCCTCTCCTAGAACGGCTTCGTTCAGTACAGCTGAGCATAGAGTCGACTTGCCCGAGCCAACAGGGCCAACGATGGCACAAAGAGTTCCAGTGGAAACGTGGATGTTGACATCTTCCAGTATTGGATTGGGGTAAACCAGTGCAGTTTCCTCTTCAACTGTTGCAACAGGATCTGGTGCATTACTTTTTGAAGAAGACTTTCGTGAAAAACTGACTCGCCTCGAAGTTTGCTTTGACAGCTGTTGCCCTGAGCTAGAGGAATGCTGAGAATCACTAATGGATGAATTTCTTGTAGACTCATCCAAAGCTGATCTTGGTAACGGCTTCTTTGGATCAAACCAATACAAAGACGCATTTTCAATAGTTATTTCTCCGGCCTCCTCAGGTTTTCTCGTGTATCCCACCTTATTCACTTCATCATATCCTAAGAAAAGCCCAACTCGCTTCAAACTCACTTTTGCTTGTGCATACTGAGCTAGCGCCATGGGGTAAAACATCAATGGCATGCGGAGCATGTCAAACGCAACAATCGAGGCGAACAATGTTGAAGCCGAAATACTACCATTAGAGCCGTAAACATAGGCAAGAAACGTGCAAGCAGCAGCAATGATTGGCAGCGCACTCATAACAGATCGAAAGAAGGCTCGAAGGTAGGCAATGCGTTTCAGTGACTGCAACTCTTCACGTCTGAACCCGTCGATTTCTTTTGCAAACGAATCCTCCCAAGTGTACATTTTGACAGCAAGCATCCCTTGCAGCGCCTCATTTACAGCCTTGATTCTCTGGTCCGAATATTTGACCATTGATCTGTTATATCCGAACATTTTGCCCGTGATTTTCCCCATCATGGGTATGGAACTCATGATCAGCAGCATCCCAATGATGCAAGTCCAGCCCAGCAAGTTCCCTAAAATGGCCATGTAACCAGCAATTTGGAACAATCCATCCCACAAAACATGTATCTGGATCATGAATGCTTCTATCTTCGCTGCGTCAACTTGCATCAAGTTGACGATCTCACCCAGTGTAGTCTTCTGTTGTTCTGACGAAGCCAAACGAAGAGACTTGCGATAGATGGATGACGACACTGCTGCCTTTACTCTGTTGATATGAGAAGGTGGTGGGTAGTAATAATGTTTTGTGAGTGATAATTCATTTTCATACATAAATAAACAAGCACATTGTTGCAAAATTCGTACATACCTCCAAGAGCAGCGGTTAACCTTGTGGAAGTAGGCACTCTCCGACAATGCCTTCAAGGCAACAAATACCATCAACAGCGCCGACAGCCAGTAACCTTTGTAATACACCATAATTGGATCATTTTGCGTCACCTTTCCATCTTGTACGTCTTCATAATATGACAAGATGAGGTTCAACAAAATGGGAAATGAAAATTGAAAGACAGTGTTGACAAATCGAAATATCCCTCCAACGATGAGACGCCTCTTCACGGTAGCCAACAATGCATGAATTAGACGATTCTCCAACTCAACTTCACGCTCAGCAATAGTTTGCTTCTCTCCCTCCTTCTTTCCCTTGACAGGCTTTGGGACGTAGTTCTCGTATGCTTCATCAAACAACTTTTCAATCTGCTCTGCCTTATCTATTGCCGCCAGTGGTACCAAATCGTCATTTTCAAGGAACTTTCCATGTCCACGCAGAAATGCCGCACGTGCAAACATGGGCTGAAGCCAGAGGAAGACGATCCTATTCAGAAACGAGGCAGACATCTCCGGTTCTTCTGGCCATTTCATTGGATTGATTTCTACATCATCGCTTGTCTCGGGAGAGGATGACTTCTTGAAAAAACCCATGTTGATTTATCTCTATGTCTATGAGTATGCTGCAATGATGTCAAACGCAGGTCTTCTATACTTTTAGTTATATGGATATGATGCGAGCCGATGATATTCAATGGTGGACCGGCGAAGCCAAAAGCCATCGACAGAATGAAGCGGTGATCTGCGGTGATGGATCGTGAGAGAACACAATGGAACCTCCTTCCTT
>Ga0209652_1003997_pt1 | contig 10515 bp, 11 predicted proteins | sample SaaInl74LU_5_DNA_FD_184641 | JGI IMG/M metagenome (GOLD analysis project Ga0209652, IMG submission 184641) | Marine microbial communities from expanding oxygen minimum zones in the Saanich Inlet - ESP_74LU_5_DNA (SPAdes) (version 2) | ecosystem: Environmental > Aquatic > Marine > Intertidal zone...
TCCACTGGGTTCAATGCGATATCTCACGGAATGCGACCCTTGGAGAAATCCTTGATCCATTTACGAAAGGTAATGACAGGTTTGTCGGCACTTGTGGGTAAGATAGCATCCGCATAGCGGTCAGATTTCTGACCCAAGGGGATGGCAAGCGAGTATTCTTTGGACTCTGCCATGTGATGCTCTTGAGAGTGGATGTGAATCAAGTCTTCATTGACAAAGCGATTGGCTGTAGAGTTGTACACATCAACGAATGCAGCAGTTAGGAACAGTGTGACAATCTTTGTGAATAATACGTAGGAAATGACTTGTGAAACAACTTACTAGCATAATTGACCATAAAATCTGGGAGCATCTTCAATTTCAGGATGCCATTCATTTGCCCGTCACGTCTTTTGTTACCCGTAGAAGGCACCTTTCCTTCTTTGGTCTTAATCACAGTCTGACGTGTGATAATATTCGACCATCCAGGCGATGCGGGCGTAGCGAATGCCTGAATGACATACGCTGCCCCATCGTCCGCGACTGAGAGAGGTAGATGTGAAGACGAACACATGAGCGGGGCAAGTGAGTACAAATGTCATGATAACGCTCAAACATAAACAAAGTACACTCACGGGGTGTATTGATAGAAAATACCCCAGGCGCTTCAAACTTGTCGGTGTATGGAAGTACCCCCTCGAAGCAAATATTCATTTCAAAGCCATTCTTTGTGGGCTTCTTGGTCACTACGGTATCAAATGGAGTCGCCTCATCGTAACGATCTCCAACTGTGCCGTGATGGGCTTGTTGAACGTGAGCTGGGTCCATCGCATTCTCAAGGAAGAAATCCCAGCTTGTAGAGATGAATGAAAAAGTGTTGGCACATGTTAGTTTGTCACTGAGTGATATCAAACATCCAACATCTACCACATACATTACATACCTGACAGGCACTCTGCGGAATGAATAGGGTGAATTGACAACTCTATCCTTGTCCACACCCAATGCTTCAGGATCAAACGCTTCGGGGAGCGGGGTAAGCTCGGACTCGATGCGGCTGCTCAGAGAAAAGGACGTGTGTTATTTGAATCCATATTCTGCGTGCAAAAACAAGAATGTTACTCATGAAATATGATTACTTACGCATCAGACCCGGAAGCTGGCCAAACATAAAGTAAACCACCTTTCACCTTCGTTGGGAATGCATTGCAGCTAGACTTTGGGTTGTCGATGATGCGCTGTAGATCGTTCTTTGAGGCAACAGGCACAGCGGTGAGATTCCCATCTCCTTCCCACCTCCACCCATGGTAGGAACAAAGTAAGGTGCCGTCATCCTCCACACGGCCTTCGCTTAAAGATGCCCTACACAAATAACACACAACACACAACAAACAATTGGATGTGAGAAAATTTCTATGCGTAAAACAAGAAGGATCATATGAATATCGCATACTTACTTTCTGTGAGGACAAGCATCCGCAAAAGCACGCCAGGTGCCTTCTTCACGGCGGGCGTCTTTGGGGCGAGAAAGTTTGGATCCAAATCCAACAGCTTTTCCTTCCTTGTTCACCACGGCACCATCGTTGTACACGACAAGTTTCATACCAAGCAGCTCAAGTGGAGTGGGCTTCTCGGAATTGAGTACGTCAACCGGGAAAACAGGATACCATGCCTTGAACCAATCAAACTCATTGGCCTCCACTTCGCTGGGAGCAGTGATGTGGTTCGTAGTAGATAGAGGCTCAGGTACGATATGGTTGTTCTCGATCTTGCTTTGGCTGTGTTTGCGATACGCCAGTTTCAAGTTAAGACGTTGGGCCTGCACTTGAAGATTAGAAGAGGGCGAGAAGGCTGCCGACGATGCGGACAACGTGATGAGAAAGGTACCGATGGTAAAGGACTTAAAGATGGAGAAAGACATAGTTTAATTGATTCTGAAGAAGATAGAAAGAAGGAAGGAAATTTATTTGTGTGAGCTGGATACTAGAGAAACCTACATCGAACATCTGCTATCTCTCATTCTTGGGATCGTCAAAGCAACACAATAACTGGAAAAGAGCTAACATGAGTACATCCAACGTTTGCCCAAGGCGGCAAATGAAGATCAATCAAATGCAGCAGATAGATATGAAAACGATACCGCAAATCATCCTCCTTAGGAGGACGCAATGCAAAGGCAAAGCCAGCAGCCGCAGCCGCAGCCGCTTCCTCTCTCTTTCGGCGACACACGAAGTTAACTTTACTGTCACGTTTGCACGTACCTTTGACTTTGAAGTGAATAGCGTGTTTGTAGGCAGATACGAAGTTGATGTTGAGTTGTGGCTCAGCTGAAAATTATGAGGATGAAAAAGTACACACAAGTAAGATGGAAGAGGCGAGATGATGTTCGAGAAGAGGTATCGTTTTGAATAATGGGAGTCCATGGTATTTGGAACATCAAAAATAGGAGAGGGTTTTTCGGTAGGGTGTATCGTGGGAGGATGCCTAGGTTTCTACACGATGCATGGTGAAGACAACTATCAAAGCTGCTATTAATCAAAGCAATGTTAAAATGAGGAGTGAACGATGACATTAAGTGGAGGTGGGATGTTGAACTATCCTTCAGTTCATCTACACGAAGTGAAAATCGGATGACATCTTTGTACTCACATAAATTACTTTCAATGTGCTAAAGATGAATGTTCATGTATGTACAAAATATATTAGTTAATTTAGCTACACTGAGAGAAATACAACATTTAGATCAAGGCCACGGTCGCGTTGTGAGAGTTGATCAAATATTTGCCTGACGAAGAAGGCGGAACTAGGACGAAGCGGCCTGTAGCTGTGAAGCAGACCAACTCAGTAACCTTTTGAACGGCACTGAACTCAGCGATGTAGATGGAACCTGGCTCGCCAATCTCACCAGTTGAGCAGTAGACCTTCACCTGAAACTTCAATGCATGCGTTTTGGGGAAATGGAGGGTTTGTGGCGTGCAGTCGAAAGACATAAGCTTCAAGCCATAGTCCTGACCAACATCACGTTTCTTGAAAGGAATATGCGCACCTGTAAGCTTTCCGATCGCCATACCAAGAAGATCACAGCTGTGGAAGATCATTGATGAATGAGGGAGGCACGGATTATCGTGAAAGTGACCGCTGCAATCGTCAAACGTAACTGGAGGTAATGTTCCTTCCAAGCATACCCAGTCTTTGTCGAAAGATGAATATGCCTTGATGTTTTGAAGCTTGCTGCTCAGATTCTCGTAGGGATTTGCGCTTGTGTAGAGAGACTTAGTCTGAGTGGACGGAGGAGGGAATTTCCTCTTGAACAAAGACGAAGAAATAATGAAAAGACCTACAGTGATGCGCCAAATAGTGTCTTTTGTTTTCAGCACACCATAGAATGTTGCTGATCGTTTGGTCATACCGTTGCACCTGCATTTTAGTTAAGAGTAGTAGAATGAAAAACAAATAAAGACTATTAGCAAATAATCAAAACAAGCAGCATCGTCGCCAGATGGACTTTCACTTACGTCATGAAGAATACTGGATCAGAAGCTTCTTCCAAGAAGGCTTCACAATTCGCGATACTTGAAATCTCTTTCTTCAACCATTTGTCGTGGTCGTGGGCTGGGTTGGCATCAACGCTGTAAACTTCGGCTGGGTAATGGTGCCTTTTCTTGAGAGGGTTGGCAAGGACTGCTGCGGTTGTACAAACGCAGCCTGCAGCACGTAGGAAATCAAACATAGCGATTTCACCTGTCTCTCTGCCAATGGGAGCGTCTCTTTTGACAGTACAGATGATACCGTGGCATTCACCAGTGATATCATCGACGATTGCGTTCTCGTTTTCTAGAGAATAGTATGGCAGTGTCACATCGAGGTGCTTAGACAAGTCTTTCTTGAAATCGATCTTTACCAAATGCTTCGCCTTCTTGGGAGCTGCAACTTTGTTTGTTTTGAATTGAGCACTGGTGGTAGAAATAACGGTGGATGTGACATTCCTCGCATCAATCTGGATGTTCTTGCGATACATTAGATCCGATTTGAGACGTTGGGTGGCATCCACTTTCAAAGAGGATGAAGGAGAGAAGGCTGCCGACGGGGCGAGCGCAAAGAGAAAGGTACCGATGGTAAAGGACTTGAAGATTGAGTAGGTCATCATTAAATGATTCTGTGAGGAAGAAAGAAGAAGCAATAACGGATGGCGGTGTGAGTAGGCGTGACCGGAGATCACTGAGCATACATACAGCCTCACAACATCTGACATCTCCTGCTGACACCACATCCCCACTTGGCTGATAATATGCACACATTCACCACGCATTACTTCCTGGATCTGACGGCTGTGGAATATTGAAGAGATGCAACCTCGCTGCGGAGCGAGCACATCATCAACACGATACCGCAAACATCTCTGAGCCGCAGCTGGCTGCCGACCGCCCGCAGCTAACCTGGCCCCAAGGCCACTTCAAACATCAGCTTGTACATACCTATTGAGATCTGAAGTGACGAATCAAAGGTAGGCAGAGAGTTGTTGAGTATACACTTCTTGTGTTTGTTGCAAGTACTTATGTTGTGGTGTGAAAGTGGCAATTGTGATGAGCTGATGCACCCAAGTCAAGTGGAGTGGAGAGAAAGTGTAAAATGTCCCGCGATATCTCTGGAAATGGCGCGTCGACGTCTCTCTTTTCTCTTCCCTTTCTCTCCATGCTCGAACAACAACTAAGACCACAACTCACTCAATCACGAAGTGGAAACAACCATGTCGCGTACAAGCGGTTGATTGTGCAGTCTATTTCTGATCTTATTGATATCGACGGACCTGTGTAATAATGAGCTGTGGTACTGAAAATGATATCAACAAATACCTCACTGCACTTGCTCTTCCTCGTGACGGCAGAATTTCCCTCGAAACAACGAGGGCTCTCGCTTTAGTTGGTGCAGCCTTCCTCTTGATCTCTGCGGTCTTGCTCTTCAAGTTCGTTATTGCGATGAAGAAAAAATGCAATTTTGCAGCGGCCCTCGCCAAGATGCCGCCTAGAGACGCATTTGCAGGCAAAGTTTGGTGGATATCTGGTGCATCGTCAGGTTACGGCCGAGCTCTTGCTCTCCATCTTTGCTCCCACCACGATGACGTCAAACTCATCCTCTCCTCTCGAAGGAAGAGTGTCCTTGAGGAAGTTGCAGAGGAATGCCGTAGCATAAATGACAGTATCAGTGTGAAGGTGTTGCCAATGGATCTTACCGATCTTGCTTCTCTCCCGTCCAAAGTTGAGGAGGCGCTGTCTTTGTTTGATGGTCGCATCGATGTATTGGTCAATAATGGTGGAGTTACAACAAGATCGATGGCTCGGAATTCAAGCTTTGATGTGGATATGCACGTTATGAATGTGGACTTTCTTGCTTATGCACAATTGACAAAATCGATTCTTCCGAGTTGGGAGAAGAGCCAAAAAGGTACACCAATGATTATCAACACATCAAGTGTAGCCGGTAAGATTGGAGCTCCTATGCGTACAGCATATTGTGCAGCTAAATTCGCTATTCATGGTTGGTTCGAAGCTTTCCGGATCGAACAGAATGTCGCTGGAAACCCAGTCGACGTCTTGAACGTGGTGCTTGGTTCCACAAGGACTAACGCTGCACGTAACGCCCTAACAAGTTCACCTGATATCAAGTTTGGAGAAGATTGTGTCGACAGGAATATCGAGGGAGGTCTTGATCCTGATTTTGTTGTTGCAAGGGTTGTAGCATCGGCCTATGCGAAACAGGATGAAATATGGATCGCACCCCGAATGGAAATGATGATTTTGTATCTGAACCAATATCTACCTGCATCTGCAAAGAAAGTTTTATCAAAGAAGTTGGCTAAGCAGTATATCATTGAAAAGCAAAGTACTGCAGAGAAGATGTAGAAAGTGAAGGATAGTCTATGGTACGTAAGTATGGTAGATGATTTACTAGTACAGTGTTTGAGGTATTATTTAGATACATAGGAGTAGTCTTCAAACACACAAAAAATCACTCAAACCTCAACCTCAAATCGAAGTGACGATGACAACGCTGCTACTACTATTGTTCATCACACGCCTCCTATGGACGGCAGATGCTGCCGCGTATCTAATATCAGGCATCGCTGACACCACTCAAGCCTTCAGCAATGGATCTGCGGATTTAACTCGGCACCATCTCGTGTGTTTCCGACACGATGTTTATCAAACCAGCTTCGATCCAGAAACATGTTGCAGTCGACTCTGTCTAAAAGGATCCATCGAGAAGGACCAGGTCAAATATTGTCTGGATCACGTGGCAGTGGTTTCATCCATTGAATCATTTGGGAGTGTAGCGCCTGCTTATTATCTTGCTATAGATTCATCAGTAACGTTGGATTCGTATCATGAAAAACAATTGTTGCTGGATAACATAAGTTCGTACCGCCAACACCGCAGCTTGCAAGTGATGGAAGATAAGGAAAAGGAAACTTTGCTAGATGGATACAAAGGTGTTGACACTTTTTCGCCTTTTCACTTGACGGGCTTTATGCCCAGTGGCCTTCATGACGAGGATACTGAGAGATCGTCGTTTCCACTTTTTGGAATAGCAGAAGGCAGTCTATCAAATGAAGGGGGGATGCACCGCTCCTTTGGACAGACGGTTCATTTCTCATTTCTAGATCTACCAAACAACAACGAAGCTCGTTATCGGATGAATCTCAATGCCACAGTACTACTGCCCATTACGGAAAGTGTGTTTATTGATGCAGATGATCCATTGATCGTGAAGTATACAAAAGACTCTCCAGATGGTATCAAGTGCAGGGCAAAGTTTGCATCTAAAGGTGCTTCTGCATTGGATACATCAACATTGGAAAACGAGTGCAACATACAATTCACATCCTCAGAAGTGATCGATATTGAACAACCTTCATTTGCGAGTCGGCAGTACGTTGTTGTTTATCACGTCTCATCTTCATTGGAGTTTGACTACTCTCATCATGAAGGAACGGAAGGGTTTGAGTTTCTCATCGACTATGGGACAACTCTTCACATACGATATCCATCACCAATACTCAACCAAACAGGTGTTTTTGAGGGTGGTCTTGTTCCAATTGTAATACAACAACCAGTCTTGTACTCGGCAATGGCAAACGTCCAGTGCTTGACGCTAGATTGCTCATTTGATAGGAAGTATATTCTCCAGACGGATGTATCTGCATCTGAATTCGGTACAGACAAGAAATTGGATATACCACAACCAGTTGTTATCAATGTCGCTGCTGGAATAAACGCTGATTACTGGTGGGTTACTTTAATAACCATGTCAGCAGCAGTTGTTGGAGGAATTGTCGTCATAAAAAGTATGGATTCAGTAAGCCAATGGTCTTAGCGCACTTCTTTACTTTTACAACAGCGCATTGCGAACTAACATTTAGATCATTTTACAAGTGATATACATGTATGTTTGTTCGTCTTCACTCTTCAATGTACCTGTGAGTATTGCTGCAGCTCATATCGTACCCAGTCCTTGAATCCGCATCTCCATACAGTTGAAATAGAAAAGTTCTTCTGAAGCATGCTTCAATAAAATCTTGAAAACAGCAGCGTGACAAACAATAAATCGACAAACTGCAGACTTGCTATACAAAATGACTTTTATTTTCAATAAATTGCAAGCGCTATGCCATCTCCAATGCACTCACTCTTCTCGTGCCTGACTTGCCATTGTTTTTCTTTTCTTCTTTCCTCACTTCGTATGGTCGTCCCCCAAGTAAAGGCAGTCTAAAGCATCCCAGCACACCACTGAATAGAACCGTGTCAAAGAATGGGTAGTACACAAACAATGAAACCGCAAACTCTATGCAGTATGCTTTCATGAACGAAAAGTCGTCTAAGGTGAAGTCTTTCACGCTGTCAACTATATCGGTGAGTGTTGTATTGTTATCCTGGATATAGGGGATCTCTGTCTGACCCTCCCCATCCATCTTCGCCCTCACAATTACAATAAATGTTGCCGCTGCAATCACTAATGCCACGAGCAACACCACCAGATATGTACCGAAATCCTGCCATCGACTTCTATTCGGACTATTTATGGAGTTGCTTTCAAACGTTCCGCCTGCACGACAGCACCGGCACGCACTAACACTCCAAACGAACCTATCGAAAATAGTGTGTATGCCACTGCCGACAGTAACTAGCATCACTAGACCCGCAGTGACTGAGTAATGCGCAGATTCTTGAGCATTCAAGTCAATTGAAAATACTTCCTGCTCTGCGTCTCTCCCCGTCGATATGAACCATAAATAGCAAATATTCGTTATTGCTACTCCAGAGGCAAATGAGCCGAGAAATATTATACATCTCTGTCTCGTCTTTAGAGGATGGAGGCGATGGTGACAACAAATACCGATGACTGGGTGGTTGTTGAGCATGTATTGTAACCAATCTGCAAAAAGTGAGTTCCCTGGTAGGTGGTAAGCACGAGCGGCAAATTTAGGCACCAGTGTACGCTCTAGTGGAGTTACACGTTCACTCCATTCAGCTGGGATGTTCTTCAGATTGTGGTGTGGCGACCTATTGCCACCGGAGGAGGTGGAGGCGGAGTTCTTGTCTTTCGGCGACATGTGGTTGCTCTTCTTATAACTTGGATTTGCTACAGTGTCGTTTAAATTGTTGAACTTTGAAATCAGATTTTATACTGCATCTACACTTGCGTGCTTTACTGATCTGCTTATGGAGATTGCTACAAAGTAAGAACGATAGAACATGATTCTTGATAGAACTTCATGTGAATGTGTACATGGACAAGATTGGTGTGGTGTGTTGTTGTTGGCGATTCTGAATTCTGAGCAAAAATCGCGTGATTTTCTGCCAAGCCGAGTCTGGTGCCGGTTCAAGTCTTGTGTGACTCTTGCTGACAGTCTTGTGGTCACATTTATTCATCTTTAATACATACAGGGCCGCATTAAATTATTATATGCATGCGCATAGGTCAATTCACTTTTGACACCAAACACTGCAAACACTTAGGTGCATCATCACTTCACAGAGTCCTCTTCATCAACATATTCTTCACATTCAGTGTTCAACGTTAGAGGAAGAAAGGCGTCGGATTAGTTTGTCCATCTTTGCTGTCCTCTTCGGTTCGTCTTCGTATTTCTTCACTCTCTCTTCCAACTCTTCAATATATGACACGGCTAAGTGTAACTTGTGTTGTTGTAACTCATACGTTGATGCTACCAATCCGTGTCCAATCCTTACGAATCTCCATACACGGAATATGATCAGAATACCTGGGATCACACTGAGAACTTCTTTTGAAGCGTGTTTCAATAGTATCTCCAGTGAAAGTGACATCGCAACAATTACCAAATCGACAACATACGTGACTTGCTTAAAAAACTGCTTTGGCCCAAGTAGATAGACCAGTGCTAACAGCTCCAACAGAAACGATGATAGGATGACAAGAGTTATAATGTACAGAGCAGTATGAGCCACATGTATTCCAGGGTATTTGGAGTAGTCGTATCCTGCCTTGTAATCCGTTTCTTCCAGCGGGTAGGCGCAAATCTCTGTTGACCCTCCTCCCCCGAGGAAGCGATGGCCCTCCTCTTTTGCAGCACTGCTTACGTAATCCGATTCTGGAGGGCAGCATGAAATTGCATCGCGGACAACAAGCTGGGACAACGGAAAGAATGCATCCAACGCTGACTCACATAGTATAATGAAAGCATGAGATATGTCAGATATGTCTCATCATCGCATACTTATATTGATCATCAAGTAAGGAGTCTTAAGACTAAGACATTTCATATGCATATGCTTCACTCACCTAGCTCAACAAATAGAACCAACACATCCAACACAAGCAGCACCACCAAGAATCTTTGGATAAAATCAGAATTGATTATCTTCAATAACTTCATCTGCCAAGATCCATCACCCCAGCGCTTGCCCGCATCGGCAATCTCCTCCGAGGTGCTGGGAATTGCAAATCCTTGACGGTGTTCATCGGGATCATCTGCTAAAGCCTCAAAGCCTCCGACTTCGGCAAACTTCTCTCGTAGGTTTGACTCAGTTGCCTCGATTGTTTCATTTATTGGCGATGCCTCCTCTACGGATTGTGGATCGGAGAAGGGTCCCTCTTCCACCTTCTTTTCATCTTCCTCTTGCATTGCCTCTATGTATTGTTCCTTCAAATGACTGGTCGGCACGTCGGTATTTTATGTTTGTTGGGTTTTGATGTTGCGCTGCATGCACAGTACAATACACCATTCATCCAGCAGGATTGTTGTATTGTTCTTGCACCACCGGATCTGCAAAATACAAGACTAAAGTACCATCATACACAGGGAACATGCAGAGAAGCTACACTTTTGCTGCCGTCTTTTTCTGCGAACTTTGAGACCGCTGAGAAGACGCGGTCCGGGTACGTAGCGCTTGCGGCATGACCGGACAGTAGGAGACGGTGTATGTGTCACTATGACTTATCACATGACTTGCCGGATCACTTCATTCAGGCGCATCGCTGCTACTATCAGGCTACTATCTG
>Ga0209652_1003999_pt1 | contig 10511 bp, 10 predicted proteins | sample SaaInl74LU_5_DNA_FD_184641 | JGI IMG/M metagenome (GOLD analysis project Ga0209652, IMG submission 184641) | Marine microbial communities from expanding oxygen minimum zones in the Saanich Inlet - ESP_74LU_5_DNA (SPAdes) (version 2) | ecosystem: Environmental > Aquatic > Marine > Intertidal zone...
TGAAATGCTGACAGCGGACCCCTCATTAAGCGATAGCCGAAAAAGTCAGCTGCGTCGTCAGCATTCGACCAAGGCCGCACTGCGTTCAGTGCAAATTGTTGGTAACGACCCAAAGGTACTGGCAGCAGCGGCACGCTGGAATGCCGACGATGGCGCGGACATTATTGATATCAATATGGGCTGCCCAGCCAAAAAAGTTTGCAAGAAAGCGGCAGGATCGGCGCTGTTGGGCGATGAAGCGCTAGTGGCGGACATTTTGCAGCAAGTCGTGGCCGCCGTTGATGTACCCGTAACACTCAAAATTCGAACCGGTACGAGTCGAGATCATCGCAACGGCGTGAACATTGCGAGAATTGCGGAGGAAGCGGGCGTTCAGGCGCTGGCGGTTCATGGCCGTACACGCGCAGACAAATTTAACGGCGATGCGGAGTACGACACCATCGCCGCGATTGTCGATGCCGTGAAGATTCCGGTGCTCGCTAATGGCGACATCAACTCGGTCGGCAAAGCGCGACAGGTGCTCAATCATACCGGCGCTGCGGGCGTCATGATTGGTCGTGCTGCCCAAGGCCAGCCATGGCTGCCCGGCCAAATTGCAACGGCCATCGCCACGGGCATTGCGCCGCCATCGCCCAGTGTAGATGCGCAACTGCGACTGATGCGCCGCCATGTGGCGGCGCTACATGATTTTTACGGTGACTTTATGGGCATCCGCATTGCGCGCAAACACGTGGCATGGTTCCTAGAGTCACTTTTAGCGCGCGAGACCTTTTTACTGTGGAAGCACCGCTTTAACCCGCTTGAAACCACGGCCGATCAATTTAGTTTTCTTGACCAACTCGCGGACGAGCAGAGCGCTTTGGCATCGTCCAGTCAGCCACCCAAACCGATAGAAATTGCCGCATGAATAACAATAAAAAAACAGGCGCTGCCCAAGAGACAGCTGCAGATTTACCCTGCCCACCGCCACTGAGGGAGAGCGCCCAAACGGCGATTCGACACTTTTTGGGGCAACTCGACGGGCATTGCGCAACAGGCTTATTCGATGTGGTCGTTGCGCAAGTTGAAGAGCCCTTGCTACGCGAAATCATGGCGTTCACGCAGAACAATCAAAGCAAAGCCGCGGCGATGCTTGGGCTCAACCGCGGCACGCTGCGCAAGAAATTACGACAGTACAGTTTATTAGACCCCGACACCGACGCTAACCGAAGGACCTAACTGATGACAGATTTACAACTCACCCCTGTGCGCCGCGCTTTGATCAGCGTATCGGACAAAACCGGCATTGTTGAATTCGCCCAAGCGCTGGTCGGACATGGGGTTGAGATTCTCTCTACCGGCGGCACGTTCAAGGCGCTAAAAGACGCGGGCGTTGCCGTGACCGAGGTTTCTGACTATACCGGCTTCCCAGAAATGATGGATGGCCGTGTCAAAACCCTGCACCCAAAAATTCACGGTGGCATTTTGGGACGCCGCGGTACCGATGACGGTGTGATGCAAGCGCACGGTATTAATGCGATCGATATGGTCGTTGTGAATTTGTATCCCTTCGAGGGAACTGTCGCCAAGCCCGGTTGCACCCTCGAAGACGCGATTGAGAATATTGATATCGGCGGCCCAACCATGGTGCGTGCGGCTGCAAAAAATCATCGCGACGTTAACATTATCGTCGACGCGGGCGACTACGGCTGCGTACTTGAGGAAATGGCTGCTCACGGCGGCCATACCACTTATAAAACGCGCTTTGATCTGGCCATTAAAGCCTATGAGCACACCGCAGGTTACGACGGCGCCATTGCCAACTACTTTGGCCGGCTTGTTGACGGCGGTAGCCACGACTTTCCTCGCACATTTAATTTACAGCTGCACAAAGCGCAGGAGATGCGCTACGGCGAGAACCCACACCAGAAAGCGGCTTTTTACAAAGAGAAGCACCCGGCTGAGGTGGGGATTGCTAGCGCCGTACAACTGCAGGGCAAAGCGTTGTCTTACAACAATGTCGCCGATACCGATGCAGCGCTTGAGTGCGTTAAAAACTTCGAGGCCCCCGCCTGTGTGATCGTCAAACACGCGAACCCCTGTGGGGTGGCGGTTGCCGGCAACCTGCTCGACGCCTACAACCTGGCCTTCGAAACCGACCCCGAGTCGGCATTCGGCGGCATTATTGCGTTTAACCAAACCCTTGATGGTGAGACAGCGAAGGCGATTGTCGACAAGCAATTTGTAGAAGTCATTATTGCCCCCGATGTGACCGCGGAGGCCGAGGCAGCAGTCGCAGCTAAGGCTAATGTTCGACTGCTGAAAACCGGCGTCTGGGGCCAGCCGCAACTCGCTCGTGACTTTAAGCGCGTCAACGGCGGCTTGTTGGTGCAGGATCGTGACGACGGCATGATTAATCGCAGTGCATTGCAGGTGGTGAGCAAGCGGCAACCGACCGAACAAGAATGGCAAGATTTGATGTTTGCCTGGAAGGTGGCCAAATTTGTGAAATCGAATGCCATTGTCTACGCCGCCGACCATCGCACTATTGGCGTGGGTGCAGGGCAGATGTCGCGAGTTAACTCGGCACGCATCGCGGCAATCAAAGCTGAGCACGCCAATCTTCAGGTCAAGGGCGCGGTAATGGCCTCTGATGCGTTTTTCCCGTTCCGCGACGGCATCGACAATGCAGCCGAGCGCGGTATTGCCGCGGTGATTCAGCCCGGCGGCTCGATTCGTGATGAAGAGGTGATTGCCGCTGCGGATGAAGCGGGCATGGCGATGGTCTTCACCGGTATGCGTCACTTCCGTCACTGAGGTTATTACGATGAATATTTTGGTCATTGGTAGCGGCGGTCGCGAACACGCGCTGGCGTGGAGATTGGCGCAGACAGCGGCGGTTAAGTCTGTCTTTGTCGCCCCCGGTAATGCAGGTACCGCGCACGAAGCCAAGGTGTACAACGTCGATATCGACGTTATGGACTTCGCCGCACTGGCGGATTTTGCCCACAATCAGGAGGTTAAGCTTACTGTGGTCGGGCCCGAGGCGCCGCTGGTTGGCGGTGTTGTTAATTACTTTAGTGAGCGCGGCCTCGCCTGTTTTGGGCCGACCCAGGGCGCGGCACAGCTCGAGGGATCGAAGGCATTTACCAAGGATTTCTTGGCACGCCACAATATCCCAACCGGCTATTACAAAACCTTTACCGAGACCGATGACGCACTCGCCTTCGTACGTGAACACGGGGCACCCATTGTCATCAAGGCCGATGGCCTCGCTGCCGGCAAAGGGGTCATTGTTGCCGAGACGCTGGGGCAAGCCGAAGACGCCATTGTCGACATGCTGTCGGGCAATGCCTTTGGTGAAGCGGGTTGCCGCGTGGTGATTGAAGAGTTTTTACCCGGCGAGGAAGCCAGCTTTATCGTCATGGTGGACGGTAAAAATGTACTGCCGATGGCGACAAGCCAAGATCATAAGCGCATTGGCGAAGGTGACACCGGCCTAAATACCGGCGGCATGGGGGCGTATTCACCCGCACCCGTGGTGACCGACGCGGTCTTCGATCGCGTGATGCACCAGATCATCGAGCCGACGGTGCGCGGTATGGCCGCAGAGGGCAACGATTACACGGGATTCTTGTACGCGGGACTCATGATCGACACCGACGGCAACCCGCGAGTGATTGAATATAACTGTCGCTTTGGCGACCCCGAGACCCAGCCAATTATGATGCGCTTGCAGAGTAATTTGGATGAGCTCTGCTTGGCCGCGATCGCCGGCACACTTGATGAAATGACCATTGCATGGGACCCACGCCCTGCTTTAGGCGTAGTACTCGCCGCCGGGGGTTACCCAGGTGATTACGGCAAAGGGGCTGTTATCAGCGGCCTAGATGCGCCGCAGTCGTCGGATGTGAAGGTATTCCATGCGGGCACGAAGCTCCAAGGGGACAATGTCGTCACCAATGGCGGTCGCGTGTTGTGCGCCACCGCACTCGGTAACGACATTGCCGATGCGCAACGTCGGGCCTACATAGCAGCAGACAAGATTCACTGGGATGGCCTCACCCTGAGGCGAGATATTGGTTGGCGTGCGATCGAGCGCTATAGTCAGTCTTAATCGACTGCAACCGCTGATTATTATGACGTCTCGTGAGCTTACCCCCGTTGACCGCCTGCTTGTAGAAGCCGATGCCATGCTGCGCACCCTGTCGCGGCGAGGCGCAAAAGCGCTGCGCCCGTCACCGGCCCAGGGGCACAGCGAGGCAGCCCTCAATGCGCGTGAGCAGCGGCATACCGCTGGGTTAATGCGGGTCAACCACACCGGCGAGGTCTGCGCGCAAGCGCTGTATCAAGGGCAGGCATTGACCGCGCGAGGCGCAGCCACCCGTGAGGAGATGCAGCACGCAGCGCAAGAAGAGATCGACCATTTAGTGTGGTGCGAAGAGCGCCTAGCGGAACTCAACGCACGTCCATCGGCGCTCAACCCGTTGTGGTATGGGGTGTCACTTGCCTTAGGTGCGGCCGCTGGGGCAATCAGCGATAAAGTCAGCTTGGGCTTTGTGCACGCCACCGAGGAGCGTGTTGCACAGCATTTACGTGCGCACCTGAAGTCGCTCCCCGAGCAGGACCGCAAGTCACAGCTTATCCTGCAGCAGATGCTCGAAGATGAAGAACGTCATGGCGCTAATGCGTTAGAGGCCGGTGGCCTTGAGTTTCCACGCCCCATCAAAGACGCGATGTCCGCGGTGTCTCAGCTGATGACGCAAACTAGCTATCGCTTTTAATACCTAACACCAGCGCCGCTCTGCGTCAGCACTCAGCAGTCAGCAGTCAGCAGTCAGCAGTCAGCATCATGACACTATGGTGCAGGCGCCTCTTCAATGGCGAAGCTGTGGTTCACTTTTACACCAGCACTCGCCAGCATGATCGATGCGGAGCAATACTTCTCAGCCGACAGCGATACCGCGCGCTGAACCTGCGCTTCTTTTAAGCCAAAACCGGTGACCACAAAATGCAAAGTCATTTCGGTAAAGACCGCCGGCACCGCATCAGCGCGCTCCGCATGCAGTTCAACGCGGCAATCAACGACCTGCTGGCGCGCCTTTTTCAACATGCTGATCACATCGTAAATCGCGCAGCCACCCGTACCGAGCAAAATCATTTCCATGGGGCGCAGCGATAAGTTGCGGCCTCCAAGATCTTCAGGCCCATCCATTACGATCGAATGGCCAGACCCCGACTCACCGATAAACATCGCGCCATCTAACCACTTCACGGTGCCTTTCATGTGTTACTCCCAAGTTGTATCTACATTTTTAGCAAAAAGCGCAATAAACGCGGCCTTATTGCGCAAAGCGCGCAAGACTAGCACAGCAAACCCTCTACCCCCGAGGGGTAGCTACTGTATGATAGTGTGACCTGAGTCACACAAATACAGACCATGCCTGACCAAATAAAACCACAAGTAAAGCATCGCATTCCCGAAGTTGAAGCGTTCCTGCGCTATTGCGAGCGTAAAACCTATAAAACGCGGGCATCAATTTTTCATCAGGGCGATGCGAGCGATTGCCTGTTCCTGATACTCAGCGGTTCGGTGTCAGTTGTAGTGGATGATGTTAACGATCCTGAGCATGAAATGGTGGTGAGCTACCTAAATCCGGGTGATTTTGTGGGCGAGATGGGCCTGTTTGGCGAGGAGCATCGCTCGGCACATTTGGTGGCGCGAAGCGACTGCGAGCTAGCGCGCATCTCTTACGACCGCCTCCATCAAGTGCGCAGCCAATTTCCAGATGTGCTCTATGCCCTGGCGTCACAGCTGGGACACCGACTGCGTACCACCACCCGCAAGCTTACCGACCTAGCTTTTGTCGATGTCTCGGGACGCATTGCTCAAACCTTAATCGACCTGACCGCACAGCCCGACGCCATGACCCACCCTGAGGGTATGCAAATCCGAGTGACCCGGCAGGAGCTGGGAAGAATTGTGGGGTGTTCACGAGAAATGGCCGGAAGGGTGCTCAAGACGCTAGAAGAAGAGGGGCTCATCGACGTTGATGGCAAGACCATCGTCGTGCGCAACGAACCGCACGGCGTCGATGCACCAGCGGTAGACACCTTAGAAGGCTAGCGCACCAGCACCACTCAGCCGGTGGCAAACGCCCGATTGGGTGCGCGCCCACAAGGTAGGCTCGGTTATAAATTTAAGGGCTCAATGCAACTGTACACTTAACCACTCGAACTAGAAAAACATCTCTCGCAAACGCGTGCCCGGATCCGCGGCACGCATAAACGCCTCACCCACCAAGAAAGTGTGCACGCCAGCAGCGCGCATGGCAGTCACATCACGTCGCGTGTGAATGCCGCTCTCGGTCACGACTTGAATACCCTCGGGAATTGCCGATAGCAGATCAGTAGTCGTCGCTAAACTCGTCTCGAATGTGTGCAGATCCCGGTTGTTAATGCCGACCAACGATGTGCCTAACGCCAATGCTTCGTCGAGCTCTGCGCGATCATGCACCTCAACCAATACGTCGAGCCCCGCCGCTAACGCGCAATCGTAGAGCTCACGTAATTGCGCTGTCTCAAGGCAGGCGACGATCAAGAGGATCGCGTCGGCACCGAGGCTGCGCGCCTCCCAAATCTGATAGGGGTCTAAGGTGAAATCCTTGCGTAGCACCGGCAAATCACAAGCGCCGCGCGCCTCCACTAAATAACGATCTTCACCCTGAAAGAAATCGACATCGGTCAGTACGGACAAGCAAGCGGCGCCGCCCGCTGCATAGCTGGTGGCGATGTCCGCGGGCACAAAATGCTCACGAATCACACCCTTGCTGGGGCTCGCTTTTTTCACTTCGGCAATAACGGCGGGCAGGCCTGCCAAGACGCTCGTTTTAAGCGCCGCTGTAAAGCCGCGAACCGGCCCAGCCATGCGCGCGTCACGCTCAACATCGATTAGCGGGCGCTGCATTTTGCGCTCAGCCACTTCTTCTAGTTTGCGTTCAAAAATCTTTTTTAACACCGTCGGTGCAGTCATCTTAGTACTCACAGCGCCTGCTCCTTAAGACCGCGGGTAAAGGTTACAAATTCTTCCAGCTTTTCTAACGCCTGGCCTGTGGTGATCACGTCGTCAGCGAGGCTAATACCATCGCGGAGGCTGCCAGTAACCCCAGACGCATAAATGGCCGCACCGGCGTTAAGGGCAATCATCGCGCGGGCCTTTTGCGCTGCCTCAGGGGGTTTGTTACCCAATGCCGCGCGAATGAGGTCGGCGGACTGCTGCGCATCATCGACAATCAAACCTTCGAGATTGTCGTGCTGATGGCCGTATTCCGCGGGGTGGATATGGAACCGCTCCACGACACCATCGCGCAGCTCCCAAACCGTGGTGGGCGCGGCAATCGAAATTTCATCAAGGCCATCGTCACTGTGCAACACCAGTGCATGACGGCTGCCTAAACGACCCAAGGCCTCGGCAATCGGCTGACAAAGCTCAGCGGCGAAAACCCCCAATACTTGTCGCTCTACATGGGCTGGGTTCGTCATTGGGCCAAGGATATTAAATAAAGTACGCATGCCGAGGTCTTTGCGCGGGCCTACCGCATGCTTCATCGCACTGTGATGCGCGGGGGCAAACATAAACCCAACACCAACCTCATCTACGCAGCGTGCGATTTGCGCTGGGGTGAGATCCAGCGGGATGCCGAGGGTTTCCAGCACATCGGAACTGCCGCTGGCACTAGAGACCGAGCGATTCCCATGTTTAGCCACGCGGCCGCCGGCTGCGGCTACGACAAAAGTCGCCGCGGTAGACACGTTGAACAGGTTAGCGCCATCGCCACCAGTGCCCACTAAATCCACTAAGTGGGTTTGATCAACATGCACGCGCGTCGCTAAACCGCGCATCACTTCAGCGGCACCGGCAATTTCATCGATGGTCTCGCCACGAATACGTAGCGCGATCAACAAAGCACCAATTTGCGCGGGGGTCGCCTCCCCTGCCATGACTTCGGTCATAACTTCACGCATAGTGCTTTGTGACAACGAGTCACCGTCAACCAACTGCTGCAACGCTTGCTGGATAGCCATGTCAATTTCCTACCGGGTAGTTCAGTTAAATGCTTAACGCTCGATGAAGTGTCGCAGTAAATCGTGGCCGTGTTGCGACAGAATCGACTCAGGATGGAACTGTACACCCTCAACGTCGAGCTCGCGATGGCGAAGCCCCATAATCGCCTCCATTTCCCCTGACTCGGTTTCGGTCCACGCGGTAATCTCGAGACAGTCAGGTAGCGTTGCAGGATCGACCACAAGACTATGATAACGCGTTGCTTCAAAGGGGTTGGTGAGCCGGCTGAAGACGCCAATATTGTGATGGTGGATCCAACTGGTCTTGCCATGCATGACGTGCGGCGCGCGAATAATATCCCCGCCATATACCGCGCCGATGCTCTGCTGACCCAGGCAGATGCCGAAGATAGGCAGCTTACCGGCGAAATGTTGGATCACAGCCATCGAGATACCCGCCTCGGCAGGTGAACAGGGCCCCGGAGAGATACAAATTTTATCGGGCGCGAGCGCTTCGATGTCTTGCAACGAGATCTCATCGTTGCGACGCACCTCGACTTCAGCACCGAGCTCCCAGAGGTATTGGACGACGTTCCAGGTGAAGGAGTCGTAGTTGTCGATCATCAGTATCATAATTATTCCAAGCGGTGCGTCACTGACTCTGGGTTATCGTTACCCGCGCGCCAAATTAAACGTAAAGCAGGTCGTAGCTATAGGGTTAATCAGCATCTCAGACTGACAATAAATCAATAATTGGCGTCATGCACACCCTCGAAACTAACCGCTCGTCATCGCCACAGCGCGTAAAATAGCGCGTGCCTTATTGAGTGTTTCTTCCCATTCAGCCGACGGTACTGAGTCAGCCACAACGCCTGCACCCGCCTGCGCCATTAATTTGCCATCTTTAATCACCGCGGTGCGAATAGCGATAGCAGTATCCATATCACCCGACCAACTGAGGTAACCTACCGCACCGCCGTAAACACCGCGCTTTACGGGCTCGAGTTCGTCAATGATTTCCATTGCACGCACCTTGGGCGCGCCGCTCAAAGTGCCCGCCGGCAACGTCGCACGAAGGGCATCGATGGCATTAAACTCTGGGCGTATTTTACCGGTGACATTAGAAACAATGTGCATCACGTGAGAGTAGCGTTCGATGATCATATTCTCAGTTAGCGCCACGCTGCCCGGCTCCGCAATACGACCAATATCATTTCTACCAAGATCAATAAGCATCAAATGCTCGGCGCGCTCTTTTGGGTCCGCCAGCAGTTCGTCCGCCAGAGCTTCATCCTCAGCGGCGGTTTTACCGCGCTTTCGGGTACCCGCAATGGGCCGCACAGTGACTTCGCCATCTTGTAGACGCACCAAAATCTCAGGGGATGAGCCGACAATATGAAAGTCATCGCAATCGACAAAGTACATATAAGGCGACGGATTAAGGTTGCGAAGCGCGCGATATAAGGTCAGCGGTGCCTTGTCAAAATCAATGGTCATGCGCTGAGAGGGCACAACCTGCATGACGTCGCCATCGAGTATGTACTCACGAATGCGAGCCACCCAAGCTTCAAATTCCACCTGACTCGTGTGGTAGTGCGCAGCGGCCTCAATTTCTGCCGTATCCACAGCGCCTAAGGCGATCGGGTCAGGGTAACTGGTTGGCTCAGGCAGCTTAGCCACCAATGCATCGAGTCGCGCCTCGGCGCGCTCATACGCGTTACTCACCGCGACATCTGCACTTACGATAAATGTTAGCGTACCGGCGAGGTTGTCGAAGACCAGCACCTCTTCAGCCAACATTAACAAAATGTCCGGTGTATGTAGCGCGTCCTCGGGGCAGCTATGCGCCAGCTTTTTCTCGATATAGCGCACGGTATCGTAGCCAAAATAGCCCACTAAACCGCCGTGAAACACCGGCATGCCCTCAACGGGCGCCACATGGAAGCGCGCCTGATACGCCTCAATGAATTCAAGCGGGTCGGTCACATCGTGCGTTTCAATTACCGTGTGCTCGCCATCGACATATTCAAGCAGCTGAATGCGCTGGCCACCGACCCTCAACACATAACGAGCGGGCAGACCGATGATCGAGTAGCGCCCCCATTTTTCACCGCCTTGCACCGACTCAAAAAGAAATGAATTCGCGCCTTGGGCAAATTTTCGGTAGGCCGAGAGCGGGGTCTCCATATCGGCAAGTACTGTTCGTGCCACAGGGATACGGTTGTAGCCCGCCTCGCGAAATCGATCGAAGGTCGACTGATTCATCCCTCAGCCACCCACGCTCGCAAGCTCGGCACGCATCTGATCGATGACGGCGCGATAGTCGGGCTGGTTAAAAATAGCGGAACCTGCAACAAAGGTGTCGGCACCCGCCGCGGCAATTTCGCCGATATTGTTAGGCGTTACACCGCCATCCACCTCAAGACGAATATCCAAGCTCGACGCGTCAATGAGTGCCCGTACCTCAC
>Ga0209652_1004002_pt1 | contig 10504 bp, 5 predicted proteins | sample SaaInl74LU_5_DNA_FD_184641 | JGI IMG/M metagenome (GOLD analysis project Ga0209652, IMG submission 184641) | Marine microbial communities from expanding oxygen minimum zones in the Saanich Inlet - ESP_74LU_5_DNA (SPAdes) (version 2) | ecosystem: Environmental > Aquatic > Marine > Intertidal zone ...
CTCAAAGTAGCATGCTAACGAGGCGTTGACTTTGGCAGAATTTTTGTCATTCATCATAAAAATGACTGTTGCGCTGCTCAAAAGGAATCTAATGACCAACTCCATCTTTGTAGCATCCTCCCACACTTCTCGGTATTGCAACCGTGTTGCTGCGTATGCCGTGCGATAGGAGTGGCTGCATTCACCACGCTCCAGGGCAGCGTAAAATATGGCTTTGAAATCTCCAATGAATTGTTTGCAAGGATGGAGTGGTGCTTGTGAAGGAAGGTCCGCAAAGAATGCCACTTCAGAAATCTTCATGTGAGCGCAAATTCCGTCGCGCCCAATGACGGAAGAGTTCTGCAGCAACCCAAGCTCAAGCGGCCGCTGCCGATGATTCGCAGCTGCCGCCTCCTTCCCATCATCCTGGTTGGCCGCCACCTCTGCCGCCTTCTTGGCCTTCCTCGCCTTGCCCTTTGCTTTCTTCCTGGACGGCATTGTAGCTCCAACCAAGGGTACTGACATTCTACTATGCGATCTCGCGAGATAATACAGAGCTGGAAGTGTCAAGTTTGCTTTTGTGTCGCCACCGTACTGTCAGTTAATAATGTCAGGTTTTGTGTCAAAGCAAATTCCACGCCTTCTTATCGTACAATACCCTTTCCTTGCCTTCTTCACTGTCTTCCCGAACATCCCGACGGCCTCCTCAATATTGTCCCCACCGCCGACACTCGACGGCCTCTGCGCTATTAACACTGCATCGGCACTGAATCGCAGGGGACCGAGATAATTTTCATCTACATATTGCATTCGCCCCATCGCCTACGCTTACGATCGAATTGCTCCTAGCTAAAGAACATCCCCGCCGACAACCGATGGAAGGGAGAAAGATCGCTGAAATGGAGAGTCTGCTGTTGGATGAACTCAGGCAGGAATACCTCAGGCAGGAATACCTCACAAAGTTTCACTCAGCGTGTAGTAACAAGAACAACCCATTCCAAATTTTAGATTGGACTGTCAACCTGATGAATTATTCTCAGACGAAGGTTGACACACAGATGCAGATCAGCACACCCTCCACAAAATGCACACACGGGTCAGCTTCCGAGATGCACCGTGAGTTCCTTGAAAAGTTTCATCGAAAGTGCCTGCGACGAGGATCGCGAGGCTGCTACTCCAATCTGCACATTTGCGACGAGTTTGTTGCTGCGTATGCAGATGCATTTCAAGCCGCCGGTGACGACTTCGATAGTTTTGGGCCTGCTTTTGATGACACTGCAGACGAGTATCCCGAAATCTGGTATGATGCTTTTAATGTAGAGTTTGTTGCGTCGATTTTTTTGTCAAGGGGGGTGCAATATCTTTTGAGTGGAAATGTCATTGCTGCTCAATGCAATGCCGTTTTTGCTTACTACTTCGAGCAATACATCGAGACAACCTTGCATAAGACCCGAGCTTTGATAGATTTCTTGACGATGTACGAGCTGCGTCAAGCTGATCAGCGTACACTCGTTCGCTTCTTCAAGAAGCGCATTCCATGCTATTGCTTGAAGAAGAAATACAAAGAAGTCAAATCCGTTACAAAGATGAGCATTTGCATGAATTCAGATTGCAGTCATAATGCAGCGACGGTTGGTGCGAGATTTGGTGCAAGAGTTGAACGTAGTAAAACACTGCGCTGCACTCGATGCGAGCAAGCATTTTATTGTTCCCGCGCATGCCAAAAAGCTCACTGGTTTGCGCACCGCGAAGACTGTGACGATATTGCTGAGAAGAAAGCTGCATTTGCAGCTAAAAGAGATGTGCCTCAGTCCGAATCCAAATGTGATTGCGAAGAATGCCAGAAGCAATGCCTTCGTACAGAAAGACGTTATCATTTGCAATCGTTGTTCAATTCTGAATTCTGTGTCACCATTGAGTGACATAATAATTGAATATCCCCAGAGAAGCGAAGATGGAGATAGAAAGTAGGTTGGACGACAACGAGTATAATTACTCTTTATACTATAGAAGTGACAAAACGGAAAAACGCTACATAGTTTAGGCATAGTACGAAGCAGAAGGCGTGCAGTCAAGTCAATAGCTCGAGAGACTCGAGATCAAGAATCAAGTGGAGTAGTAACTGCAGCATTTTGCATCATTGTTGTAACCACTTGATAGTAATTGCGGCTCTTCTCATCCTCCCGCTTATCTCTCATTACCTCATCACCTCCGCACGCCTCACTCCTCCGCTCTGCCTGCTTTCTCCTACATACTCCCCCCAAGCAGCGAATCTGCTATGAAAGCTATTATGGAAGACATTTGAATAATCAATTTGCTACAAGAAGGATTGTATTGCAGCCTTAAATAGTCGATGACTGATACTGAGTGAGGAGCGAGCGCCTTTCTGGAAGGACCTCCCTCCCTGGTGATCGACCTACACACTACCTCACGTATAAACCCATCAAGTTCGCTGGCTCTCTCATCATTTTTTTATGCGCCTGCAATGACGTTGATGGATACAGCATAATCGTTACCACTATCCGCTCTACGCTGTCGTAGGACTTAATTTGTGGTGACATTGCGGCAGCGATTATTATTACTGCGAGGGCATTCGAGCAAGCAACCGTGCGTTATAATAGCACGTGATATGCACTGCCGCTCGACCTCAATTAAATTTTGAATTTTGAACAAAGAGCTGTAATATTATTACAATGGATCCTCCGACAACATCTTCATCCTATTCTTCTCAAGCTCATCGCAACGAGAAGAGTGTTATTGGACATCAGCGCAATGATGATCACACCACAGCAACGCTAACACTTGCAACAACCAAAAGCCCTCGACGCAGCAATGATCACGCTTCTCCATCAAAGCGCTCCCCTCAACCATCCAAACACATGTCTAAAAATAACAACAACGCTTCTAACAAACCAAATCGAATGATGACACAGCAACATACGAACAATAATCATCACTATAAATCACGCAACGCTGCAAAAATCATCAAGGGTGAAATCCATAACGTGGTGCGATCTGATCCTCGCTATTATACCAACTCCTCCTCCACAAGCACCAGTTATAACAAAGCCAATGACGGAAGTGATGCAGCAATGATGATGAGAAGGAGCCGATTCGAATATGAAGATTGTCATCCTATTTTAATGGGATTGCGAAATTTACATGATTTATTGAGTGTTATGGAAGTCGATGGGATCTTCTCCTTGTCTTCTGCTTTGAATGGTAATGGGAAGCACAAGAAGAATAAACAGAGTCAAAGAAAGAAGAATCAAAAGGTAAAAGATAATCAACCACAATTACCAGCAGCAGCAGCATTGACGACGCAAATTAATGCAGTGACATTTGTATCGCCCTTTACTCAAGCTGTGTGCTCTCCTGAAATTACTGCCAAGACTACTGGTGCAGCATTGAGTTCATTACACAAGTTCATTTTGTATGGGTTCATAGGTGGTCATCATGATGTGGCTGGTTCGAGTGGCTACAGAAACAACGGCAGTAATGTTGGCTTGCAATATGCTGGGGATGAGTATGGGGTGGAAGAGGGGGGAATGGGCTTATCGCCATTTCCATCTTCATCAGGGGAGGGAGAGACTGTTATTGGGCAAAGTATTACGTTGATTGCGGAGAGTATTCGACAATGTTCCTTTGAGGATTACGCTTATTGGAATAGCGGTAATAATGCAGATGGCTCATCTGTCTCTTCGGGTACGGGGGTGTTTTCATTTTGGTCACGATCGGGTGACGACGCGAATAATAATGACGTCGATGGTGTTGCTTCAATGGATGAATCTTTGAATAACAACGACAATGCCAAACACGAATTACCATCATTTCTTACACAACCACGCCGACAAACTGGTGGTAAAGGCAGTGGTAGCCACAGCAGCACACCATCCCGTAAGAAGAAGAAGAAGCAATCCACCAACAAAACACACAACATCCAACATCAAGATGTCATATTAAAACTTCTCTCCCTCTCTGTCCAAGTGTTACGTTGTCCTGCCGGACGGCAACATTTATCTCCCAAAGATATCGTTGGCATTTTTGATACGTGTCTGCACGTTGCCATCAATATCGCTGGAGAGAATGATTCATTGTTGCGAAGTGCCGCGGCTGATGCTTTGAGTCATTGTGTGATTGTGGTGTTTGGGATGAGGGGAGATCGGGGGAGCATTAGTCATCGTCCTGGTGGGAGGAAAAGTAGCAGTTATGATAATTGTGGTGATGACAGTTATGATGAGAGTGATAGTGATGATGATTGGGGGGAAAGGGATCCTACGGATGAATGTACAAATGATGACTCATTAGACAGTGGTGATGATGATGATGATGCGAACGAAGCAGCTTCTCAATCATCTGACGCTGATGATAACGAACAGAGTGGGAATAGCGTTCGTGTCGAAGGAAATGAATCAAACAAAGAGGGGAGCAACAACCACGATGATGACGACGATGATGAACTTGCTTTGGTGCCTATTATGCATCGTCTAGCAACTCTTTCAGATCCTCTCATTCACGAAGATGAAACGTGTGTATTAGCCTTGACGCTAATTAATATCGCGCTCGAGACAATGTCCGACGTAGATGCACTTTCGGTCCGTTATCCTCGGCTATTGAGTATTATGCAAAATGATCTTTGCCGGAATCTGTTACGGCTGAGCACGTCGAACGACTTGACAATTCTTGGTTTGGCACTTAGAGTTATCTTCAATCTCTTCAACGGGATCAAGGATCACTTAAAAGTGCAGTTGGAAGTATTTCTTACAAGTGTTCATTTGAGAGTTCTTTCCTTCTCCGTATCGCCGCAGACTCATGAGAGGGTGTGGGCATGCTCCCCAGAACGGCGGGAGTTGGCTTTGGAATCATTGCTTGAGTTCTGCCGAGAACCGATGCTGATGGCAGATCTATATCTGAATTATGACTGCGATATGAATTGTACCAACTTGTTTGAGACGATATGCGCTACTCTCTCGAAACTTGCCAATCCGGAGCAAAACCATGAAGCTGTAATCGATGGTAACAAACATGATGGCGGCACAAATAGCATTGATGAGTTGACTACCAAACCAAAGCTGACCATTCTTAATCGCTTGGCTTTAGAGGGCATTTTGACTGTGATTGATGCAATAGCGAGGAAGTGCAGGTCATCGCCAAAGTTTAACATCAGCAGTGCATCTGATATTGACCCATCAAATAATGAAACCGATCCTCTTACTTTACCATCGCCCCCCGACAGCGGTAATAGTGATTTCCTCGGGAATACTCTTTACATACGAAGTGACTCCCAGCACGAATCGTTCGAATTTGATTACAATGGTGATTTGAATAATTCGGATGCAAGTGAGAGCTGTATCGGGTGGTCAACAGCACAAAACATCCTACGAGAGAGGAAGATACAAAAACGTCGTCTCGCCAAAGCTGCTACTGAGTTTAATGAGAGGTCGAGGGACAAAGAATGGATCAAGGAAGCGGAATGTGTCGGCGTACTTCCCACTCCCGCAACGCCATCTTCTGTTGCGTTGTTTCTCTATTCCACTCCCAAGTTAGACAAGGCGAAGATTGGGTTGTACCTAAGCAAAGGACCGAAAGATAAATACCCATTTCACAGTGAAGTTTTGGGAGAGTTTGCATCATTGTTTGATTTCGACGGGATGTCTTTTTCAGACGCTTTGAGGTCATTCCTCTCGCGTTTCAGACTTCCTGGAGAGGCTCAGTGTATCGATCGCTTGATGGAATCGTTTGCAAACAGACTCTATGAGGTCTCAAATTCTGTCGAGTCAGGAAGTGAGGATGACCAGGCTGTAGAGAAAACAATGCTAGATCCACCTTCCACAAATGAGTCAGGCAATCGTTCTGGGACTCTTGATCCGCCGGCTGCAGCGGAAGAAGAAGCGAGCGTGTCGTTTCCATTCAAGAGTGCGGATGCTGCGTTTATTTTGAGCTTCAGCACCATTATGCTAAACACTGATTTGCACAACCCAAATATGAAGGATGAGAAACGAATGACGTTGGAGCAATTCATTCGGAATAATAGGGGAATCAATGATGGAAATGATCTCCCAGTTGACTTTCTCACCAATCTTTATTACGAGATAAAAAATGATGAGATCCAAGTGAAGCAGGATCTACTTCAAGATGGTGTCAATAACTTCGATGGTCTTCTGGCAAGCGCGAGTGGTGTAGCACAACCTTTCTTCACATCTTCAAATTCAACACACCATTCACTAAGCCAGGTGGGTATCCATGAACGAGACATGTTTGTGTCTATATCTTCTGCTGCAATTGAGGCCATTTCTGCTGTGTATGTGGACTCATGGGATGATGCTCTTGTTGTCAAAGCGCTCGATGGATTACGCAACTGTGCATTTGTTGCTGCTTATTTTGGGCTGGGCTCAATATTCAATCAGGTCCTTGAAATGATGCTTGGTTTTGGACAGGACTACGTGGCGAGCGTCGCAACTTTCATGTACTCCGAAGTTGGACAAGACAAAGAATCTGGACGGGTCGAGTCAGAATTAGCTGCAAGAGGAATTCCTTCTCTCCCAAAATCGTTCCTGCGCAAGTTGAAGAATGATGTGAGAAGAAGAAGCATTGTCCTTGATGTGATAGATGCTGACGGAAGTGCTGCGCACAGAGGATTACTAAGCTTGGATTGTGCTCTTGCTCTGAGTAGAGATCACCTCGTAGCCGTAGATGAGGCCTGGCCGATACTGTTGGACGTAATATTTGCACTACGCGAAGTAGAGGCGTTGCCTGCCTCTCTCTCTGACCTTGACGACTTTGCTGATAGCACAGGAAGCCCACTCCCTCCGTCATCGTTTGCCAGAGATTGCAAAGGTCGAGTGAATGCGTATAGAGAATCTCTAGCTCCCGTGCAATCTACTGAGAAGGGATTTTGGAGGTCCATGTTTGGCTCGTCCCAATCATCAACAGAACCGTCAATTCACAGCAATGATTCTCTTGATGAATTTCCACTTTACGAGGCTTTGGAAAGAATAGCAGGTAACGCGCAACTGGACAACATCATCGCTAAGACCGATGACATGGAACTAGCCAAAAGAATTCTCTTCGCACTGTTCGATTCAATGATACCAGATGAAGATGACGCAGAAGCTTTGTCGGACCCGTTATTTGAGAACAATGCTGTGTTCGTGCTTGAGCTCTCAGCACGGTTTTTGATATCGAATAGGAATAATGCAGCTGAGCTGTATCCAATTTTTCTATCGAAATTTGAGCTGCTGCTTTCACCCAAGCCAGGTGAAGATCCACACGAGAACATTTTGGGTCTCAAGTTTCCATACGTTCTCGAGAGAATCATTGTGACTGTTTTACGTTCTTGCATTCACTTCTTTGATATTGAAGACAATCGACTTCGAGATGAACTGAATAGATCGCTTCGTCTTCTGACCCAGCTGCCTTCTGACTATCTTCACAAAGTGAGTGATCGTCTTGGATGTGGATCGGCAATCATTCTTCGTGGCTGTTTCTTTCTTTTTGATGAAAGAGCAGAAGATTGGTCTATCATCAAATGTCTGTTGGATCTTGCCGCACAGGATACGTCAGGCCGTGGCTTTGTGTTTGATGGTATCGCGTCAGTGATTGACTCCATTGACTACACTTTGCCTGGTACAGAGGAATGTAACGACAGCAACGAGCTTCAACTATCACAATGTGGTGTAGAAGTAATTGCGTCGCTCCTTCTCAGATATCGTGACGGTTCATACGAAGGTGACTTGTCATTCAGGGTACCAGCAATGTCGTACATTACGAAAGTGTACTCTTACTCGCAGCACTTTGGAGCATCAAATGAGGTTTCATCCGACGACATGCCAGCTAAGAATGAAACAATGCTTCAAGAGTATGAATTTCACACGATGGTTACTGCTATATACAATGATGCGTGCTTGTCTGAGGATGACAATATAGCGAAGAGGGGATTTGAATCCCTTCAGGGCATCGTCCTGTCGACTAAAGTGGAATCGATTCCAGTTGGGAAATGGCTGAATTTCTTGGACATGGTAGCATCCAATTCTCCAAGTATATCGGTTCAAGCAGCTCGTATTAGCTCACTTGGACTGATTGGGAGATTGTTCCTCACTCTCATGCCTGAACTGTGCAATGAAAAAGAGAATTGGTCGCAGTTAGAAGAATTTACAATATCCTCTGCCTCCTCGGTGAATGAGAATCTCCGTGCTGGACGTGCTACAGCGTTGTTCGAGACAACTGTTGAGACCATTACTAACGTAGTGAATGTCTTGCAGATTGCAAAGGAGATGTCGATGGCTACACCTGAAGGTGAAAGTTTTTGCGCATGGGTCAGTGAAACATTATTGTACGAGTTGGAGCAAGTCGGCGCATGTGGTGGAGTAACTAATAGACTGGAATGAGAAAAGTGTCATTCTTTCGTGCATGCCCGGAAGTTCACATACACATGTGACATATAAATTCCTTCTAATACGAGTATTAAGTGTGCACCTGTTACTTCGTTTGCCATGCCTAGTGCTATTGCCGGATAGAAGCTGCCCCTGCGCATAGGAACCTAGTCTAACGCCGACCGACTTCAACGTGTCGTCCTATGACTAGTTTCAGAGGCCGAAGACATCTTACTCATCCCAACTTGCACTTGTCTTCAACATGTGCAACTCATCCAACTCATCCCTGGACCTCGCTAACTCAGCCTTACTAACCCCACACTCCTCCGGACCATACATCGCTTCCTGATTAATACAATACCTCATCCCCTTCTCAACTGCCACCTCCCGTGCCCACTGTGTAACCGACTCACTTAACAGAGCCAGCCGTTTGGCTTTTTGACAGTTAAGTACCTCCATCTGGACTTGTTTTTTACGTCGGATCATTTCTTGTTGGAGAGCGGGGTAGACAAAGTGTTCAATGCCGCGGATGGATGACTCTTCATCGATATCACGTTCGGCGTCGAATGCTTCTTCGATGACTTTTTTGAGGTCAGATGAGCGTTTGGCGATGTCGGCATCGTCACACGCCTTTCCCTTTGCTGCATCCTCTCTTTCCTGTCTGGAAGGCAGCTTGATGTTCCGCTGTTTACGTAACTTACTCGCCTCCTTAAACCTCTCCTTATTCATTACTGCTATATTGTCCTTACCGTAATGCACATCTTCATCACAGCTGTAATCATAGGTGAACGGTCTGACCTCGATGGGGGCAAAACGCACCTTCTTCTTCTTGGAGGCGGAGAAGAATCTTCCCTTTTTACCGGTCTTTTTCTGTGTCCCGACGTTGCTGTGCCGTACTAGGCAGGAGGGGGGGCTGCCGTTAGAAGAGGAGGGGGAGGTGGGCTGTCGTTCTTCTTCTTCTTCTTGTGATGTGGATGATCGTTGGCTTCCTCTTCGTTTGGAGGATTGTTTCGTCCATAGCTTGTTGCTGCTGATGGGTGAGTTGGGCTTCTCAGTGTCAATTTCGGAGACATCACGGGCGGCCTTTGCCTTCTTGTGTTTGGAGTTGAAGAGTTGCATGCTTATTATTGATTATTAGGCTTACATCACGATCTTCTCATCCTACTCTACAAGTTATTTGTTGTTGTGGTGATGTGATGTCCTCAACTGTAGTGTGAATTGCCATCGGGTTCGGCTCAACAGCAAATAAGCGTTTCGCTTCGTTGCGGTCGCGTAGGTAATAGCTCAATCAAGGCCTTCGCCGCCGGCCGTTCTCCGTTCATCTTCCATCTGTTTAGACACTACCAGCTAGTCCACATAGGAATAAGTATGTAGTTAGCTGTTTCGCAAATTTAAATCACAACACAAGACCAAAGGCAGGACTTTCCTCTCCCCGCTCTGATGCATGCACATCAAAGTTCTGGGAAGCATCTGCTTTTTGGCGTTGATGAGATTGATGCCATCTGATTTAGACACTACCAGCTGAATCCACGTAGGAATAAGTAGCTATTTGCCTCCCCCACCACAACAAGGCCCAAGTCGTCGTCTGTGGAGGGGGCGAGATTTCAGGAGTGTCGAAATACCCTAAATGTTAGAAAGTGATATCAACCTTGATATCAACTACGCAAACTCTTTTTACACACTTAAAATAAGAGTGCACCTATATTTTTGTTGTGGTGCCTTATTGAAGTACTCCTATGACTTTATTGCAAAGAGAAGCTGCTCCTTGTAGGAAAAGGAGTCCCGCTCATCAATGAGGTCAAAGTTTGGTACTTCTCCATATTTAGTGTGGTCCTTATAGTGCGCTAGTGCGCGGACGCACTAAATTTGTGTCTCTCAGCAATATTTTGGGTAGGTAGGTATTGGGTAATACCCAAACTGAGTTTTTAATGGGTAAGTAACACTGGGTAAATACCCAAGTCCGGATACTTTTGGGTAATTAACAATCTAGTGCGGGATAACGTGCGGAATGCGCACTTAAAACGTCATGAGAGCGCCCTATGAGGGAAAGACTACATCTTGAGTTTGATTTCATGTGACAGCATGGCTGTAGTACTAATTGTGACATCTACTTACCTTGTAACAGTGATTCGGAATTTTGAATTTTGACTTTT
>Ga0209652_1004004_pt1 | contig 10500 bp, 7 predicted proteins | sample SaaInl74LU_5_DNA_FD_184641 | JGI IMG/M metagenome (GOLD analysis project Ga0209652, IMG submission 184641) | Marine microbial communities from expanding oxygen minimum zones in the Saanich Inlet - ESP_74LU_5_DNA (SPAdes) (version 2) | ecosystem: Environmental > Aquatic > Marine > Intertidal zone ...
CTACTACCAATAAGGAGGTACCTTCCGACGCACCTTCAGGTTGCCCAGTGAAGGGAGTTGGTTATAAAGCATCGTCTTCAGTGGACGAGCAACCACGTGGTTTTCTAAGCGGCTGGTTCCAATCTTCAAACTCAAACGGCGGTGCTGCGGCTGCGCAGTCTTCTTTGTCAGAATGCCCTGTCAAAGGAGGTGGTGGAGCCATGCCTGCCTCGATTGAAGAGGCGGCAAAGCATTCTCAATTACCTGCGCCTGGTCAGCAGATTCCTCTTTCGCAACATAGAGTTATCTCGACCATTCCCCGCGGAGATGTATCCGATCAACCCGCCGCCAGTGATGATGCCGCTGCCCAAAATAATGAAGCTCGACCAACAGTGCCAGTTCATCAACCTACAAATTCATCTCAGTGGATGTACCCCTCAGAGCAGCAATTTTACAATGCTATGCGTAAGAAGGGATACAACCCTCCAATAGAAGCAATTCCCTCTGTATTAAAGATTCACAATGCTGTCAATGAAAGATCATGGCTGCAGGTACGCAAATGGGAAAAGGAACTACACAACAATGAAGAACCCAAGTTGGTCAAGTTTGTCGGAAGACCAAAGGATTTGAGTCCAAAAGCTTTGTTCAATAGTCGGGTATTAATGACACAAGAGCCATTTGATAGGCATGATTGGTATGTGGAAGATACAAATGGAGGTGAACCGCGCAGATATGTCATTGACTTTTATGAAGGCGAAGAAAAGAAGGCAATAGAGTTGCAAAAGCAAGCTCAACAAATGATGAAACCTCCTTCCATGTATATTGATGTTCGTCCAGCGTTAGATACACCTGGAGCGGCAGTGGACAGAATGGTAATGGCTGCAAGAGAGGCTTTGCCTGGTCTCACTGCAGCGTTTGATTCGTTTAAGAAATCTGAGTGAACGACCATATGAACATAGAGAGGATTAGTAGAATGATGAATATAGTAATGCCGTGTTATTGCTTTGATCAATCCGCTTTCATGTTATCTAGCATATCCTTTGGATTCGTCTCAAATCGTTTTAACCTAGCCTCCTTCTCACTTATCCTATCTTTTTCAGTGGATGTTCCCAGCCTATGCCCCCTGATACCTATTAATTCCAACAACCAATTCCATTTATTTGTAATCATCCCGATATTGTCTGTTGCAAAAGCATACACTAGGAAGATTAAAAAAGATATTGCAGATATCAGAGCAATACTGAGCAGCTTGCTTGATCCAATTCGCTCTCCTCTTTCAGCCAAGATTTCAGCGTCAGTTTTGGCATAGTCTGGCCGTTCAATATTGTGTTCATCCCAGTATTTCTGGCTTCTTGGAGCGTAGTGTGCTTCTTTGTGCTTCTCTTGGATGTTTTCATTTGAAGTAAACTTTATTTGCTGTGCATTTACCACCACTGAATGAGGTGATGGGATGACAACCACCATCATGAACACATATAGTGGGAAATTCTTCATCTCTTCCAGTAGGATTATCTCTGCCGCAACAATACCTAAACGCCACAACGCATACTGTGGAGCAGGAGTATTGTTGATACTGTTGATGCCTCGCTTTTCGAGTTTTTGAGGCGAGTAGAAGAGAAAAGAGACATGGCCGCGATATTTGCCCTGCTTGCTTTGCTCTTCTAAAAAGAATTATTAGAAGGCGCTGCTGAGTTACAATACTTCTGTTGCAGATAACTATTGCTTTGTGATCTAAACAATAGTCATAAAATGTATAATAACAAACAGCTAAGATTCTAATTTAAGTTGTGTTACACAGACTCCCCCCAGATAGATTCTCTATGAAAATTGCAAGTTTATTTTCCCATGGCACTGGCCACCATTTTGGACACACCCTCCACAGCATCCTTCAAGGGGTTGTGAGCAATAGGCTTGAAGTTGTAAATAGGGGTGGTTCCACTCTCAGGCTTCTTTGGTGGGAAAGTTCCCTTTGATCCAAGCTTTTCCATACTAACACCACACCTTTCTCCCATGCTCTCCTCAGCCTTACGAATCCAAACACGGGGATCGTAGAACTTCTTGTTGGGAGCATCGGGACCCTTGGGGTTTCCAATTTGTCCCTGAAGGTAGTCGCTGTTCTCAGCAACGAATTTACGTGTTCCATCCCAGTATGCCCACTGAGTATCGGTATCGACATTCATCTTCACAACACCTGCCTTGACAGCGGTGGCAATTTCTTCATCAGTAGATCCAGAACCTCCGTGCATAACAAGGAAGATAGGCTTGTCTTCACTGGCACTGATCTTTTCCTTGGTAAATTCCTGGTGAGTCGCAAGACGAGCAGGTTGAAGAGAAACATTTCCAGGCTTGTACACACCGTGAACATTTCCGAATGCAGCAGCAATAGAGAACATGTTTCCGATGGGAGAAAGAGCCTCATAGACACTGTATACTTGCTCAGGGCTGGTGTAGAGCTTTTCGGGGTCAACATCCTCATTGTTCACACCATCCTCCTCTCCTCCAGTGATTCCAATTTCCATCTCCAACCAAATCTTCATGGGTGCCATCCTCTTGAAGTATTCGACGCAAATGGCAATATTCTCTTCATCGGGCTCCTCAGAAAGATCAAGCATGTGAGAAGAAAAGAGGGGCTCTCCATACTGAGCATAGTAGGCCTCATCTGCCTCCAACATACCATCAAACCATGGAAGAAGCTTCTTAGCGCAGTGATCAGAGTGAAGAATGACAGGAACTCCGTAGAAAGCAGCAACGGTGCGAACATGCATGGCCATGGCAACAGATCCAACAGCGCAGGCGTTCTTGTCTTTGATAGATTTACCGACGGTGAATTGAGCTCCTCCGTTGGATGCTTGAATAATAACGGGAGAGTTGCATTTGGCAGCAGCTTCCAAAACAGAGTTACAGGTAGAAGAACTGATGATTTATTTATATCATGTGTCGCGTTTATTGAGAAAAGAGTGAGTATATGTTGTGTATAATAACATTGGGCACAATAAATAACTAAGGAACATCGGAATTCTTTCGAGGAAATGGCAATCCTTTCACTCACCTGGTGCAGTTGAAAGCAGGGATGGCGTAGCCATTATCCTTGGCGTGCTGGAGAAGCTTTGTTACATCGTCTCCGGTGATGACACCGACGGGAACGTCGCAGGGGGTGACCATTTTGATGATGTTAGTAGGGAGGAATACAACGATGAATCTGTGAAAGATTTATGGATCCATCGGATCTTTGGTGGAGGTCCTCGCCTCGCCGATACAGGGCGGCACTTATGAATTCCGACGTACAATGAGAGTTTACCGAACTGGGAGTCCTCAATGACCGGTCTGAGGAATCGAAATCGCAACAAAATCGGAACCCCTATTGACCCTCCTACGGAAGGAATTAGTATGTTTGAGCAGCTGTTGGCCGACGTCATCCTCGAGAGCGACGACAGGATAAAACGCATGTGTGACGATGCCGTGTCCAAGCAAAAGCAATGACGGATTCGATTTTGAATTTTTGTCGCAAGACCGGGCGGAGATCGATGAAGATGTCCAAGTGATACTTATTTGCTTGCTATTGTCAAAAAGGCAGGGGCATCAATAACACCACAACCAGCCTTGTGGTTCGAAATGTAGTAGGCTGCTAGAGGGCTCCCATGCTTCGAGAAGTCAGTTTTGTTGGATAACATACATCGCTACCACGCCGCCACAATCCACAATGCAATTCATGTTGTTGCGGCTAGTTCTCCTCTCTTGGTGCAGTTTCGTTGTAGTGAACTCTCAAGACACAAATACGGTCGAAGTGACCTTTGAATGCCCGAATCCTTGTCCGTGGAGATTCACAGGCTTTATCTTAATTCCTAACACAAGTTGCAAATCATATGCCCAGTGTAGAAATGGAAATCCGATTGGAGAATTTCAGTGCTTTGGAAATTATATTTTTGCCGAGTCAAAGGGCGGATGTGATTTTGCGAGTGATGGCGAATCAGTGTGTCAGCCTGTGCCGTGTCCTGTGCCTCCAACTCAGTCGCCAACGGAATCGCCTACAATCTCGGAAACACCTACTAATACTCTGTCGCCTACAGCGCCTGAACCTCCTCGTCCAACACCTTTTCCTACTCCAGTTTTTTTCAGTTTCCTGAGCTTTGTTGAATCAAGACGTCAGTCAATCGAAGCCGCAGTTTTACAATCGCCCAGTGGTCCTAGTACTGCATACACAATAGAAGGCTTGATGAGTGCGTTAGATATAGTTGTAAATCAATTCCCATCTGACAAAACTTTTTACGTTGGCGAAAACAATGGCGAGTTCGTTGGTTTACGATATGGAGTTGCTAACTTTGCTGCATTTCTCAGCCAAGCCATGTCGGAAGGTATAAGAATGGACTCTTGCGATGAGTATAATACGGACTACATCTTTCAGGACAATACTGAAAAGTTCCCTCTCTCCAATGCATGTGGACAATACAAACGAGCATATGACTTGGAGATTTGTAAGAGTACAGAGCCATTTGAATGCCCTATAGATAGGAATATGGAAGTCACAGCAGTAGATTACAATCAGAATTTCATGCCTGGAAAGACAGGTCCTCCAGCTTTCTCTTGCAAACCGTATGATGGGAGTTCCTTTTCTGGTTTTTATGATTTATTTGATGATGTCATTGTAGAAAGTGCATACTCCAATTCACTGGGTAGAACCAATGTTGCTGGTTGCTGTTGGTGGAAACGCGGTGCATTGATGACTGGTGGAAGATGTGCCTTCGGCAAACTCAACAAATATGTAGGCAAAGAAGCTGCTGATAGCAGAGGCATTTATGTATATCCTGATATAGATTTCTGCTCGAACCCGGAGGCGATCTGTGACCACATTAGAACACATGAACTGCGTTGGTTGATCGGCTTTCTGGATTGGTCTGGTAGAGTGGAGACATATGTTGATGCCATCACTGGCTGGAGCTACATGGACGAACTGAAAAAGTTTGTTGACAGTGGAATGATTGATGATGCTTTCATAACTGCAGTGACCAACATTGTCACAAAAAACTGTCATAATTTAGACATTTGTGCCGACACATGGGGAGAGGACCCTGACAAAGACTATTTCGAACTGAATAGAAGAAACGATTTCAGAAATATCATGACAAACATTTTGAATCTCCCAGAGACCGCCCCACCTACAGTTACCCCAAAGTCAATAGTGCCTACCTTTGCACCGACAGTGTACATCCCACCAACGCCACAACCTACCAGTATACCAAAAACGGTGGTTGTGCTTTCGCCAAATTCAACAAGCAAATGTAAATACAACATGGTTGTGCTTGCTCCATTGGTAGCACTTACAACGTGGTGTGTGTGGCTGTAGCACTCTTATATCTTAGTAAAGCATTATATCATTTATCGTCAGCCGAATCCTTGATCTCGAGTCCTATAATTTCACCTTGATGTTCGTATATTTCTTCGATGTATTCATAAAGCAATACATCAAGGCTGTCTTCCGTTAGCAATTTCCACAAATCACTGCCCGGCTTCGTTTTTGGATGTGGATCAGAGTTGCTAGCTCTTGTTGCCTGTTTATCTCCTTTTGTTGGTACTCGGGCCAAACTTGCGATGCAACTCTGCCTCTCTTTGCTAGAGTCGTCAATGCCGCTGTAGATATTGAAGCGATGAATTGATTCAACGAACTTGCTTTCTAGGCCTACAAGAATCTTCTCTTTGACGATTTGCTTTGCCAATTCGAGATCATCCATGGTAAGTGAGTGAACATCCTTATTCACGAGTTTGTGCACCATCCAGTTCTTTTCTCCTTTATGTGTCTTTGCCCAGTCACGCAATGATGTCTTGGCCCATTCCGGATGAAATGTAGACTCCCAGTTGGCTTTTTGCAAGTAGTAGAATAAGCTCTCTAACCTCTCAACAGGATGCCTGAACATTGCAAATACTTTCCCTCTATTTGTCTTGTCAAACAGATGTGAGACAACCGAGTCAAACTCACCAGAGACCACCAAACCAACTTTCGGATCTTTCGATGACACTAAGCCTAACTCTTGAGCACGCAGGATTCCTGCGCGGGTAGTTGTATCCACATTTATTACACTCCAGTCATAACGCTTCCAAGGTTTGAACTCGACAAGCGCAGTTTCTTCATTGTGTTTAAATTTTGGGTTCGCTCCAACCTGATTCGCTAGTGTCAACCCCATACAAAAGTAAAGGTTCTGGATAGCTGTTCCTGCGCACTTGGGAATATGCCAGAAGAAAGGCGTGAAAGATGTTTGACCTACTCCTTCTGATACATCTACCAAGTTGGATTGAATCGATTTAGGGAGTTCAATACTTTCATTAGGGGCATTGCTTGTTTCGGCAGTGCGGGTCACTGGTGGTATGGTTGATGCAGGACATTGCCTCACATTCACTGTATCTGATTGACTCCCAAATGACCATGATATGCCTTGACTCATGCAAGACTGAGGACAGGTTTGTTCTGCTTTGGTGTCCTCATCATTTATATTTTCACGTTCATTCAATGGTCCTTCTGCACAAGTTAGCTGCGGAGTCGGAGTAATATGAAATGGAAGCAGCTTCTTCGGACAGTCGTAACAATAGGTCAGTTTCATATCACCGGGTTCTTCCTCTGCTTGTTGTACTGTCTGCAGGTAATCTTTCTTCTCTCCAAGGGTGAAACCTAAAAGCAACTGCGCCATCAAATCTGTAACATTGCCGCAAACTCTCATATGACTGGTCATCCCTGTGCTTTCATCGATGATACTTTCATTGCAATTGCGATGGAAATGTTGTGATCTTGTCACAAATTCTGGCCCAAACTCTGCGTACATTCTCATCTCTTTTGATATTCCTTTTCCATCAACCCAACGAACTCGATTGTCATCCATTGTTTCTAAGTACTCTTCTAGTTTGGACTTATATTTTTCATTGACATCATTTGCACTTAAGCCTGCAAGACGTGGACTGAAGTAACCGTCGGTAAATATTAGAGTGCCATTCCATGATGTTGGAAGCATTTCAACGAAACTACGTGTATGATAGTCGAAATCCCAATTGTTTTCTCCTTTGCCTGTAACCATCAATATGACTGATGGCCATGACGTCTCGTCTTGAAATACCTCATGCCAAACACTTGTCGCATTGTCAATGAATTTGCCACTGTCCTTGGCAATGAGATCGTTGTGGCACTCGACATAATCTTCTGCATCAGGAGCTTCAAATTGAGCGACACGAAAGTCTTGGTACACAAGCTCGAGATTGCCTTTAGTTATATTGACTCTACCCCAGCACTGTCCTATCACTGATTTGTGCATGTCAAGTTTCTCATCATCTGACAAAAGCAAATCAGCTAAAGCTAGAAATACCCCACGCTCTTTGCTTGTACCAATCACATGTATTGACTTTTTCTCTGGCATGGATAGAAGGTCTTGCTGAGAAAATGTCTCGAATGTGCAATTCATCACTTCACTTGGAACAAATGTCCAGCCAGTTCGAAGTGTGTCTGCTTCAATATTCACATTTGGACCAATCCAATCTCCGTCAAATCTAGAAAAGACATTCATGTCAGTTACCGACTGGCACGGAATCATGTTTCGAGCTCGTTCTTCTAGTGATTCTATACCTTCCGACGTTGTATTTGTTTGGTCCGGACTGATTGTAACAGACAGAGGTGATGGTTTTATCAATGGAGTTTTCACGTGTGCACCGTATCTATTTCTTTCAAGCTCGTGAACATAAATTTCATAGGTATCTGAAAAGCTTGGTCGCCAAGAGTACACCAACATTCCCTTTTTCTGAGATAGCAGTGTCGCGGTGCCAGTGTATTTACCAATAGATTCTACGGTAACGCTATATTGGTACCGAGGTTTTGGATTGATAATTTCTATTTGCAACTCAGGTGCTGCGTCGTTTACTACACGGAAGGATGTTTCAAAGTACTGAACTAAATCGTCGTCGTTGTTACTGATGTCCTCTGGTTGCTGCACATCGTCGTCTTCATCCCAGTCCCCATCATCAGCAAGGAGGTAACGAATATTTCTGGTTGAGGACATGCTTGTGTCATGATTGATTTTCGTAGCAACGAAAGCAAATGCAACAAGTGCAAGCGCAAGAATTAGCACCAGTGATTTCATTGCTCGCAATTTGAGTAAGTACGGCGTATGGTATGCGCGGAGCAGAAATGTAGGTATATCCTCCTCGAGACAGCAGCTATCTGTCTGTCTAACCAACACGTTTGTTTCTTAGATCACACTTAGTGGCATGCGGTGCGGTCATTATCATGGTCTTCGTCGATTCGTCGATTCGAGATTTGAGTGATAGCGTGAAAGTTTTAGTAAGCTTCACACGGCGGGTGATTTTCCACTCAAGATACTCCCGTCTCTGCCACCGTCCACACAACTCACGCACATCGCATACACATCAACGCGATGGGATGAAAGCCGCCTGTCTCCTACTTTGAAACAGCGGTCAAGCAAAGTTTGAGGTCTATATTATTACATGAGGACATCATTTCGTATTATCATGGTAGCAAGCATGGCCATGTGCGCGAGCAAAGTCATGACGGCCGCTGCCAGCCGTGCTGCAAGAGCCAATCACAATGGTTTCAGCCATCAACTGATGGGAAGCAGAATAAATACACTGCCCAATCGACTTGGTGTGGGAAGAAGAGCACTCTCTACGTCAGACACTAGTAGATTGGCATTTGTAGCTAACTCATCACGTGATCAAAGAATAAATTGTCGTCACAACAATCTACGCAAAGAGCAAAGAAGTCGCCAATTCTCAGCTTCTACAGAAAGAAGACAGTCAACAACCAGTGATGTAGATACAGGAGAGTTCTATGCAAATGCAGAATTGTATCCTGATTTCAAATCTATAGGTATTAGTTCAGAATCACTTCTTGACCGTTTATCGTCCCCACCACTTAACTTAAAGCGTCCTAGTGCAGTTCAGGCAGCTGCATTTGATACTATTTCACGTGGAGAAAATACCATTGTCGGAGCTGAAACTGGCAGTGGAAAGACACTGGCTTACTTGTTACCTTTGGTTGAAGATGTGTTGAAAAGGAAAAGAGAATGGAAGGCAAAGAATGATGGTGAGGGAATTATGGATCCTGGATATGAGTATGCGCGAGCATTTATTCTCGTGCCAAACAAGGAGCTCGCACATCAAGCAGTTCGTATGGCTGCCTCTATTTGCGGTGGATTGGAAAATTGCGTCATTTGGGGTGCTGAGGGCGTTATGGCAGGAGCAAGTGACTTCTCGCCATCAGAGGAAGACGTCCCCGAGGAAGATATTGTTCGGCTTGCCGTATTCCCCGGTGGCTTATCTGCTCCGCAAGATTTTGCTCCGTTTCGTTATTCATCTTCTGCTGTGTCATCGCAGCAAAGACAACCTCCACCTGACTTGGTGTTTGCAACACCTGCAGTACTGGGACCATTGGCTTTATCTCCTCGAAATGTAGAGTTATTTGCCGACGTGGATACATTAGTCGTAGATGAAGCTGACATGTTGCTCGATGGAGGCTATGTGCGACAGTTGAACAATGTCTTGATGGGCTTTCGACGCGCTGATCGTTTAGTGGGAAGGTATGATGCAGAATTATTTGCCCGCAAGAAGAGCGAAGAAGTTGATGAAGAAGATGATGCAGGCGAGGATGATGAATGGTTTGAAGGCCAAGAAGATAGCCAGAAACAACAAAAGAAGACTCAACATATTTTCGTAGCTGCAACTCTTCCTGACTATGGTCTCCGAAGTGTGGATGCATACCTCAATAAGAAATTCCCTGGCGCCGTCTCCATAACTATGGCTGGTATGCATAATGCTCGGCACTACGGCTTGGAGAATGACAATGAGACTTGCTGGAATGAACTTTTCGAAAACAAAGATCGAATGAAACGGTTAGTAGATGTGTTGAGACTTGATAGATCCGAAGTTGGTGTAGACGGACGTGGTTTGATGGGAGAAAAGGTGATGGTATTTTTGAATAGCGTCAACGACGTTGATGGTGCTACAAATGGTTTGAGACGTGCTGGAATCAACGCCGTTCCGTACCATGCCAAGATTCCATTGCAGGAGCGTACATCCAATCTTGACAAATTCAGGCGCTACATTGCCCCGGAAAGTGCTGACGAAGAGACAAGCAACCAAGGTGACACAGTCCCAGTGCTTGTTTGCACTGACTTGGCAGCAAGAGGTTTGGACATACCTGGTGTCACTGCTGTTGTCCAGCTTCAATTCGCAGGCAATGTCGTATCGCATCTTCACCGAATGGGACGATGTGGCCGTGCAGGTAATCGAGATGGAAGAGGTATCATCTTTTATGGACCTCAAGAAGCAGAACTTGTAGCGGTGGTAAGGGAAGCTGAGAAGGAGCAATCACGAATGGAATTGAGCCAGGATGTAGAAGAAGAGCTGGAAGATGAGGATAATGAAGCAGCAGGGAAGGTAAAGAAGGCATTCAGCCGCAAGCGAGGATTTACAAAGAAGCTCAAGAAAGAGCGCAGAGAAATGAGAGAGAGTGATGATTCTTATTAGCTTCCC
>Ga0209652_1004007_pt1 | contig 10499 bp, 7 predicted proteins | sample SaaInl74LU_5_DNA_FD_184641 | JGI IMG/M metagenome (GOLD analysis project Ga0209652, IMG submission 184641) | Marine microbial communities from expanding oxygen minimum zones in the Saanich Inlet - ESP_74LU_5_DNA (SPAdes) (version 2) | ecosystem: Environmental > Aquatic > Marine > Intertidal zone ...
CTTTTTGGGTTCCGGTTCTTTTCCATTCTGTCTCTCACTCGCTCCCATCAGAGATTCTATCCTTTTCATCACTCTCTCTTGCTTTTTTGCTTGGCATCAATGCAAGTCTTATCCTTTTTTTTGACTTCTTTCACGAGCAATACATTTAACTACTTTGTCATTACACCTGCATCTCATCTTGTTCACCCTTCAACCCACCTTTCCTACTCCTGTCAAGTCCAGTCACAACAGTCCCTTCTTGTACATCATATCCTTAGTGACAGCACTCTACACCTAACTTCTTAAATTCTACACCAGTATTACTTTCTAGTTAAAGTTATTCAAAACACTATACAAGGACACAGCAGCTCCTCTCACAAAACTTTGAAATGACTCTTGATCATTCAGTGGTATTATCCACGAGAAGCTGTCTGCCCAATTTGTTGCAGACACTCCACTGTTATCAATCAGATAGGTTTCCATGCATAGATCATAATCTTTTGAGCCGACACAGCCTCCGACTCCACCAGAAACCAATTGGCTTACCAATCTAGACGTCGGTGCACGAACAGCTTCGTACACACCGAACAATGTCGCTGCACTGAGACACTTCGTCGCATACACACTCGCCCACCCCTCAATAGATCTGTTCAGTGTTTGATCACGCTTCATTGGGTTGCCAAAGTCAGAGTACAGATACAACACATCTGTGTAGAGCTGGGAGGATAATGCGGCTAGCAATCCAAATATTGCTGACTCCCAACCAGAACTAAGCAGCATACCATTGGGAAGGGCCAGTATTCCTCGATAATTACTGATAAGTACATCATACTCGAGCCACTTGGTGATGTCTGCAAAGAGCTCAACGTAGTCCAATAATACCGGAGGTTCGTCTGAAGTTGCCATACCCAGCTCTTCTTCATCCTCATCCATGTCAAATTCGTCAACGTTAGGCGTAACGTAGAGTCGCCCTATGAAGCCGCCAACACTCATGCTGAATTTATCAATTACATTCATATCTGTCTGTCTCTTTGCCTCTTCTTCCTCAAGCATATTGAGAAGGATTTCCTCCTCTAATGCAATCTTTTTCTTGCGCGTAGACAACTTGACAGCTTCGTATGGCAAGGTCGCCAGCAAAACTGATGCAAGAGAAGCAAAAAAGACTGGCACACCAATAGCTTCAAATAGAGGTTGTGCTGCTGCTCGAGTCAGAAAGTAATCACCATCAGCAACAGCTTCTGAAAACAATTCATCGACATTGTCCCTTTCGTACGCCCCACTACCTCCTTCTACTCCGGACATCAATGGCGTGAGGATAAATTCTTCGTCTCTCTTAAAGTTCAGAACCAACCCTAACAGCCACGTAGCAAATGCTCCAATCACACCGGCGATGCCCTCCCCTATACTGACAGCTATTACATCTTCTGCAGACTGCGGCAACACTGTCGATGCGATATTCCTTGTCGCGATCTCTAATCTTTCGACGTTGCCATCACGCAACAAATCTCTCATTACGTTTGTGGACTCTTCAAATTCATCTGATGCAACCATTTCCGGAGCACTCGACGCTAGTACATACACAACGCCAATGGCCAAAGCGAAAGAGAACACTGACATTGTCATCATTCTCATATCCTCTTCTTTAATCTCTTTCTCATCTATTGAATCGTCTGCTGTAATCTTTGATTGTTCCCATTTCTGCTTAGTCACCATTAAGGGGTCTTTCGTCATGAAATCTGGCAGGAGGCCAAACTCTATTCTCGGCTTTTTTGTTTTAGTAGCATGATCTTCATCTGAAGAAGTCTCACTGCTGCTCTCTATGTTCATATTATCGCCCTTCCTTTTCGGCCTCGTACTGATAGAAGACATCTCTAATGATATTATTGGACGGCGACTGCGTTCTTTGATATTATGAGGAGTTCTTTGTGGAAGGAAGGCATATCCTGGAGAGAAGGCAGTTGCTAGAGTCGCATATCCTACAGTAGAGGCGACGCATACTAATGTACGTTTCCGCACGTGTTGACGTTTCATTTTCCGCTCGATCTTTTGGATAGCACCCGACAAAGTTGATGGTAATAGCGTTCTGTTTGTTCTTCCATTGGTCTTCCATTGCATTGCAATTTGCAACCATTTTGCTTAGTCATCATTCACGCCAACATGGAACATAAATATGGATTAGTGTACGCAATGTTAGTGTACTGTATCTGGATGTAAATGTGTAAGTAGACGGACACTTCAATTTCAGATGCAATTGCAACAACTTCATCATGACAACACAACCACGTTGTCCGATGGTGCTGTCGAATAAATAAACCTGTTGGGCTTCTCTGAAACAAACTGTGATTTGTGAAGGAGGTTGTGAAGTCACAGTGTTCCAAGTTCCAAAGAGAATAGTATCATAATTGTCTTTTCAATTGCGAATTGCCGACGTAAACGTTGGCAGCAGTGGACAAAATAACACATCATTCTGGTGGCTTGGAGCAGACCAGTGTGGCAGATAATCATCATATTCTTATTGTCCGGCAATACCTGCTGAATACATAACAATGCCTAATAATCCAAATCCAACATTAGTCCACCGCAAGATCGCCGTCCTCGGCTTTCGGGCGGTGGGCAAAACATCTCTGACGAATGCCTTTGTTAGTGGTACTTTTTCAGACAATTATGACCCTACTATTGAAAATACACACCACAAGACGATTCGGTTTCGAAAGGTACATTTCGCAACAGATATTATTGATACCGCCGGAATGGTAAGCAGTATGACAGATATACAAGCTGAACAGTACATATATAATTCGTCTCAATCTCTGGTCTAACCAACCCTAACCCAACCTCCCTCCCCTCTACTAACAGGATGAATACTCCTCCATATCACGGAACGCCAGCGTAGGCGTGCACGGCTACGCACTCATCTTTTCCACAACCTCCCGATCGTCCTTCGAAAATATCACTAAAATCAACGAGTCACTACTCGACGCCTTGGGAGACGCACCCGACGTCCCCCGCGTATTAGTTGGCAGTATGAAGGACTTGGTAGAAGAACGGGAGGTCACCCTACAACAGGCACAAAGCTTGGCGGCTAGTTTAGGTATACCCTACTTGGAATGCTCGAGTAAGACTGGGGAGAATGTGGCAGAGGTATTTCACACACTGTTGAAAGAGATTGAGAAGGATGATGGTTTGTTGAATGACAAAGAAGAGGATAAATGTATTATTTTATGAAGAAAATAGTTGGTTGATGATGATGCTTCCTTTTGTAAGGAGGCAGCATTTGGTGCACACACTACTGCGTAAAAGGAGAATGACACTGGTCAGTTTTATAGAAGTCGAAAAATGCGGTTGGATGCAAGCAACACTCATGAACATATTACTGAAGCATCCAGCCGTATCTGACAGTTGTGGTCAAGAAAGTGTCGACATCTGATGAATGAGCAGAAGTATAAGTATGCCAGAATGATGATGTCGACACACAATTTTGTTTGTTGAATATAATTTAAATATGGATTGCCTCTCATTTAAGTATCTCTCATTTAAGTGATCTGATTGAGTATGTAAGTATCTACTCATTATTCATCGGAGTCGAGAACGAACCATTCTGCCATATCGCAACAAACCGACAACCCATCACGATAATATCACCTAAAAGCCCAATGATTTCATACTCATGCCCTGATCCGGAACATTCACACAGTATTGATCTTCCGATCGAAGACATGAAACAATCGCTTCAATTGCATTAGTTATTGCCAGATCGATTCCATTTTCCTTTACAAAGAAAGTTGTACCGTACTTTGAGGCTAAACGCGTCCAGAAGACGTTGGGGAGGGCGAATTTCATACCATCTCCTACATTGAAGTTGAGCACATTTCCTTTGCCACCGAATTCATCCACAACGAGAACGATGTATTTGTCATCATCTCCTTCCCTACCAAGACTCCAGTAGTCTCTGATTGCAAGTCCTGGCGTTCTAGGATAAGCTTGACATAGTACCCTGACCTTGTATCCAGTATCGGCTTCAAGCTTGGTCAACAAGTCATTCAACCTTTTCTCTTGACCTTTGGTCAAAAACTTTTCCACTTGGATCACATTCATTCCCTTCTCAGACGGCAAGAGTTCTGGCTTGTTCACACCCTCAAGACGAGCACTTGCAGGAAGTGCTGGGAAAAGGAGTGGTGATGCCGTAAGCCCAGCTAGTGTGAAGATGGCAGAACGACGACTGATATCCTCGTTATTGTTGGATGCCGATGCTGAGAGGTATGAAACTTTAGGTGCCGTGGCGGCAGGTGCAAAAGCACCTACGGATGAGCCGGTGGCCAACAAGGCAACAGAGATTAAAGTTAGAGGTGACATGATTTCGAAGTAGTTATTCTCTGCAGCAGGATTATGTTGTAGAGGCATAGGAGGAACTTATCTTGGTGACATGATCATGATTGACACGCACGAGATGTGAGTGTGAGCCTGTGAGTCAGGTCACACTTTTAGTGACAGCAAGGTGTGACAAAGATTCGGAAGGATTTTATTTCAAAAGTTGGCTTGGTAACAACCATGATGTCAATCTGCTGCTTGGTATTGGCGGTGCTCTCCCAGTCAATTTGGGCATCTGCCTTTTCAAGTGGGGGCGTTGCATCAACCAATCTTCTTCGCCGTGGCCATCATAATAAGTTTAGTGCCCGATGTGCAGTGAGATTGTGGTCAGATGTGCCGGTAGGAGGATGTGATGATTCTGATCACAATTTCTCTTCTTCGTCCCAAAGAAGTCACATTGTCTCAGTGAAATCGCACAATATTGCTGGCATTGTCAATGATAAAGGAAATTGCGATATTGAAATAGAGTTTGGGTCAACGGCGTGCCTTGTTTGTGTCACAGGAGAGAGTGGTAGTGGAAAATCCTTGCTGGTCTCGAAAGCACTTGATGTGGTCACCGGCGGCAAGGCAACGAATACACTAGTTCAGGATCAAGATAAGGAGAGCTGGATTGAGTTGACAGTAAGATTATGTGAGCCGCATTTATCAAAAGTATCAAGTACATTACAACATTTTGGCATTGATCCTCTTATCCTATATCATCAACATACGGAGGACACAACTGATGATGGAGATCATGCTAAGGAACACGCATCAGTAGGGTATCTTCATTTGCAGCGAACTCTTGTAGCTGGCAGTTCGGGAAAGCTGAAATCAATTTGCAGAATTAATGAAAAGCATGTCTCGCTAAAAACTCTACGGGAGATAGCATCGCCTCTGTTCACTACTGTAGATGTTGGCGTGGCTTCAGGAGCATTAGCTCGTGCAGCATCTCGACTAGCCATGCTTGATATTGGGGTCGAAGACTCTCTCAAGCAGCAATGCATTCAATCGCGAGATGTATTTAAAGAAGCCACAAAACGTAGAAAGAAAATCAAGAAAGAGTTGGAATCTCGTATCTTACCATCCTCCATGCAGGGAAATGCATACGGCTCTGAGTTGGAGCAAGAACAAATTGAGCTACTGGAACATTGGGTTGACGAACTTGATATGTTTGAAGCAAGAGTAAACCGCTTTCAAGAGGCAATTTATGAACAGTACAGTGAACTTATAGCAGATGGTAATGGTCCAGGTAGCAACAATATTATATCAACGTTACAAAAGTTTCGAGAGTGTGTTTGGGGCGAGCATAACGACGACGATGACTCAATACTTGCCAATCTTTTGCAGTTTAGGGAAGATATAAAGGCTGTTGAATCTCAATTGATTGCAGCAAATGCAGCATATGAAGGGCTGGCGTCTTTAACTGCGCCGGAATCTGCCGCAGTCTCGCTGGAAAGGGTTCGGAAACTGCTCTACACTATTTCATCTGATGACAGCGGACCTATGTTTGAAAAGGTGGAGAGGACACACGAGCTCCTCAATATAGTAGAGGAATCGTTGAATGAATGCGCGCGGTCAATCGATGGCGGATCCAACAGCATTATATCAACATTGGAGAATGCGGTATGTACGGGCGTTTCAATCGAAGAAGTTGATGGACTTGTTGCTGATTGGAATGCTCTCGCCCGAAAACACGGCATATCGCCATATGCATTACCTACCTGTCATACCTCGTTGCGTCAGGAAATAGATGGCAATGTGGAGGCATTAAAGCTACTTCCAGAAGCAGAAGAGGATGAACGAGTTGCATTAGAGGATTATACTCAGGCATGCAAGGAGCTATCTTCTGCTCGTGAGATTGTTGCCTCCAATCTATCCCGCTCTGTGACTGAGCTACTTCCCTCGCTTGGTCTAGAATGCACGTTTCAAGTCCAGCTTACTCAGCGTCCAGGTGGCTTTGAAGATCCTTATTGTGGCTCTGAAACTCTCGGGGTTGATGTTGTGGATCTGTTACTATTTCACAACAAAATCAATGGAGGATCAAATGAGAGCAAGCGGGGTGGAAAGATTGAACAAGTTGGCAGCTCGGGCGAGAAGAGTCGGGTTCTTCTCGCAATTGAGACCTGTCTCCCAGGTTCTATCGGCGCGACGTGTAACAATTACAGTCCACAACACGTAATACAAAATGGAAATAGTCCGATTTCTATTGTATACGATGAGATCGACGCCCACGTAGGCGGAAGGGCTGCAGTTACAATCGCAAAGCTACTAGCTGACCAATCATCTGGTGAAGCTTCCCGAGCTGGGAATCAGATCATAGCAATAACACACAGTGCATCGGTGGCAGCGATTGCAGATCGGCACATTGTAATTGAACGGGGCTCCACTAGTGGGTCTTCTTCCCCAGCAGTTCGTGCATCAGTTGTTGATGGATCTAGTAGACGGAAAGAAATCGCCCGAATGGCTTCAGGTGATCTAGCAATGGGCGAAGCCGAAACGTTTGCCGATGCTCTCATCAGGGACGCGTTACTTCACCGCGATGCATAGATCTGGTTGAATGCTCGTCTGTGTTTATTGCAAATATATTCTTTTTCATAATACAATGGTATAAAAATCTCCTCATTTATCTAATTGCATAGTAAGCTTTTCTGCATTTGTAATTCAATTGTCGCACATAGCCGCGCTTGAAAGCATCATAAAATAACGCTCCAAACGCTAATCCTCCCAAATGAGTGGAATGGGCCACGTTCCCACCAACTAGTCCCATTATACCTGCGATGCTAATGCCTACCAAGCCAAGAAATAAGTAATAAGCTGGAAGTTGAATCGGAACAAAGGATACAATCATTCTCAGCTCTTTGGAAGGGTAAACTAGAGAATCAAATGCAAGCAACGCAAGTGTTACTCCACTAAGACCAATGCAACTACCACCCCCTCTATCCATTGCCAAAAACGTTATTGAACCGAATATCGAAGCTGAAACCACAAATGGCCAAAGGGCCACACCTTGATTTGCAAGTGTTTGCTTCACACTTCTACCAAACGTTGAATACGCATACATATTCACAGCAAGATGCTGTAAACTTGCGTGTGAGAATGCAGATAACACCAGAGCATGCAATCTCTTTTTCTTCAATACATTGTATCGACTGCAAACGAAGTGATTACGCAATATTTTGCCTGCAGCTTGAGAAGTCGATTGAAATTGCCATAGTATGAAGAAGAATAGAGATATTGTTGTGCCGTAAAATAGAGTTGGGCTGAATTGTTGCAAGCTGACGAAATAGTTTCGTATAGCTTGTGTGATTGGAGGTGGGCGTTGGTGTCGAGAATATTGTAATGTAGACGATACAGATGCTCCGCGATAAACCCCTTGCTCGTCGAGATCACCGAGTGTCGATGACGACGATGAATAGCTTGGATTGGATTCGTAGTAGGAGCCACCCCCACGAATGCAGTTGATGGTATTTGTTGCTCTTCCTAACGATGCACCATGCAAATTCGCGGATGATAGTGTAACAATGGTTGCAAGAAGGAAGAAAAGTGCATTATGATATTGTTTACGTCGAGTGCCCATCATCATGACGTGTGATGTGAAAAAGGAATTGTTGGTCTTGGCTTGAGCCGTAGTTGTGCTTGATATGAGCTTGATATATGGTTAGCGACTACTGCTACGTTCAATAGGAGACAGGCTCTAGATGGCAATGGGCTAGCAATAGCCAACAAATAATTCGACAGCAGGACACTACGATATGGACAACATCAACATGATGATGATGTTGTATGTCTGGGTTGTTGTGGGGGCAAATCTTTTTGTGTGGGGCTGTTTACCGCGAACGCCGAACGCAACGACGCACGTACGCGATGACCATGTGTTGTTGACACCAACGCTGACGGCGGTTATCTGCACGCATGCAGTTCTGCAGTTGTTGAGAGAGCGAGCTAAACGATTGGGAGGACGACACTGTGAATCTCGCCCTTCTTGTCGGCATAGTTTCCACGGAGCTGCCAGCTTTGAGAAAAAGAAACTAATGACTCCTCGCATTAGAAGAAGGTCAACGCAGCCGCGTCTTTCATTGTGGAGGAATCTCTACACGGCCACCATTATACCAGTGCTGCTACTCTGTCAAAATATTGCGTTTGCTAAGCTATTCGAGTCTAAAAAGCGAAAGCTAGCACGCTTACATGCAGAATTGGCGAAGTTGGAAGAAGAAAGACTAGAGCATTTAGTTGTATTGTTCGGATACGAATTTGATAAGCTTGGCTTCTATACAGCAACCTCAATCTTTCTGGTTTTATTTGTCGCGTCGATTGTTCAGCTGAGCAGAAGTCGGAGGAAATGGAAACGCTTGGCAGTATTAGGAGGGGCAGATTCCACCATCTCACAATCTACTGAATATCGGAAGGGATGGATGTCATCAAAACGTAACATTTCACTACTGATTGCAACTGCCATCTTTTCATATTATGTCATCTTCAATCTTGGGAGGGCTACGAAATACAATGTTGATTACAATAAACCGCGGAAACGTGGATCATCGGTTGACACTCAGAGATTTGTGATAGTCTTGGGAACATACGAATTGGACGAAACAACGTTTTATTCTTTACTTGGGACATCGATCGTTGTCCTAGTTGCACTCGGATACAATATTGGAATCGTTTGTCGAAAATTGAAAGAGAAAAGATCACAAAATCAGCAGACTACAAAAGTGAATGCATTTCCCAAAGAGGACGTGATAGACGTTATCATTGTAGATTGTGGTCTACCAAAGAAAGACATCGGCTGGTTCCATCTAATGCAATTCCTTGACATGTCCAATATCAATGTTCGCGCTGTGGTAGAGCCATTTTATTTGGACAAGGCAAAGTGCCCTCAGCCACCACAATCGTTTCTTGATCTCGTCAGCGTCTTGCAAGATTTAGATGTCAAATGCGTGAAGAGCTTGGGTCAATTGGATCCATGCCAGCGACAAACTTTATGCGTATTAGCAGGAAGAACAGACAAGAATCCACAATATTTTAGAGAATGCATTGGTTTGGGTGCTACGCATATTTATCTGGAACCGCCCGGGGCAGTATCAGTTGGCGAATTGAAAACAATGAGCAATGTTGCCAATGTGCGAGGTGTTCAAGTCTACATGGGATATCACAAAACATGTTCTCCTTACATTGAGAAGGCAGTTGCATTGAGTCAATCGATACCCAAGTCGCACGTCTTCTTTTGTCATAATGAGAATTACTTCAAACAAGATTTACATCGAGTCTTGATTCGTCACCCTGAAGGAATGGTACGGTCGATGGCGTCGCAAGAACTTGCAGTGTTGGTCACAAAGTTTGGAGTGACAACTGACTCGGTCAAGGCTTTCAAAGTCAACACTAACAAGCTGTTTAGCGAGAAGCAAACTTTTTGCAACAAAGCAAATGGGATTGAAGTCTCAGACTTCTCCAGGGTTGCGTTCAAAATAGTGACAACAAACGGGCGCAGTGTTAGCGTCATGGCTGATCGATGTGGAGGCGTAGTCAGTTTTGCAGTTGTCAAGAGTATCGCAGGAAAGGAAATAAAAAAGTTTCTCTCTCCTGATGGAGATAGTGCCTCGAGAATAGAGCATGAGTTGAGGCGTGACACTGAAATGATGCATCAATTTACAATAGAGGGCGAGGATTATATGGAGCTGAAGCGGAGAGTAGTTGATAGCATCCTTGGTAAAGAAGTCGACAGTAAGTCATCGAGATCAGTTATTTCAATCCAAGATGGTATAGAAGTGTTGAGATTGTCAAATTACTGCACACAGGAGATTGAGTCCGTTCTACAATAAAGTTCCCCTCTAGCTAAGTGTTAAGCACTACTATAATCTAAAGAGAGGATATATCCAAAATATGAGTAAAAGAAGAGCAACGCAAAGGGAGAATGAGCAGGAGTAGGAAAGGTGAGGGGTGACAAGATGAGATAATGATGGTGAGACAAAGGTAAGGTAGAAGAGATACTTGCTCGTGCAACTAGCAAAAAGAAGGATAAACTTGATTGATATTACCAATAATGCAAGCAGCAAAGCAAGAGTACCTATCTAAGCTGATAAAAGGTTGGATCTACTGCAGCGATAGCAGTTGAACGAAAGCCAAAAGAAGAATACCAAAAAGTCTTGGATTAGGAGATCCAAAAAGTTACC
>Ga0209652_1004008_pt1 | contig 10497 bp, 6 predicted proteins | sample SaaInl74LU_5_DNA_FD_184641 | JGI IMG/M metagenome (GOLD analysis project Ga0209652, IMG submission 184641) | Marine microbial communities from expanding oxygen minimum zones in the Saanich Inlet - ESP_74LU_5_DNA (SPAdes) (version 2) | ecosystem: Environmental > Aquatic > Marine > Intertidal zone ...
AAGCCCACGTTAGCGGAGTGTTTAGAAGAATACTTCACGCAGTCTGAGCAATTGGCAACGCGCGTACACCTAATGACAGACTTGGCAAACCCAGATAACGCGAAAGCAGCAGGCGTGTTGCTTCAAGTACTACCTACCGATGCTAGTGCTACTGATGTGTCTCAAGCAACTGAGTTTGAACACATCTCTACACTGACTGAAACTTTGACAGAAGAAGAAATGTTTACACTGCCGGTAAACGACATTCTGTTCCGTCTTTACCACCAAGAAGACGTAGAACTTTACCCAGCACAAGACGTAACGTTTGCATGTACGTGTTCAAAAGAACGCAGTGCAGACGCATTACGTCATGTGGCGAAAGAAGAACTAATGACCATTATTGAAGAAGACGGTGCAATTAAAATGAATTGTCAGTATTGCCATGTTGAGTATTCGTTTGACAGCATTGATGTTGAAGCCATTCATAGTGGTAACCACGCCTCTTCGCAAACAAATCAATAGATTAGTGTAGTCGCACTAGGCATGCTGTTAATGTTAATCATCGCTTTTACTCTATTCACCCTAGCATGCGGACGCATGTTAGGGAGAGCATGCCTTTTTAGCGTTCATTATATGGTTAGCTTAAAAATTGCTTCACATTTGTTCAATAATTAACCGTTTTTTGTTTTTTTGTTCCTTCCTTTCGTCGCCATTCTACTTTTTCGTAAGTAATTTTTTGCTATTTCAGCATCAACGACAAAATGCGTATTGTCAGTAATATTTCGTTATAATTTGAAAAATAATGAATTTATATGCGGGTTAAACCTTTTCTTTGTAATTAAATTTCATTTTTTATGAAAGTTTTGATGGCTTAATAATCACTATGCGTCATCGAAATGTTGCCTGAGCCTTGTTTACTTTACACTTAACGAAGTGATACTTTTTTGAAAGTGCTTTTGAAAAATTACAAAGAGGGTTACGGGTATGACGGCTGCAACTACATTGAAAACGGACTTGAAAATGTCCCCATTAATTGACTTGTCCAGCGCTGAGCTGATTGAACGAGCAGTAAAGCGTGGGGAAGGTGTATTAGATAAAAACGGTGCATTGGTGGTGGAGACAGGCGAACGAACAGGTCGCTCACCAAACGACAGATTTATCGTGAAAGAATCGACGACTGAAAACGACATTGAATGGGGCAAGGTAAATAAGCCATTTGATGCCGATAAGTTTGATGCATTGTGGGACCGTGTTGACGCTTACCTTTCTACTCAAGAACACTTTTTATCACACCTTGAGGTGGGTTCAGATCCTGAACATGCTCTTCCATTAGAAGTACGTACGCAAACAGCGTGGCAGCACGTTTTTGCTCGTAACCTTTTTATTATTCCTGAGCAATGGAACGTTAACGAACAGCAGCCTTGGCAGATTTTAAATGTACCAGGCTTTGTGTGTGACCCTGAACGTGACGGCACGAATAGCGATGGTACGGTAATCATTAACTTTGCCAAAAAGCGGGTACTTATTGCAGGTATGCGTTACGCGGGTGAAATGAAGAAAGCCATGTTTTCGGTTCAAAACTTCTTGTTACCGGCAAAAGACATTTTGCCTATGCATTGTTCAGCCAATGTCGGTGAAGAAGGCGATGTAACCCTCTTCTTCGGTTTATCTGGAACCGGTAAAACTACCTTGTCGGCTGACCCTAAGCGCTTCCTTATCGGTGATGATGAACACGGCTGGGCACCTGGCAGTGTGTTTAACATCGAAGGCGGTTGTTACGCGAAATGTATCGACTTATCGCAAAAGAACGAGCCGGTAATCTGGAACGCGATTAAATTTGGCACCATCTTAGAGAACGTCGTACTTGATGACACTCGCACGCCTGACTATACCGACACGTCGTTAACTCAAAACTCTAGAGCTGCCTACCCACTTGAGCATATTGAAAAGCGTGTTGAAGAGAACCGAGGCGGTGAGCCGCGTTCAGTTGTCTTTCTAACGTGCGACGTTAGCGGTGTATTACCACCCGTGTCAGTGCTAAGCGAAGAAGCTGCTGCGTATCATTTCTTAAGCGGTTACACAGCAAAAGTCGGGTCAACTGAAATTGGTTCTACCAGTGATATTGAGTCAACCTTCTCTACGTGTTTTGGCGCACCGTTCTTTCCACGTCCAGCAGGCGTATACGCAGAGCTCTTGATTAAGCGCGTTAAAACCTTTGGCGCTAAAGTGTACTTAGTTAATACCGGCTGGACCGGCGGCCCATACGGGACAGGGAATCGATTCGACATACCTACGACGCGTGCTATTGTTGATGCAATCGTTTCGGGTGAACTTGCTAACGTTGAAACCCAGCATATTGATGCCTTGAATCTTGATGTACCGGTAGCTATTCCTGGCGTAGACAGCAACTTGCTTGTGCCAAAAAACACATGGGCAGACAAAGCAAAGTATGATGAGTTCGCAGCAAACCTTGTGACAAACTTTAAAGCAAACTTTGAAAAATATGACGTGAGCGATGCCATTAAAAAGGCTGGCCCTGGTCACTAATTTCTATGGTGTCGCAAGCCGGTGATAGGCTACTTGTTTGCGCCCACTGTGGAATAAAGGGGAACTGAACCCTCCCCCTTCCCAACGTTCATCACAGATAACGTGATTGAATTTTTGCCCACGCACTGTCGTGGGCTTTTTTATTTTATGAATACGTATGTTTGTTTCGTTTTCGTAGCGCTATGGTTATGCTTTTGTTAATGATGTAATAATATGAGTGCACTAACCATGATGTGTGGCATCAAACAAAATTGGGTACGCTTTTTCCAAACAGCCTCCCAGATGACTTGCTTAAAGAACACCTCAATAAATCGAGTTCACATAGCCCCTTCGCTTATAAACCAAATAATGGTTTTACTTATACTGGCCATTTTTTCATTTAATGCGGCTGCGCGCGTTACTGGCTTTGTCGTTGAAGACAACTCGCTACTCGTACATACCGAGACGAACACGCTGCGTGTTTCAGCCTTATCCAAAAACAGTTTTTCAGTTACTTATGAACAAGACGAGCATGTCAATTTACCATCCTTGGCCTTGCCCGAGTCTTCAGCACGCCAGACATCAGTTACGCTCGACACGCTTCCAGCGGTATTGGTGTTTTCGACCGGCGATGCCGCAGTACATATTAACCGAGCGTCAAATAAGCTTAGCTTCTATCTCAATAACACCCTGATCACACAAGAGCGTAGCGGTTTATCAGTAGATAAGGGGCGTGTGCAGTTATCGATGAAATTAACGCCTGATGAAAAACTTTATGGCGGCGGGCAGCGTGTGCTTGGAATGGACCGACGGGGTCATGTAATGCCGCTTTATAATAAAGCGCACTATGGATACACGACCGAATCTAATCAGATGTACTTTGGTTTATCGGCCGTGATGTCATCTAAAGGTTATAGCGTGCTATTTGATAATACTGCGTCGGGTGAACTCGATATAGGCAAAACCACGCCAGACGAACTTCGTTTTTCAGCGGTATCAGGCAGAGCAAGTTACATCATCGTGTTAGGCGAAACGCTTACTGAAACTATCGAAAGTACGGTCTCTGTCACCGGTAAGCAGCCGCTTCCACCTCGTTGGTTGTTTGGGAACTTTGCTTCTCGATTCGGGTATAAATCTCAGCAAGACGTTACCGATGTAGTCCGCGCCTTCAATGAGCAAGACATTCCTCTTGATGCGGTGGTGCTTGATCTTTTCTGGTTTGGTAAAGACGTTAAAGGGCATATGGGAAATCTCGCGTGGGACCGTTCTACCTTTCCAGAGCCAGAGGCCATGATTTCGTCGCTCAATAGCCAAAACATAAAAACGGTGTTGATCACAGAGCCGTTTATTCTGACTACCTCAAAACAATGGCAAAGCGCCGTTGATAGCAATGCGTTAGCGCTAAACAGCGAGGGTAAAGCTTATACCTTCGACTTTTATTTTGGTAATACCGGCTTGGTAGATGTGTTCAGTGATGCGGGTCAAGACTGGTTCTGGCAGTTCTATGAAAAGCTTGCAGCACAAGGCGTGGCCGGCTGGTGGGGAGATTTAGGTGAGCCAGAAGTGCATCCAGATGACATCATTCACTTATGGCAAACCCAAAAACTAACAGGCGAAGGCAGAACAGGCGAGTACATTCGAGGCGACGCCCTGCATAATGCTTACGGTCACAAGTGGGCAGAAATGGTATTTACGCGGCTAACTGAATTACAGCCCTATCAACGCCCGTTCGTGCTGATGCGTTCCGGATTTTTGGGTAGTCAGCGTTATGGCATGGTGCCATGGACTGGCGATGTTAGCCGCAGCTGGGGCGGCCTAAAGCCCCAGGTAGAGCTTGCGCTTCAAATGAGTGTATTTGGTATGGCTTATACACACTCTGACTTAGGCGGCTTTGCTGGCGGTGATGAATTTGATGCTCAGCTGTATACACGCTGGTTACAGTTTGGCACGTTCTCGCCGGTATTTCGCCCTCATGCGCAAGACGCAATAGCCCCCGAACCCGTATTCCATGCCGACCCGGTCAAATCGATAGCACGACAATTTATTAAATTGCGCTACGCTATGCTGCCTTATAATTACAGCTTAGCATTTGAAAACGCGCTTTTTGGTACGCCGTTAATGCGACCACTCGCCATGACGCACGACGATGATACTTGGTTTGAAGATAGCCACAGTTATTACTGGGGGGATGCGCTGTTGGTGTCGCCCGTTACCCAACCTGATATTATCCAGTGGCCTGTTTCGTTACCAAAAGGTGTGTGGTTCGACTTTTTCAGCGATGCTAAGTATCAAGGTGGCCAAAAGGTTAGCTACCCCCTCACCGACAGCACGTTCCCCGTTTGGGTAAAGGCCGGTGCCTTCTTGCCGATGAGCGAGAATTTATCACGCACCGAGCAGTACAATGCGGCGTCTCTTACCGTTCACTATTGGCATGACGCGTCTGTAAATACGTCTCGGTATTCCCTCTACGAAGATGACGGCGTTAACCCTAAAACGATAGATAAATCGTTGTTTTCTGAATTGCGTTTTATTGCGTCGACTACTGAGTCAGACAGCATCGAGCTTATGTTGACGTTAAGCAGTGACGGAAGCTATGTAGGCATGCCACAAACGCGCGACATTACGTGGGTGCTCCATGGTTACGAACGCGCGCCTTCTCGCGTATTGGTTAACGGTAAGCCTGTGAAAACGCAGTGGGATGGAAAAAAGAATACCTTGTCATTATCTGTGTTGTACGACTATCAGCAGCAACTCACCATCAATGTTTTATAAGGTAAGGGGGGCGAATATCGCCCTTCTCATTTCGCTTGAGCGCGACAATGTGTGTTTTTATCAATGCGATTTGTGAGGCAGTCCAGCCTATCGTATATCATGGTTAGCGCTTGGCTGCCGTAATCTCGGCAGGAATGTAAAACTCGGCGACTAGTCCTTGGTAAGGATGATTTCGTAATGTGACTTGTCCGTCATGCGCTTCAATAATGCGTTTAATAATGGCTAGCCCAAGCCCTGAACCCGAGGAACTTCGGGCCTTGTTTCCTTGAACAAAAGGCATAAACGCATTATCGAGTTCTTGTTCGGGGATACCTGGGCCATAGTCACGCACTTTGCAATAAACTCGTTTCTCACTTTTGTTGAAATAGGTAGAGATAACAATGTTGTCCGAGCCGTAGCGAAAGGCGTTTTCGATTAAATTATCGATTACCCTTTTCATTGCAATACGACGCAGCGGTATTGATGGAATGGCATTAAGTTTTAACTCAATGTGATGAGTATCGTCTAACTGGCGTACTTGCATTAACTCGTTAATAATCGTATTTAGCGCAATATCCTCTTTCACTTCTTCACTGTCATAGCGCGCATAGTCGATAAACTGATCGATAATCGCGTTCATGTCTTCTATGTCGTTTACGATGCCATCTTTTATCCACTCTTGATCATCTGGAAGCATTTCGGAAGCGAGTCGGATACGTGTTAACGGGGTTCGAAGGTCATGTGAAATCCCCGCTGTCATCAAGGTTCGATCGTGCTCAAGCTGTTTTATGCCTTGATTCATTCTGTTGAAGGCGCGTGTTACTTGTCGCATTTCACTGCTGCCTTGCTCTTTAAGCGGTTGTGGATGCTCTCCTTTGCCAACTAATACTGCGGCTTGTTGTAGTGCAGACAATGGCATTGTCATTCGGCGTACAAACAGCCACCCACCTGCTACGCTTAATATCCCTATTACCATTAAGTACATCGTAAGGGGAGATATATTGGCTTCGTTTAGCCCATCTATGGGGATCGCTATCCACGTATCCGGATAACGAGAAAGCGATATCCATACCGTGTAGGGAGAAGCGCTATCACTGACTTGCGACAGCGTACTTATACGAACGTCGGCCAACTGTTTTAACTGTTCGCTAACTTGCGATGACATAAAACTATAATAAACGGCCGTATCTAAGCCCTGTTGTTTAGCAAGACTTTCGTCAAAAACCTGAACTTGGGTTCGGTCAAAATAACGCTCTCTACTTGCCTCGTTACTGACCAATAAATCATTGGCCAATACGCTTTTTACCTGCGTCGCTAAAAGGCTATTGATCTGCTGGTAGCTAGGCTGAATAAAGTAATAGGTAACTGACACGTAAGACACGATTTGATTAATCAGCAGTAATGCGCCAATTAACAGAACGGTTTGGCCAAACGCGCTGTGAGGAATTAAGCGCATAGTATGTGTAGTCGTAACGGGAGCATTCGACAAGGCGCAATGTTGCTATACATTTTCACCATCTGGTACAAATACGTAACCTAATCCCCATACCGTTTGTATGTAACGTGGGTTTGCCGGGTCTTTTTCTAGCATGCGTCGCAGCCGTGATACTTGAACGTCAATACTGCGTTCTAGTGCACTGTAATCTCTTCCTCTTGCTAAGTTCATCAACTTATCGCGAGATAACGGTTCACGAGGGTGTGTAACTAGCGATTTTAACACTGCAAACTCACCGCTCGTTAGTGTCAAAGGGGTATCGCCAGCGGTCATTTCACGGGTGGCAAGGTTGAGCTTATATTCGCCAAACTCAATCATTTGAATATCTTTTGATGGTGCACCAGGCGCTTCGCTACTGCGACGTCGTAATACCGCTTTAGCACGAGCAAGCAGTTCACGAGGGTTAAACGGTTTGGGGAGATAATCGTCAGCGCCCATTTCTAACCCAATAATTCGGTCTACTTCATCACCTTTAGCGGTCAGCATAATAATGGGGAGTTCACTGCCAGTCTGTCGTAGTCGACGGCAGATGGAAAGGCCATCCTCGCCCGGTAACATAAGGTCAAGTACCATTAAATGGAAGTTTTCACGCTCGAGTAAGCGGTCCATTTGCTCGGCATTGGCGGCGCTTCTTACCTGATAACCTTGCTCTACCAAATAGCGTTCCAACAAGCTTCGTAAACGCATGTCATCATCAACTACAAGAATTTTAGAGGTTTCCTGACCCATAACCATACCTTTGATATTTCTTTTGTTTCACTATAACCACAAGCAGGCAAATACAAAAGAGGGGATTACTGTTAAGTCGTCCCCTCTTTGTTACAAATGGTGTCAGTATTTACATACTGCGAAAGCGATGGGTTAAAACCGTACCACGTTAAGTGATTTTGTATTGGCTGAGCCGGTAAGCGTATCAAGATATAATGCGACCATCGCATCGCTGCCGGTATGAGCTTCTTCCGTAAAGGTATCGTGAAGTGTGGTTGCAAAACCTTGCCACGCAGCTGCATACTTAGCCAAGAACCCTTCATGCCCCCATTCGCTCTGGCGCAACTTCACACGTGATGGTGCAAAGAAAATTTCAGCGCTCAACGCTTTTGGGTTGGGTTTTTCTTGTGCTTTCCAATCTGTAGCGCCAATAAGGGTGACGTTTGCCAGCTTGTCGCCAAGTGTTTCAGTTAGGTTTTTAATTAGCGTGCCGTTTGCGGCAAAGTCGAGAAGCCAGTAATTATCATTGGCATCTAACGCGTTTAAATCATCGTAGCTGTAGACTTCATCATAGCATCCCGTTGCGTTAACCATTTCAACGTTATGCGATGAGGTAAGCCCAATGACTTTATAATTGGCGTTGCGAGCGCCCTTTTGTGTTTTTAATAGTTGCGCTGTACCTAAGGCCGTTTTGCTTGATGCACTCGATAACAGTAACGACTCACCTTTTGATAATTCGGCGACGTAGTCATCAAGAACAAATGAGGTCATAAACAACGGCCTAAAGTTGAGTTGCCACGCTTCACGCTGTGGATTATAGCCTGGGTCTGCAGCGCAGCGAAGATACTGATCATAGACTGGGCTAATACTTTTTCGCTTTTCATGAATATCAGAAAAGCCATGTGGTGCGACTTTGCCCGCTTTTATTATCCAATGGGTTGCCATTGGAAGGTAGCCGAACACTTTTTCGCCTACTTTAACATCAGGATGATTAGACGCTTTAACCGTAGCAAAGCCCCACACGGGTACAATACCGAAGCCGTCATCAGCGGGGAAAAACCCCCAATAGCCCATTTTAAAACCGAGGGCAGCATAGGTAATATTATTCGCTGAAAAGCCAAAACTGTCGGTTTCAAGCAAAACTTCATCTTGCAAAAGTGTGTCGATAGAAAGGGGAAGCTCAACCACTTTAGTGTCATCGAGCTGACTTTGATTTATCCAAACTTGGGTACTATTTACAGTTGTCATGTTTACTTACCTGGCGATAATTTTAGTTACCATGACGTATTTGTAGCAACATTACGACTTACAGTTGTAAATATATTGTTATAGAAGATAAGAATACAACAAAAGAAGGAGGCCCCACCTGGCAGATCGCTATTCCTCGTTATTCAACCAATCCATTTGATGACCTGCGCGGCGCTTTTTATTCAATATATCTTCAAGAAGCGGAGACAGAATGAGCTCCATTGCCAGCCCCATTTTACCGCCTGGTACAACAAGGGTGTTAATGCGCGACATAAACGCCCCGTCGATCATTTTAAGCAGGTAAGGGTAATCAACATTTTTCATTTCCCGTCTGAATCGCACAACCACGAAGCTTTCGTCTTGGGTGGGGATTTCTCTTGCACTGAACGGGTTCGAGGTATCTACCGTGGGTACGCGCTGGAAGTTAACGTGGGTGCGTGAGAACTGAGGCGTGATGTAATGAAAGTAATCGTCGAGACCCCGGACAATACTGCTCATTACTGCCTCACGAGAATGACCGCGATCGGTAGTGTCACGAACAATTTTCTGGATCCATTCAAGGTTGACAATAGGAACCATGCCGACCAGTAAATCAACATGTTTTGCAACGTCGTTTTCTTCTGTTTTTACGCCGCCGTGGAGCCCTTCATAAAACAATAGATCGGTGTTTTGAGGTAAATCTTGCCACGGCGTAAATGTGCCAGGCATTTGATTGAATGGAACCGCTTCGTCGAACGTGTGCAGGTACTGCCTGAATTGACCCGAGCCAGAGCTTCCGTATTCTCTAAAAAGCGTTTCTAACAGCTCGAAGTCATTCGCTTTTGGCCCAAAATAACTGATGTGTCGACCTTGCTCTTGCGCTTTACGAATTTCTACTTCCATTTCTGGACGGGTAAAGCGGTGAAAGCTATCGCCCCCTACAATTGCGGCATTCACACTTAGGTTTCGGAAAATGTGACGAATTGCGTTCGTGGTGGTGGTAGTCCCCGCACCAGAAGAGCCTGTTATAGCAATAATAGGATGTTTTACAGACATAGGAATTCTATTCAGGATTGAAGGATACTAGTTATAAGCTGATGGCCATTAAGAATCAAGTCGAAGGGAGGATAGTTTTGCGTTCATGGCGACTTTTCGTGATGATGATGATGCTGTAGTAAGCGAATAATAAGGCGTGCTTCTTCTTCGTCTAAATCTAACAATTCGCGAACCCGATTTATGTGATCTAAATCATGTGAACTGAGCTGACCGTCATCAAGTGCGATACGAACCGTGTCTTTAAAACGGTCTCGTCGTAGCTGCATCTGTGCGGTAAAACTAGACGATAAGATACCCGCGGGAAGCGCATAAAAACAAATACCCATTACGGTGATTAACCCACCAAATATTTTACCCAGTGCAGTGATGGGAACAGCGTCACCATACCCTACCGTCGTCAATGTAACCAATGCCCACCACAGTGATGCTGGAATGCTGCTAAATATCTCTGGCTGCGCCCTGTGCTCGATATAATAAATACACGTTGCCGCTATAACGGTGAATAACATCAGTACACTAAGTGCTGCAAGCAGAGCATGGGATTCGTTTCTGACCGCGGCAATGAGCGCCTGCATTGAACGAGAATAGCGCCCAATTTTTAAAATTCTGAATACTCTAAAAATACGAAGGATTCGTAAATCGAACGCAAAAAACATACTTAAATAGAACGGCAAAATCGCCATTAAATCGACAATGGCCATCGGGCTTTTCAAATATCTAATGCGCCTTTGCCATGGTGTTTTTTTTATGTCAGA
>Ga0209652_1004010_pt1 | contig 10493 bp, 9 predicted proteins | sample SaaInl74LU_5_DNA_FD_184641 | JGI IMG/M metagenome (GOLD analysis project Ga0209652, IMG submission 184641) | Marine microbial communities from expanding oxygen minimum zones in the Saanich Inlet - ESP_74LU_5_DNA (SPAdes) (version 2) | ecosystem: Environmental > Aquatic > Marine > Intertidal zone ...
GTGTGGTGTATAGCGCTTGTCTTGCCATGCATCACACTCGGAGCACGGATAATATGGCCACCAAACACAGCACCGATGCTCTGCTGCCCAAGACAAATGCCAAAGATAGGGAGCTTGCCGGCGAAGTACTCAATGGCCGCCATAGAGATCCCCGCTTCGTTAGGGGAGCAAGGGCCGGGGGATATGCAAATTTTTCCGGGCGCTAACGCTTCGATGCCCGCGATATCGATTTCGTCGTTGCGACGAACCTCGACCTCGGCACCGAGTTCCCAAAGGTATTGGACGACGTTCCAAGTGAAGGAGTCGTAATTGTCAATCATTAGGATCATGGACTGAGAAGTCTCTACAACAAAAAACGTTACCAAGCATTCTTGGCCAGAGCCTAAGTTTAACGCCAGTCGTCAGCAACGTCATGGTTAACTTATTACAGACTGCGAAATCAGACACGCTCTCGCAAGATTTTACTCTCAGCACGACCTAGAAACACGCCCTACGAATACGCCCTACGAACAGAGCCTCACTTTATCTTCGCTTACCAGCGCCCGACGCATCCCACTCGGTGTGGCTAAAAAATTGAAACGGCAGGTCATCGGACTGTATGACTTTTAACCCCAAATTATTCTCTATGAACTTACAGGTCCCGATCTCAGCAGCGATACATTGCTCTTTATTGCCGCCTATAGGCAGGCGACTCAACGACTTTCGCGCTTGAGCGCTAAAGCCCCAAATAAGGGCCCTTAGATGTGACCCGCTAGTTCCAGGCTGTATTCCCCATGATTTCATACACGCTAAATAATACTGTACGCGTGTCGTTTGTTGACTTGGGCTGATTGTTACTTGGTAATTCAGGGCGCTGGCATACATATCCTGCCAAGAGCGGGCCCATTTGGGGTTCAAAGACTCACCCACCATCCCCACATCATCACGGGATAGAAGTTGCTTGTATCGGGCGGCAAAGTCGGCACGATTAAGTTCGCACTCGTCTTGAAGGCATAGTACATGCGCATCAGTATCGCAATGCGCGAGCCCTTCAGACCACGCACCGATATTCATGCCGGTGTTGGGCCTAATGATTTTGATCACCTTAGGCGATTCCTGCCGCACGGTCACCGCTGTCGCCTCATCAGAATTGATAACCCAAACTAGCTCGTCACTGTGATCGACTACGGATTGAACGAGTTTTTGACCCAAGTCGACGCCTCTCGCTTGATAACTCGCGATGACTACAGAAAGCTTGTTCGTTACTGATGAGGTCATGTTATGAGCCCGCGTTAAATGTAAAAACAAACAAGCCCGAAACCGAGTCGGAAACTTGGTATCCTTGAACCTGAATTCTATTGATTAATGTCATCTATTAATGTCATTCACAATCACTCACGGGCAGCCCCTATTGCATTCAACTGCTTCAGTCATTAAAGCCTGCCCCTTAACGCGTGCCGTTGCCATTCTACAGGCGAAACAAAATACTCGATGATTTAAGGGCTCTTGACAATGCATCTCAATCTCCACGTCTTATCGCCGCATGGACACAGCACCGTTGCTGAGCTGTCGGCGTCGCCCCTTGCATCGCTGAGACTCAGGCTATATCCCGCATTGACTACTTTAGCCGAAGACGGGGCGACCATTACTTTCGGCGACACTATAACAACGAAGCCCAATACCCTGGTGGTAGGAAAAATTGGCGCTGCCAATATTGAAGTCCGTACTCCCCTATGGCTCGAGCATATGAGGCGCGCTCAAGAGAATGGGGCCCAAGTAGTGCTGGATTACACAGACCATCACCTTGTCGCAAATTCTGTAATGACGCCGTTTTACACAGAGGCCGTTGCAATTGCAGATAGGATTGCTGTGCCAAACTCCGCTCTTCAAACCGCATTGCTTGACTATTGCGGTGCTGGCAAAGACATACGCGTGATCGACGATTTACTGGAGTACAAACCGTTAACATGCAAAGCCGAATGCACCCAAGAAGGTCCCACAGCGCTTTGGTTTGGCCACCCCAGTAACGCGCTTTATCTGGCGGAGCTCATCAACAGGTGGCCCCAAGAGGCTTCGGATCACCGCCTACTTATAGTGTCTTCAAAGCAAACCATTGATTTTCTTCAGCGCTACTCGTTTAGTGCGCCCCCCACTGTTCGACTTGCTTTTGTTCCATGGAGCCCAAGTAATTTATTATCGGCGGCTCACAAGGCCGACTATTGCGTTATACCGTCTGACTTGGAGTCGGCGAAACGCTATGCGAGCAATAATCGCCTTGTTACAGCACTCGCGTTCGGGTTGCCCACCATTGCGGCGCCGCTTCCCAGCTACATGGAATTTTCAGATTACTTCAACGTCCTGGAATCGCCAGCCGCGCTAGAAACAATGCTAAACCCTTGGAGTCAGTGCTCAGTAGTTACTGATTTCCAAAACCAATTCATTCCGAGATTTTCTTTAGCTGCTCTCACAAAGCACTGGCGTGCCATTCTGAGCTAAGAGTAGTTATTTTTTCCCGTGATGCTCGCTAATCAACTTCTTAAGCAGCGGTATATGCTCTGGTTTCGGCTGCTTTTTTTCGAAATCCCATACGTATTTAGGGAATTTAACGCCGTCCACTTCGATGACATGAACTGACGTGCCCATAATTTCTTTCCACGGGATAGCCGACATAGACAGCTTAGCGGTCTGCTGCCATAGCTGGGCGCCATCGCATGTCGACGTCTCCGGAAAAGCCGGCACCCCCATTGTGTAGTGAAGATTCCCCTGAGTTAAGTCAACGTCCTGATAGCCAATTAACTGATTCCATTTAGGGTTAAGAGCCCCCACTTCACTATCAGCACACCACTCTAAGCCATGCAGGTTGATGGTCGTTTCTTGTATGAAATCAGGAGTGAGCTTCTGATGTGCGGGGTGCTCGCAGTTAAAGAGCATAAATGACGTTTGTTCAAACTTATCCAACTCTTTTACAACCGACACAGCCGTGTCCGCAGAGACCTGACCTACCAATTCTGTAATATCGGAGACCAGCAGCATGTCTGCGTCCATAAAGATTGCCGACCCCTTAAAGCCACACAGCCAAGGAACAAGAAAGCGCGAATAAGTAAATGGCGTAAGACCGCGACGCGTAATGGGAAGATTTTCTAAAATCAATGGCGACACGGCAACAGGCTGAGTGGCAGTCTCAAAGATAGATTGCTGTAACGCGGTGTACGATATCCGCTGACGTTCGTCATACCCAATAAAAACAGTTAGCACTAGGCATCCCTCATGAAATATTCAACTCGCTAAACTGGCTTCAATGTCCTGCCAAGCCCGCTTTACTGCTCCGTCCCATTCCCCCGGCCTGTCTTGAGCATAAAGCGACACGTCCGGAAAAAGTAAATGTTTAAACAGGGGGTTCTTCCATCGATATTGTGTTTGACCCGCCGGGACCACAACAAAAGTCGGCAACCGCAAGCCGGCGCCAAAGTGGGCCACAGAGCAATCAACAGACAGAATCGCATCACAGGCGCTCATCAAAGCAAACACACCTTCTAAGTCGTGTTTATTATCGAGACCGCTCAATTGGACGCGCCGATCGCCAAACGCGATGACCTCCTCATCGGTACCTTCTTCAAACTGCAATGATATGAATTGATAGTTGTCAGAATCGGGGGCATGCGCCATCAGCTCTTCAAGCGCCATAGAACGAATCTTGCCGTTAGTACTGTTCCCCCCACGCCACGCAATACATATCTTCTTTTTAGCTGAAGCGCCCAAGAACTCTGCGATGGCCTCGGACCTCACTGGGTCAGAGGTAATAGGCGCAAACTGCATGGACACGCCCTGCTCAATCATCTCCTGGCTGAATAAACACATTAAATCGGCTGACGGGCATGCGAAGTCAGCCGAGAGCGTTTTCACCTCCTCCGAGCGCCTATCGACGAATCGAAAATCCGGGAAACTTCTCGCAAGCGCAGGAATCAACCTGTCATCTGCGGTCACCGTCACGTGCTTCACTCGGCGCGCTAGCTCTTCAAAATAGAGAGAGAACAGTATTTCATCACCGATGCCTTGCTCGCCCCAAATAACAAGCGTTTCGTCAGTGAGGTGCTGGCCCTTGTAAGCGGGCAGATCAAAGCGGAAATATGCAAGCTTTGGAAATGCGTCAAATCGAACGCCATAGTTATCGAAGCCTTCGGCGAATCGGCCTGCAGCTATTTGCGTTTCTGCCAGTGAAAACCTAACTTCTAAATCGTTTTCATACGACAGCGATGCTTCGAGCCCTTCAATGACACCTGTTAAATCCTGAAGAAACAGTCGCACTTGCGCGTGCGCATCGGAAGCCTTTTTACTGCTTAAATTGGAGAAGTAACGGGCGTCGATCTCTTCTAATTTTTCTTCCACATTGAAATCTTGGGCCGAATAAATTTGAACCAATCGAAAAACAATGTCCAATGGCTCATTGCTTTTGTGGAGTAAGCCTTCGAGTATTTTTTGCGCTTCGCCGTACTTTTTAAGGCCGTGAAGAGAGGCCGAATAATTCACTGCAATGTCATAATTGTTCGGCTCTTCTTTTAATAGCTGCTTGAAATATACCGACGCCCCCTCAGAGTCGCCTCGCACGTGCGCCAGCGAAGCGTAGGCATTGAGCAAGACGACGTCGCCCTGCTTCGGTGCACCAAGGGGCGCCAGAGCACTATGTACTAAGTCATATTTTTCTAGCTGAAAAAGGCTGTCCGCGAGTAACAAACAGAAGAAACGATCACCGGGAAATTTAAATGCACCCAAAGCACCAAGCGCTACAACGTCGTCCCACTCGGCCGCCTTACGATGCTCCTTGGCCAGAGCTTTGAGTGCGTCATAGTTAGCCCCATCGATCTCTGGCGTTCTCAACGTTTTTTTCAGACAGATAGTAACCAATGGGCTCGACTGATTAGCTGCGATTCGCTCCCAGCAAATCGCTAGGACCCGGTCATACTCGCCGGACATGTAGTGAGCCTCAAGGGCGTCGTCCGTAATATCATGTTCATTGGAATTCAACAGAGCGTCCTCTACTCAACCAACCATCGCAATCGCACGCAGCATCGCGCGCGCTTTATTTAAAGTTTCTTCCCACTCAGACGCAGGCACCGAATCGGCCACAACACCGGCACCCGCTTGAACATGAACCTGTCCATTCTTAACTACCGCTGTTCGGATCGCGATTGCTGTATCCATATCTCCTGCCCAGGATAAGTAGCCAATGGCGCCGCCATATATTCCGCGCTTCAAGGGTTCGAGTTCATCAATAATTTCCATGGCCCGCACTTTGGGGGCACCGCTTAAGGTTCCGGCGGGCAGTGTGGCTCGCAGTGCGTCCATTGCCGACAAGCCCTCGCGCGCCTCTCCTGTCACGTTAGACACAATATGCATAACGTGTGAATAGCGCTCTATCACCATGTTTTCGGTAAGCGCTAACGTACCCGGCTTAGCAATACGGCCGATATCATTACGACCCAAGTCAATAAGCATCAGATGCTCTGCTATCTCCTTGGCATCGGCGAGCAAGTCGGCGGCCAGTGCGTCATCTTCCTGCTCGGTTTTCCCGCGCTTTCTCGTGCCCGCAATAGGACGAACGGTCACTTGCCCCTGCTCTGATCGAACAAGAATCTCCGGCGATGAACCCACAATCTGAAAATCACCCATATCCAAAAAATACATGTAAGGAGACGGGTTTAGATTACGCAGCGCACGGTAAAGCGAAATAGGTTGCCGATCAAAGTCGATCGACATTCGCTGCGAAGGTACTACCTGCATTACGTCGCCATCTAAGATGTATTCACGGATACGCTCAACCCAGCCTTCAAACTCCGCCTGCTGGGTCGTGAAATGTGCGGACGCCTCTATACTCTGAGTATCAAGCTCACCGATGGCGATCGCTTGGAGCGCGGGACCAGGCTTCGGAAGCGTTTGTTCGAGCTCGTCAAGGCGGGCTATAGCGCGCGCGTAAGATTCAGGCTCATCCACCGCTGCGTTGACCACCATGGTGAGCGTGCCTGCCAAATTATCAAAGACGAGGACTTCTTCAGCGACTAACAACAAAATGTCTGGACAACCTAAAACATCTTTTGGACAGCTATGTTGCAGCTTTGGCTCGACATAGCGGACGGTGTCATAACCAAAGTAGCCCACTAGCCCGCCATGGAACACCGGGAGTCCCTCTAAAGGTGCGCTCTGAAATTTCTGATGGGTTGTCTCGATGAAGTCGAGCGGATCGTCGCAGGTAATTTTCTGGTGGACTTCTCCGTTTTCAAACAGTGTTACGTCATTACCGGACACTGTTAGCCAGCGACGAGCAGGCAACCCAATGATGGAGTAACGCCCCCATTTTTCGCCACCTTGAACCGACTCAAACAAAAATGAATAAGGTCCTGACGCAAGCTTTCTGTAGGCCGACAGCGGTGTTTCCATATCGGCCAAAATAGTGCGCGTAATGGGGATTTGCTGGTATCCCTCACCTTGCAGACGCTTGAACTCTAATGGGTCAACCATCATCAAACGCCAGCTAACTCCGAGCGCATCTGATCGATAACCGTCTTATAGTCGGGTTGGTTAAAAATCGCCGAACCCGCGACAAACGTATCGGCGCCAGCCGCTGCCACTGCCGCGATGTTGTTCGGCCCCACCCCACCATCAACTTCCAAACGGATATCGAGACCACTCGCATCAATAAGCTCACGGGCCTCTCTGAGCTTATTGAGGGTTGCGGGTATAAATGCCTGACCACCAAACCCTGGGTTTACCGACATGAGAAGGATCATATCGACTTTATCCATCACATACTTCAGCGCATCTAGAGATGTCGCGGGATTAAACACGAGGCCCGCCTTACAGCCTGCACTGCGGATTAGTTGGAGGGAGCGGTCAACGTGGGTAGAGGCATCGGGATGGAACGTGATATAGCTCGCGCCCGCATCGGCGAACATGCCGATGAGCGCATCGACCGGCTGCACCATAAGGTGAACATCGATGGGGGCGGTAACGCCGTGGTCGCGCAAAGCCTTGCACACCATGGGCCCTATCGTGAGATTTGGCACGTAATGATTATCCATAACATCAAAGTGGACAATATCGGCACCAGCGGCCAGCACATCATCAACCTCCTGACCTAGACACGCGAAATTGGCAGACAGAATGGAGGGGGCTATTAGATAATCGGACATGGGTAAGCTTCGTCAATGATGGAGCGCATAGTTTACCCCGACCGACCGCGCTTCGCTAACTCCAAGCCCATCAGAGGGTCGTTAAAAAGCGTTCGAGAGTTCTCGATCGAGTAACGTTAGGCGCTCAGGCGTACCCACATCGGTCCATAGCCCCTTCCACACTTGGCCTGACAAGCGATCTTCGTCAATTGCTGCATCAAGAAGTGGTTTAAGTGGCCGCGTTCCCGGAGCACAATCTGCAAAAAATTTAGGGGTATAAAGGCCCAAGCCACTAAAAGTCCATGCCTTGTCCGATCGGTGAGTGACCTTCCTATCCAAAAGGCTGAAATCGCCCTCTGAGTTGTGTGCAGGGTTTGGCACCAAAACAATATGAGCGCAGCCTTCTGGGAGCGAGGTACTGGCAAGTTCACCAAATCTATAAGGACAATAGACGTCGCCGTTAACGACCAAAAATGGGGCGTCACCGAGCAAGGGCAAGGCATTAATAATGCCACCTGCAGTCTCTAAGGGCTTAGACTCCATAGAAAATGCAATGTTGACCCCCCAGCGACTGCCATCCCCGCAAAAACGCTTTACTTGCTCACCCAAATAAGCGCCATTCACCACCAGGTCAGTGATGCCTGCATCCCGCAAGTTAATAATGTGGTGCTCAAGGAGCGTGCGTCCGGCCACCTTTAATAGCGGCTTGGGCGTATGGTCGGTGAGGGGGCGCATGCGCCGGCCTTCTCCGGCGGCCAAAATCATGGCCTTCACAGAGCTGTTCCTGTCGTGGCCGTTTGTAGACTTATGGAAGCGCTAACACTAGACTCCACGCTCCGGAGAAGATTCGTCATCAAAAAATCCTATGAATTTACGGGCGGCTCTGCGCCGATATTCAGAACTCGTGGTCTATAAGACCTATGCCGAGCTAAAAGCCGAGGCTTCCACCTATTTCCTTGGCATGGCTTGGTGGATTCTAGAACCCGCACTGTACCTGCTTGCCTTCTACGGCATCTTCCAATGGGGTACTCGCCAGGGAGAGGACGACTTTATTCCATTCTTGCTGGTTGGGCTTATTCATTGGAAATGGACGGCCTCGTGTTTGTCAAACGGCTCCGTGAGTATTCTTCATGCTCGAGGCATTATTGCTCAAGTGTACCTACCAAAAATCGTTTTCCCAGTGTTTTCACTAGCCATTAGCACCACTAAATTCCTGATCATTTTAGTGCTCATGCTGTCGGTTATTGCGTACCTTAAGGGGCTGAGTATCACAGCCTTACTCTGGTTGTTGCCGGTATACATGACACACTTATTATTGCTATTTGGCTTGGCCAGCACACTTGCCATTTTGGTGCCAGTAATACCTGATCTGCAACCCATAATCGATAACGGCATTATCGTTTTAATGCTTGTCTCAGGTATCTTTTTTAATATCGACAGCTTTCCCGAGGACGCGCAGTTTTGGTTTTACTCAAACCCGTTTGCTGTCCTGTTCTCTGAATATCGCAATATTTTGCTGGCCGGACTCCCGCCTAAACTGTCGTCACTCGCTTATGTCACAGTCATTGGCGTATTTATGTCAGCGGTGGCCACGTGGCTACACGTTCGACTTAACCGACGAATACCTAGAGTATTATTCTAATGGCAAGGGGCGATCAGCATATTCTTACGGTGACCGACCTTGGCATTCGCTACAAAGACTACACCCAAAGAGATGGCTGGGTTCTCTCAAACCTCAATTTTGAGCTCCAGCACGGCGAGACACTCGGCGTCATCGGTCGCAACGGGGCCGGAAAAAGCTCTCTTCTCAGCGTGCTTGCGGGCATAACCCTGCCAGATGCCGGTCGCGTGGTGCGTCAGCCTAAGACACGAGCGTCCTTGTTAACGATTAACGTGGGCTTCATGCCTGACCTGCCGGCGAGAGAAAATATTTTCGTCATAGGTATGCTGCTCGGGCTATCCCACAGAGAGATTACCAACAGGCATGATGAGATAATGGCTTTTGCTGATTTAGAGATTGACCCGAAGCAAAAGTTAGGGACCTTTTCATCAGGTATGCGCGCTCGATTAGCCTTGGCTATAGCACTTGCAGCGGCACCAGAAATCATTCTCATCGATGAAATGCTGGGCGTTGGCGATGGTGAGTTTCGAACCAAATCCAGTCAGGCCATTCACGATGTTATCAAGGCAGACAGGAGTGTCGTGCTCGTAGCCCACGATCTCACTACAGTACAACAGCTTTGTGACCGAGTGATGTGGATAGAAGAGGGGACCATACGCTGTATTGGTGAAACTGAGAGCGTGCTCGAAGCCTACAATACGTTCCTGAATAACAAGCTTGCTTAATCCATAATGACTACTGAAATTTTACTGATTTGTGGCATGCATCGCAGTGGCACAAGCCTCACTGCCAAGCTCTTTGAACTCTTTGGGTTCAGCTTGGGCGATCACCTCATGCAGGCAAATATTGATAACCCAAAAGGGTTCTTCGAAGATCTCGATGTTGTGGCGCTAAATGATCACCTAATCGCGCACAATGACGCCGCTTGGGACGTTCCTCCACAATCCGTTGATCGGCAACTGACGTGGACCGACGCCCAGCTCAACCAAGCGTGCGATTTGCTGAGAGACAAAACCTCAGGAGTCACGCGGTTTGCTATTAAAGACCCGCGACTTTGCCTGTTGCTGCCGTTTTGGGAGCAGGCCATCTCCGAGATAGATGCCACCTGTAGAACCTGCATTGTTTATCGCAATCCTCTCGATATCTCGGGTTCTCTCGAGAGTCGAAATCAGCTATCCCAGCCAACGGGATTGATACTGACGCATTATTATTGGTCTGCGCTACTCGCTACGGCGCCATCCAATGCGATTTATCTTGATTACGACCTGCTGCTAAACGACTTCGATACGCAAGTTGAGCGGCTCGGACTGTGGATGGGTGAGAAAGCTAATGCCAATAGCATTGAGGCATTCAAGCGCGACTTCATTGATAGCTCTCTCAGGCATCATCAGCACTCCTTGGCAGATCTTCGAGAGAACAAGGATGTGCCATCGGAGCTCGCAGCGATTGCTGAAGAGCTGTCCGCAAAAGCGGCATCCACCGACCACCCGAGCTCCAGGTCACCGGGGCATGACGAACCATCTCTTAAGTCACAAAAAATATTACTTGCGGAACAACTTCGACGCACACTGTTCGTACTCAGAGACTCGCAACAGCACGTTGAGGCGCTTGAGCTTAAAAACAAACACCAATCATTTGAGATTAACGATTTGGCTTCTCAGAAAAATGAGCGGGAACGCCATATCGAGATCCAAACGGGCGAAATTACGAGCTTACAGAACAGCGTTCGA
>Ga0209652_1004015_pt1 | contig 10474 bp, 10 predicted proteins | sample SaaInl74LU_5_DNA_FD_184641 | JGI IMG/M metagenome (GOLD analysis project Ga0209652, IMG submission 184641) | Marine microbial communities from expanding oxygen minimum zones in the Saanich Inlet - ESP_74LU_5_DNA (SPAdes) (version 2) | ecosystem: Environmental > Aquatic > Marine > Intertidal zone...
CTGCGCCCATCGCCCGTTGCCATCCATAATGATTGCAACGTGTTGAGGGCCAAGCTGTCCGCTTGGCTGCTCATCACTTTTGGCTTTGGTTGCGCTAAACCGCTTCCCCATCATAATAGTTAACTATACTTCCATTAATTCTTTTTCTTTGTCAGCAAGCATGCTGTCAACTTTCTTGATGAACTCATTCGTAGTAGATTGGATGTTTTCTTCTGCCGCGCGGCTTTCATCTTCACTGATTTCTTTTTCTTTTAGTAGGTCCTTAATATCACTATTCGCGTCTCTTCGGATGTTACGAATGGCTACACGACCACCTTCGGCTTCGTTGCGAACAACGCGAATAAGATCTTTACGACGCTCCTCAGTAAGTGGTGGTAGTGGAATACGAATAGACCCGCCTGCACTCATAGGGTTCAAACCGAGATCTGATTGCATTATTGCCTTTTCAACCGCTTGAATAGCGCTTTTATCAAAAACAGTGAGTGCTAATGTTCGGCTATCTTCGGCGATAACGTTAGCGACTTGCTTAAGTGGCGTGTCAGTGCCGTAGTAAGGGACCATGATACCATCTAGCAGGCTTGGGTGCGCACGACCAGTACGAATCTTACTAAACTGGCCTTTTAATGCAGTAATGCTTTTTTCCATGCGCTCTTGTGCATCTAATTCAATTTCATCAATCACGATTTTGTATCCTATTTATCTTGTATTAATTGCTGTCAGCGTGACTTATTAACGTACCTTCCTGCTCACCCATTACAACACGTTTCAGGCAACCCGGTTTATTCATGTTGAATACACGAATAGGAAGGCTGTGATCTCTTGCCAGCGTAAATGCCGATAAGTCCATCACTTTTAATTCTTTGTCTAATACTTCGTTATAGCTTAATTGTGGGTAAAGCGTCGCATCTGGATTTTTTACCGGATCATCACTATAAACGCCGTCAACTTTTGTGGCTTTTAATACGGCGTCCGCTTCGATTTCGATACCACGCAAACACGCCGCAGAGTCAGTAGTAAAAAACGGATTACCAGTACCCGCTGAAAAAATAACCACACGACCGGACTTAAGCAAACTAATAGCTTCAGCCCAGTTGTATGCGTCGCACACTCCGTTTAGCGGGATAGCAGACATCATTCGTGCATTTACGAAAGCACGGTGAAGCGCATCGCGCATCGCCAACCCGTTCATCACTGTTGCTAGCATGCCCATATGGTCACCCACAACGCGATTCATTCCAGCTTTTGCTAAGCCTTCTCCACGGAATAAATTGCCACCACCGATAACTAATCCTACTTGAACGCCAAGCTCAACAAGCTCTTTAATTTCTTGCGCCATTCTATCCAAAACTTTTGGATCGATGCCGAAGCCTTCTTCACCCATAAGGGCTTCGCCACTTAGCTTTAATAATATGCGGCGATATGCTGATTTTGGTGTGATGCTCATTGTTTGAATCGTCCTCGTAAACCTATTTTCTACTAAGCTTTTTTTGAATCTATTCACTAGCACAAAAAGACTAGTAGAAAATGTTTTGTAAAGTACTTATCTTCGCGCTAACAACATTTACTGCACATTGTAACAATAAACGAAGACCTGAGACTAATAGCTATAAAAAAGCACCTCCGAAGAGGTGCTTGTAGTTTATCTGACATTCTTTGAATGCAAAAGGTAAACGCCCAATTATTTCTTAGCCGCTTCCATTTGCGCAGCAACTTCTGCTGCAAAGTCTTCAGTTTTCTTTTCGATACCTTCGCCAACTTCAAAACGGATGAAGTTGATGACGTCAGCGCTATTGTTCTTAAGAAGCTCAGCAACACTGATTGATGGATCTTTCACGAAAGGCTGACCTGTTAGGCTCACTTCACCAGTGAACTTCTTCATGCGGCCTGCAACCATCTTCTCTGCGATGTCGGCTGGCTTACCAGACTGCATAGCGATACCGATTTGAATTTCTTTTTCTTTCTCAACAACTTCAGCTGGAACATCTTCCGGCTTAACGAATTGAGGACTAGCTGCTGCAACGTGCATAGCCACGTCTTTCGCCAACGTCTCGTCACCACCAGTAAGGATAGCAACTACGCCAATACGACCGCCATGTACATAAGCGCCTAGCGTTTCACCTTCAACGTTGATTACACGACGAGGAGAAATGTTTTCACCAATCTTCGCAACAAGCGTGTCACGTGCATCGCTTACTTTAACGCCGTCAAGGTCAGACGCATTAAGTTCATCGATATCGTTGATGTTGTTTGCAGATGCGATTTCTAGCAACGCATTACCAAACTTCAAGAAACCTTCGTCGCGTGCAACAAAATCAGTTTCACAGTTTAATTCAAGCATAGTCGCACGACCAGCTTCAACTTTTGTTAGGATTACACCTTCAGCTGCAATACGGCCTGCTTTCTTAGCTGCTTTCGCTTGGCCAGACTTGCGCATGTTTTCAATGGCTAGTTCAATATCGCCATCCGTTTCAACAAGGGCTTTCTTACAATCCAACATACCTGCGCCAGTACGCTCGCGCAGTTCTTTAACTAGTGCTGCAGTCACTGCCATTTTTCAATTCCTCAGCATTAAAAATAAATTCATTAGGTAAAAGGGGCGGAATCGCCCCTCTCAATACGTTTCGTATTATTTTGTGCTGCTCTGTTAAATAATAACGGCAGCAAACAGCCAGATTACTCTGCTGCTTCTACGAAGTCGTCTTGCTCAGCTTGAACTTCAAGGTTGCTTTCACGACCTGAGTTGATAGCGTTTGCAGCAGCATCCAAGTAAAGTTGGATAGCACGGATAGCATCGTCGTTACCAGGGATAACGTAATCAACGCCATCTGGGTTAGAGTTTGTATCTACTACACCAATAACCGGAATACCTAGGTTACGTGCTTCTGTAACGGCAATGTGCTCGTGGTCAGCATCAACAACAAAGATCGCGTCTGGAAGACCGCCCATGTTTTTAATACCACCAAGGCTGTTTTCAAGCTTTTCCATTTCGCGTTGAAGCATAAGTGCTTCTTTTTTGGTTAGCTTTTCAAACGTACCGTCTTGGCTCTTTTGCTCAAGCTCTTTTAGACGCTTGATTGACTGACGAACTGTTTTCCAGTTAGTCAACATACCACCTAACCAGCGCTTGTTTACGTAGAACTGGTCGCACTTTAATGCAGATTCTTTGATAGCATCGCCAGCAGCGCGCTTGGTACCTACGAAAAGAACCTTACCTTTCTTCGACGCAACACCTGAAAGGTAGTTAAGCGCGTTGTTGAAAAGTGGAACTGTTTTTTCAAGGTTGATGATATGAACTTTGTTACGAGCGCCAAAGATGTATGGTTTCATCTTTGGGTTCCAGTAACGAGTTTGGTGACCGAAATGCACACCGGCTTTCAGCATGTCACGCATAGAAACATTAGCCATTTTATTTTCCTCTTGGGGTTAGGCCTCCATATACCCCTTGTATCGATTCAGCCTAGGCTGAACACCCCGATACGAAGTGTCGGTATATGTGTGTTTTAATAAAAGTAATTTACTCTTTAGGCAGAGGTAAAAAGCATCGCTGCCATCGACCTTTCTGTCTGAGCGCGCGCTTTATATCACACACCTTGCCCTATCTCAAGTTTTAGCACGATATACATGATGCATTTTAACGGCTTTTCGATGCAAGCGACTCAGTTTTCGTCGGGTCGTATTAACGCTTTGTACTTATCAATGCGAAGCATCGCTTGTCTATGATTAGACTTTCACATTAGTTAGTAATACGATCGATAATCTAATGTTGCTATACTATCGTACATTATCGTTGAATTTTACGTTTATACTATTTGAGAGCCCCTGTGACAGCTATAATTAAGACACCGGAAGAAATCGAAAAAATGCGCGTGGCGGGCAGACTTGCCGCGGACGTATTAACCATGATTACGCCTTACGTTAAGAAAGGTGTAACAACAGATGAACTTAACACCATCTGCCACGACTATATCGTTAACGAACAAAAAGCGATTCCCGCGCCACTAAATTATGGCCACCCGCCTTTTCCTAAGTCTATCTGTACGTCGGTTAACCATTGTATTTGCCATGGAATTCCCTCTGATAAAAAGCTCAAAGACGGCGATGCTATTAATATAGATGTAACTGTCATAAAAGACGGATATCACGGCGACACCTCTAAAATGTTCATGGTGGGTAAGCCTTCAATACTCGCCGAACGCCTTGCACGAGTTACACAAGAGTGTTTGTACAAAGCCATTAGACAGGTTAAGCCTGGTATGCGACTAGGCGACATTGGTCATATCTGTCAAACCCATGCCGAAGCGCATAATTATTCAATTGTTCGTGAATATTGCGGCCATGGTATTGGATCGAGTTTCCACGAAGAACCTCAGATAGTCCATTACGGTAAACCCGGAACGGGGGAAGAGCTTGTGCCTGGTATGTGTTTCACTATCGAACCTATGGTTAATGCCGGAAAGCGGTATAGTAAAGTACTTCCAGACCAATGGACGGTAGTGACTAAAGACCGAAGTTTAAGTGCACAATGGGAGCACACGTTACTGGTTACCGATAATGGTGTTGAAGTGCTAACGCTCAGAGAAGAAGAAACGTTAGAACGCGTCATCTCGCACGCTTAATTATTTACCACATGTTGTGGAGGATGCGCACGTCATTTCGTGTATTTAGCATCCTCTGCTATTTTCTATAACTTTTTCTTATATTTATTCACATTTTCACTAGCAATATGCACCGTAAAGACACTGCGATTTCTTATCAATTCATGGTATGGTTCACCTGTTCAGAATTGTGTACGCAAGTTAAGGTGTATCTTGACCCTCCAATCGTTAATTAAAAATATCGAAAGCATCTCGTCAGTAGATGATCTGGCATCTATTAAATCATACGTTGAGGCTAGCTATGAATGGATCAAAGCATCATTTGATGTCATTCCTATCAACCAGCTGGTAAATGGGCGCGCACAATTTATCGACGCATTGCTTTGCCACTTGTGGGAACTTTATGGCTTACGGTCAGAAAGCGACTTAGCATTGTGCGCCGTTGGCGGGTATGGAAGAGGACATCTTCAACCTTACTCCGATATCGATTTACTTATTGTCAGCAAGCGCTCATTAAAACCGGATATTCAGGAAAAAATAAGCCTTTTCATCACGTTGCTGTGGGATATCAAATTAGATATAGGTCAGTCTGTTAGGACTATAAAAGATACCGTTAAACTGGCGAAAGACGATATCACCATCGCCACCAACCTTGTAGAAAGCCGATTGCTTTGTGGTAGCGAAACCGTGTTTGAAAAACTCTGGGAAGAAGCAAACGGTCGACATTCTTGGAGCAGCCAAGCATTTTTCTCAGCAAAATATGAAGAGCAGAAAAAACGACATGCAAAGTTCAATGGCACTGCGTACAACCTTGAACCCAATGTAAAAGAAAACCCAGGATGTCTTCGCGATATTCAGTCTATTGGTTGGGTCGCAAAGAAACACTTTAAAGAATATGACGGCTGGAATTTGGTTGGGCACGGTTACTTTACCGAAAATGAACACAGCGAACTCATTGCATGTCGAATGCACTTATGGAAAATGCGCTGCGCATTGCACCTTGTAGCCGGCAGAAGCGAAAACCGTCTACTTTTTGACTATCAACCTGACGTTGCTGCCATGCTAGGTTATGGCGAACACGGAAAGGCATCGGTTGAAAAAATGATGCGCGACTTTTTTAGAACCATTGCGCGTGTATCAGAACTCAATCAGATGCTGTTGCAACGATTCAAGTACGACATGTTAAACCAAAGTGTGCAGAAGACCGTTATCATTAACGAAGACTTCGAATTGCTTGATAATATGATATCGCCTCGTCGCGAAGACGTATTCACCACGCCAGAGACCATATTAGCGTTTCTCGACACCATCACGCAAAACCCAGAGGTACAAGGGTTAAGCACAACCTGCATTCGACAATTAAGAAACGCACAACGTCAATATGACGCCTCTTATTTCGTCGACCGCCCCGAATGCAGACGTCAATTTATGGCACTGGTCAAGCAGCCTGCTTTTTTTGATTTCGCGTGGGACATCATGCATCAATACGGCATTTTGCAGTCTTATTTACCCGAGTGGGACGCGATTGTAGGCATGATGCAGTTCGATTTGTTTCATGCCTATACCGTCGATGAGCATACGCATCGTCTGGTAAAACATGTCAATTATTTTTTCTCAGATAAAAATAAAGATTTTCCACGATGTGGGCGAATATGTCGCAATTTAGATAAGCCGGACATTCTCTATATCGCCGCTATTTTTCACGATATTGCGAAAGGTCGAAATGGCGATCACTCAACATTAGGTGCTATCGACGTGGCCAAGTTTTGTAAGCAACACGATGTGCCTGAGGAAGATGCAAACATGATTAGTTGGCTGGTGGAAAATCACCTTCTCATGTCTGTAGTCGCGCAGAGAAGAGATATTTATGACCCTGAGGTCATCAGCGAATTTGCCGGCGCGGTTCGAAGCCATAATCACCTTAACCTGCTCTACACGTTAACGCTGGCCGATATAAGAGCCACAAACGACAACCTTTGGAACGACTGGAAGGCATCGTTACTCAGAGAACTTTATCTGATGACCCAAAAAGCATTAGACAATGGTTTACAGTGTCAGGTAACGATCAAAGAACGCGTTGATACGCATAAACATCAGGCGAAGCAAATTTTACAAGAGCGCGCTATCAACCCAGAGTCAATCGATGCATTGTGGGCGAGGTTGGACGACGACTACTTTGTGCGTTTTAAACCAACGCAAATTGCATGGCACACCGATGAAATTATCAAGGCACAAAATGCGTGGCTAACACCTGAGCACGATGGCCTATTGGTGAAAGCAAATGATAACAGTGCCAAAGGCGGCACTGAAATTTTTATCTACGGAAAAGACAGAAAAGCGCTATTTGCCCAAGTTGCTTCAGTACTCGATAGCCGTAATTGCTCTATTCACGACGCTCACGTTACTGTGACGCGCGATGGATACGTATTTGATAGTATGCTCATACTCGAAAATGACGGCACTCGATTGTCTTCAGACTCTCGTATTGCGTCACTAGAAAAGGCCGTTTCAGAGCAGCTCGAAAAGCCAGGGCGTTCTCATGAGAACAAACGCAAACTGCCCCGTCAGATGAAACAATTGAATGTCCCTACCAAGGTTCGCTTCTTTACGTTAAACGATGAAGCAACGTTAGTAGAGTTAGAAGCGCTAGACGCGCCGGGCATATTAGCTAAAATTGGACACGCGTTCGTTGATACCAATGTAACGCTAAAACTCGCGAAGATTGCGACCATTGGCGAAAGAGCCGAAGATATTTTTATCGTCAGTAATGATGCTGGCGTAGCATTAACCCAAGAACAACAAGTAAGCTTGAAAAAGCGCATTTTGTTTAAACTAGACCAACTTGAAGATATCACAATACCATGAATGAATTGAAAGCCATCATTGAAGAAGCGTTTGATAACCGCGACAACATATCCCCCTCTGCCGCCCCTGAAGACGTAAAAAAAGCGGTTGCTTCTGCCATTGAGTTACTTAATACGGGTAAAGCGCGAGTAGCAGAGAAAATTGCTGGTGAATGGGTCGTTCATCAATGGTTGAAAAAAGCAGTACTTCTTTTTTTCCGCCTACATAACAACGACATCATAGACGGTGCAGAAAGTAAGTTTTACGATAAAGTCCCATTGAAATATACAGACTATACTGCTGCGAAGTTTGCTGAAGAAGGGGCGCGCATCGTTCCTCCAGCTGCGGTTCGTACCGGGACATTTATTGGCAAAAATGCTGTTGTTATGCCGTCATACGTTAACATCGGCGCATTTGTCGATGAGGGAACGATGGTAGATACATGGGCGACGGTAGGCTCTTGTGCGCAAATCGGTAAAAACGTTCACCTTTCTGGCGGCGTGGGGATTGGCGGTGTATTAGAACCCCTTCAAGCTAACCCGACGATTATCGAAGACAACTGTTTCATTGGTGCGCGTTCAGAAATCGTTGAAGGCGTCATTGTTGAAGAGGGAGCAGTAATTTCGATGGGCGTATACATAGGCCAAAGTACGCGAATTTATGACAGAGAAACAGGTGAAGTGCATTATGGCCGTGTGCCAGCTGGCTCTGTCGTAGTGTCAGGGAATCTACCGAGCGCTGATGGCAAGTACAGTTTATATGCAGCCATTATCGTGAAAAAGGTCGACGCAAAGACACGTGCAAAGGTAGGAATTAACGCGCTTTTACGTGGCGCTGAATAATCATAAGATAGGTAAATAGGGCGCTATCTTGCGCCCTAATTCATTTAATAAATGCCTTAGCCAATCAGCTTGTCTTTAATACTGTTTACCCACTCCACGACATCTTTTTCTGGCTCAAGCGTTTCCATCGCATCAACAGCAAGCATGTCTGCCACTGCATTTCCTTGTAGTTCCTGCAACAACGAATAAAACTGTTTTCCTGCACCACAGAAACTCTCACCGTAACTGCTATCGCCTAGCGCAGCCACTGCGAAGGGCTTACCATTTAGTTGTGGTGCCTCATCTTTTAAGTCTGAAAAAGCAAACTCTACATTCGGTGGCACATCGCCTTGACCGGTTGTAGAAGTAATAACTAGGATCGCATCAGCATCGGTGAAGTCATTCACAGACGGGTCGCTTTCTAACTCACAATCAATGCCCTGCTCAGCCAAATTCTCTTCTACTTGTTCTGCAACGTGCTGTGCATTGCCATAAACGGTGCCCGAAATTATTTTTAATGTACCCATTATTTTCTTTACCTTTTTAGCTATCTATTTTGTAACGCTGCCACTCGTCTACTACTCTGTTCATTTCGCCATGCATAGTAGCAGACACTGAAAGCCACTGCTTTGTAACAGGGTGCATAAAACTCATACCTGTACAACTTAGGGCCAAATTCTTAAAACCAAAGTGTTCTTGAAGGAATTTATTTTGTTTTCCATCTCCATGAGTTGTATCACCTAAAATAGGATGGCGAATATGCACCATATGCCGCCTAAGCTGATGCTTTCTTCCTGTCGATGGTTGAAGTTTTACGAGAGAAAACCTGGCAGACTGATACTTACCTACCGCATAAGGTAACTCATATCGCATTTTAGCAGCATAAACAGTAGTAGCTTGCTGCGCAGGCTGTTGAGGCCGCTTGTGCTTATCAGCAATTTTGTCATAGCGATATTTGAGCGCATAGTCGATAAGCCCCGTATTACGCACATAACCTCTTACTAACGCATGATATTCTTTTTTTACTTGCTTTAGCATCATTTGCTCACCAAGTAACGCTGCAACTTTAGAGGAAAAGCTGAACACTAGCACACCTGAAGTAGGCCTATCTAAGCGATGCGCAGGATACACATATTGGCCTAATTGATCACGAAGGGTTTGAACAGCAAACGTAGTTTCATGCCTATCGATGGGACTGCGGTGTACCAACAGACCTGGAGGTTTATTTATTGCAACGATGTACTCATCCTGATAGAGCACTTCTAGTGGCGCTTCTGCACTGCTCTGCTCCTCTGCTATCGCGCCGCATTGTGACTTAAAACGCATTTGCTTGCTCCATTGATAGCGCATCTAATTTTTTAATGATTGTCATAATCGGCAGTGGACAGGGTGACAAATAAACCTCGGCTGCAGGCGCTATTTCCATAGGAGGGAGAGGCGCATTACGTGCAATAAGCGTTTCCATTTTGGGAATAAAAATAAAGGCCAGCCAACTTTCAAACGCCATTGTGTCAACAGCAAAGGGGGTTGTGCTTAAAAATGCAGTCTCGGGGGGGCGAATACTAGGCCATAAACAGTGCGCTTTGAGCGCCTGCGACAGCGCTTCAATATGGAAGCGATAATGTTCGTGTACATGCATAAAAAATTCAACAACACCCAGAAAGGCGGCGAGTATAGCAAAACCAACGTCAAGATCTAATAGCATGGACGTTGTTTGGCTCAACGAGAAGTAAACATTTATGATAGAATCTCGCCGTTGTTGACCATAGCACAGGACAAGGTAAATGGGCGCGAGCAGTATCAATTCAATAAGTGAATTTCTCCTTCAGGCGGGAACGGAATATCGTATATTCGATATGGGACGACGATTAACGCCTATTGAAGCGCAAGCTTTTTTGACCATTGAAAACGGCACAGTGCCAGCGCCCTACCCAAGACAACAGCATGGATGGTTTGGCATTGTATTTTGGAACAAAAACGCTTCTAAGCAATACTACATATGGTTTGTTAAACTTCCATTAGATGAGAGAGGCCTTGTGGCTCCCGCATCTCGTAACCACTTTTTAGAAATCATTGTCGATGCGTTGGGTCAATCCATTGCTGACGAAGCTCAACAACATCAATCATTACCAGATAACCCGTACTCTTTTGTTCCGGGGCAAGCTTTGCTGGCGCAATTTAACGCATTGGTAAAAATAACCTTAACTCAACCGT
>Ga0209652_1004018_pt1 | contig 10470 bp, 33 predicted proteins | sample SaaInl74LU_5_DNA_FD_184641 | JGI IMG/M metagenome (GOLD analysis project Ga0209652, IMG submission 184641) | Marine microbial communities from expanding oxygen minimum zones in the Saanich Inlet - ESP_74LU_5_DNA (SPAdes) (version 2) | ecosystem: Environmental > Aquatic > Marine > Intertidal zone...
AACACTTAAAGGGTTAAATGTGTGTATAAAAACACAGGAAAAACCATAATAAAATAAACAAAAATAATCAAAACGGTATCAAATATCAGAGAAAAGATTGATTATGAATCAATACTGATAATGATCATAAAGACTATAACAAAGATTAGTGTTATTATACTAGGGATAATGTCTATCATGGTATCTATTGTATACCCTCGGTATTTCTGACACATGTTTAAACTATTACAAACATGTAAAACTTCCCACGATTTTTAGATCGCCTTCGTAATATGTTTTAATCATATGACTTGATGGCATACCACCATGCAATTAATATAACTGTTAATATAAATAGAAATGTCATGTCTCTCCTAAAAAAACCAGGGTACCTATACAACTATCTCTCATATCCCTCTATATACAATCACTATGAAAGTTATTTGAATTGTTATGGGGATATGTAGTTATACAGGATACCCTGGTACATATAGTATACCCGAATATTCACGATTTTGCAAACTTCTTCGTAATGCTATCCTACAAATAGATCATCAATAGAGTCGAAGCCGGTGTCTTCTTTGATCTCCAATGCCCCCAGAAGAAGATCAAACGTTTCTGATATCATAAGCATCAAAGTAGAGTTGGGGGTAACTAAACCTTCATCAACAAGAAATGCTGCGGGTAACCCTACATCATTATAATCAAAGAAATCATTAAGCTTAGTATCATCCCTGTTATACATCCATAGCTCTGCTAATATTTCACACCGCTTATCAAACGGGGTAGCTTTCTGATCTTCCATATATATCCTTAATAGTTATACACATAGTATACCAAACAATACCTTGGAAAACCCCACGATTTTTTAGGCTTCTTCGTAAAGGTTTTTATTATAGGATTTGACATTGTTATGGTTTTGTGATATTCTTGGGCGCCCAGCCCTGGCACCAGATTGATGCCAGGACTTCTTTGGCTATGCCTTGTCTTCTTTTGGAGCAAGAAAACTGCTTAGGAAATCTTCGTTGTCGTCATCTACAATAAAGACAACATCTTCTTCGCCTTCGTTAGTTGTTGATGTTTTGGATATATTCATAGTGTGCCTCGGTATCCTGTTCTTTTTCTCTGTGATGTTTGGCTGTCTCATAGATATGCTCTAGTCTTTTCCAGATTGTAATTCTGGCATACTTGCCAAAATATAATCCAATCATATCTAAGTCTAGACGAATATCAGAAAGAAAGTCAATCATCTTTTTTGTAATTATTTCTTCTCTTGTGGTTGCCCCTCTACTCATATCCCTCTATTTTACTCTACTTTCCTGAATGCGTCAAACTGCTCATAACTTGGTAAGGCCCACAACAGGTTGGCTACCCGCTCAGGGATGTCTGTATAGGTCTGGAAGAATGTATCTTTATCTAACCAGAAATCACTGTCTTCGCAATAGTCTCCACCCAGGTCTTCCCCCCAGCCAAGAGTCAACCTCTTCGTTTCAGACGGGGTAAGGGTAATAGTATAGTCTTTCATAAATGTACCACTACCATATGAGGCACCAATGTATGGATACTGATAGACACTGATTTCCCATCCTTCTTCCCGGTACTCAGTTTCATACCCTCGCCTATCCCAAATGTTGAGGTCGTAGTTATTAGTAACTATACTATTGTTTAGGCTAATTGTTTCAGACATGTGCTCCAACTCCTCTAACGGCAAACTTGGCAAGGTACTCATCTCTATCATACACCTCTGAGATGTAATCCGCAAGTCCACCAGTGCCATCTGTCCAATCTTCTTGATGTATACTAATAGTTTTATCAGTGTAGTTATAGACTGGAACATCCTGCCAATCACCCATAGCGGGCAACTCATTGATAGACATCCCTACGTTTGTTTCTTTATCCCAATCAGTGTCAATCACTCTTGAAATAAGAATACGGGTAAAGTAAGACTCGTCGCCATCTCTAACCATTGCATGTGAAATAGCCTTAGCTAGAATCTCATGCCTATCCATTCCTCCCCAATGAAGATAAAGAAAGATAGTGTTGTTATTGCTTGTTCTGATTCCTACGTTAGCACGGTCACCCATTACTTTATCCCCTCGAACATCATTTGTAGTTTTGCCAAATCTTCGGCGGTAAGGTTATCTATAGCTTTCATGCCATAGTCGAGTACATCTTGCATTGCTTTTTCGAATTCATTCATGCTTCCACCTTACCACCAACCACTGACACGAATCTTGGATCGAACCCCGATGACACTATAACCTCAGCTAAAACAGCTTCATACTCTTCGTTCATTCTGCTACCTCAAACAAATAGGCAATTGCTTCTTGTGCCATATCAGTATCCATAGCATCTTCAATACCTAATTCATCTTTGAAATATTGGCAGGTATCGAATACCCCTCGCCAGTACTGCATAACTTCATCTTCACCGTTGAATTCCCACCCATTGAAATTGAACTTCCACTCAGCTTGCGACACGATATATCTCCTGTTCTCCTTCACAGATATTACAAAACGGGGTACAGTCAAATGCACCTTCGTGATTAGGACATTCCATTAGATGTCTTTCTTGTTTAGTTTAGCAACAACCCACCAAATGATGAGAATGCCAATGCCAATTGGATAACCGCTTTGCCAGAAACTATTGTCAAACATTTCCATTGCTTTCTCCTATCGTTTCTTTTAGTGTAGCAGTGACCACTGACACGACAAACGATGCTGGCATCTTATTTAGCTCTGGCTGTGCCGCAACATCGTTAAGTATCTTAATACATTCATTGATTCCATCAATCCAACCGCTATCATATAATGCGGAGTCATCTCCATCTTTCCATTCATAGTCAATCTTTTCTTGCCTCTCAAGGATAGTCTCATGACTCATTGCTTAAAGCCAATCTCTTGTAGATTTTTTTCGATTACTTCCTCGGTATATTTTTGTACATGTGCCTCTAGGTGTGCCGCAAACTGTTCCCAACTCATATAATTATCTATACTGTTTATCATTACTCACCACCAAATCAACATCTTCCCACTTCTCGGCGGTAACGAAATAACCCATACGATTGAACACACGGTATCCAGGAAGAATATCTAAATAAACACTGTTAGGATTATTATCTACAACAGTCCAGATATGCTTTATAGACTCATCTGACTCACCAGCAAGGTCTTGAGCATCTTCGACATAATCTATCATGTCCTGATTGAGGGGCTTGTAGTACTCTTCCCAATCATGCCATGAAATAATACCATTAGTAGTTTCGGGGGGCATTAGCTTCTCTCTCTCGTTCAGCTTCTACTAGCTCTCTAGCATACCGCAATACATTGCTTTTGTCAAGTCTTTTAACCTTATCAGAACTGATAAGATTCATTATTGCAGCCACCCCTTTGAGGTAGCCACGAAAGTGTTCTGATTCTCTACCTGGCATCTTCCACAATCTCCATCTCAATCCAATCATGCGACACCTGAACAAGGTCTTCTGCCATAATCTCTCTAAAGTATTTTATTTTTTCTTCATCTGATGCCTCTTCTTCGAACATCTCAAAGTATGGCTCTTCATCCATATTGTAATAGAATGTAACTGTTCCTTTAGCTAATCTAGCCATTACTCATCCTTTCCCAACAATCAGTACACATCCTATCAATCACAAACTGATTTTTTGTGAGGGCACATAGTTTGCATATCATCTAAAGTCATCCTCCAATTTAGCAATAAGGTGGTCATACACTTCATACATTGCATCAAGCATTGCGTGGTCATTGCTTTCATAAGCAACGGCAGACATTCCATTAGAAAGGTCTGTACGCCTCTGGTCGAGGTATTCTAATATCTCATTTACTACTTCATGTTTTGCCATATAACAACCATAGCAGCAACCACTGACACTCCAAAATATTCCTGGGGTTTTTAAGGATCCTTCTTAATTAGATAATAATGACTAACTATATAGTTATAGATAAGAATTGGGCGCCCGTCGATCCCAGATGGGAGGGCAGTTTAGACACTTGCCCAGGTGTACCAGACTATACGCTAGTCAGTTGGCGAACGGTGTTGAGAATGCGATTCTTCTCAGCGTTTATCATGGGGTCAAAGCCAGAGGCAGAGGCTAGGATAGATTCGTTACCCTTGCTACCACGAGCTGAACGGTGCCAGTCAAGCCTCTCAGTGAGACCGTTGAGAACTCCCCAGGCTGTACCAGCAATGGTGTTATTGAAATCACCCTTGTAGATGTCCTCAATGAGGTCAATCTTGTTAGACCACTTAGACATAGCACCCTTTTTGTCTGATTCTGGCATAGGATAAACAGCATTGACAATTTCCATGAACTTGTCCTGAGTCACTGTCTGCTGAATCATCTCCTGAGCCAACTTGTCAAACTCATCGAGGTATTTGTTAGCCAAGCCAAGAGCCTCACGAGCTGCCTGAATCTTACCGCTAGCAGTCTGAGTGTGGCGAATCTTGTAAGACTGTTTCACACTACGGTTACGACCAACACCGCTACCCAGAGCGAGATTGAGAGTATTAGCACAGACAACACGCACAGGAGTAACGCTTGCCTGAATAGCAATAGAGCCATCGTGAGATGTGTTCACCAACAGATAAGAGTTGATTTTATCCTCAACACCAGTTGGGTCGAGCACAGTCTCACGCTCAAGAGCGAGCGAGCCAAAGACCTGACGACCACCCTTGATAGAGCCAGCGGTTTCCCAGCGACCACCACCATCGAGCAGGGCATCGCCAAAGTCAAACAGCTCTTCGTTTTGGAGGATACGGTAACGCTCACCGACAACACCGAGAATGTCCTTTTGCTTACGGTCAAACGGGTTAGTGCGTGTGACATAGTTGTAAGTCTTGTCAGAGTTGAAACCATCTGGAATGGCAACCTCTTCCAAGTGGACATTCCAATCGTGAAGATTAGCAAGCTCAAGCATTTCTTTGGTAGAGACTTCTTCTTCAAAGACAGTGCCAAGACCATGCCAAGCAGGCTGACGGAATGAGGCGAATGATTTGTCTGATTCTAGTTCGTGTGCCATGAGACACCTTTCGTTAGGGGATTTGCTGATATAACTAACTATACAGGCAACCACTGACATTGTCAAGCTCTTAATAGGCTTATCTTAAAGGTGTTATCAATTTGTTATTTTGGGGGGGCGCCCACGATCCCGCGTGGGGGGCAGTTTAGACACATACCCAGGTGCTTCATCTCCCTAGATGATTTCCATTATTGCCCCGTAGGTCGAGGCATTGACTTCCTCTTGCGAGGTCATCTTCAGGATTTTGAGGTTCTTCTCAAGCAACTCTTTACGAGTAGCGTAGTCACGACCAAACGACTCACGCTGATTGGGCTTGCTTGGTGCTTCTGGTCGCTCAGGAAAACCAACGATTGCGTCAGTATCAAAGGTCAGTTCTACCCTGCCTTGAGCACGACCAATGTTGTAGCCAGTTCCAATACGGATAATGTCGTCATACCCATAGCCAATCTTATCAAGGTTTTCACCTAAATAAGCAGCAACAAAGTTAGCAACATTTGCCTTGTATGCTTCCTCTGCCTTCTCATACGCCTCACGCTTGGCGGGGTATTCCTCAATCTCTGCGTCAATCTGAGCAATACGCTCCTCAATCTGACTAATGAGCAACGAGGTAGGAACCTTTACGGAAATGCTTCTTGCCATTTTATTTCTCTCTCTCAATAGGGGGCTTACTATGTAACTATAACACGAACCTCTGACATTGGGGGAAAGCGTACATCTCGGCTATCTCCACTATAGGCTTTCATTATGGATAGCGAACCCAATAGAGGTGTGTGGGGGCAGATGGTGTGACGCACCTACCCCCACAGGGGTTAGACTACTTTACGGTAGTCCAACGGTCTTGTCCATCAACGGACAGACGAACTCGGCTAGTGCCGTTGGAGTTCTTGACGATTTCCTGAACCGTGCCAGAAACGCCAGACTTCTGAGTCGTGAACTGTGAGCCAACAGTGATGTTTTCCATTTTATTGCTTCCTTGCTATTTTATTTACACAGCATTTTTGCTGATGTAATCAGTATGGCAGGTTTATCACCCAATGTCAAGCCCAAACCGTTGATTATCGTAACAAACTTATAACGACTTTTTTGTATATTGTCTATAATGGCGGGGCGCCTACAAATCTGGGGGATGAGGCAGTTTAGATGACATGCCTAGGTCTTTCTCCCCCCAGAGAAACTTATTGATCGATTAGTAGTACAACGTCAACTCCCCCTCTTCAACTTTACCAAGCTCTCGGACCGATGGCCAGCAGTCTCCCTCAGAGACATGTTGGTAGTTGCCAAACTTAGTCAGAGCCTCTTCCTCACTGTAGGCATGGACAATATAGGCCTTAGATTCAATTACTTCGAATTCCTTTAGTTGTTTCTTCATGCTATTTGTCCTCCATCGGGGTCGTAGTCATCCATAGTAAGGTCTGGCTCTTCGTTGCAGTCTTCGTCATCGATATGGATATCTGCATCACTATCTGTATAAGTTAGCTTCTCCAGATTCTGCCACATAATTTGTCTTGCAATTTCCGGGGTATCAGCTTCAATAAAAGCTTCGTAGTATTCTGTCCATGAACCTGCAATGTGATGTACAGCCATTAGGCTACCTCCACCCATTTAGCCGTAGTGGCTAGCAATTGATTATAATCACCAGCAGTTGCTTCTTTGAAATACAGGTCCTGCTCTTCTCTAGAGACACCTGCTCGTTGCATAGCCTTGGTTACCGCTCCCATAATAGAGAATGCGTTACCGTCATTGCCAGAGAGCTGTACAGTGATGTCATATTTTGACATAGTATTCCTTCCTTTGGGGTACCCTAAGCATACCAGCCACCACCGACATAGTCAAGTTCTTAAAGGTGCTTATCGATAACAGATTTATAACTTTGATGGGCGCCCCCAGATCAGCGGCTAACCATATCGAATGTCCAAAGCCTTAGAATTAGCATTATCCCAGATAGAGATTTGCTCAAACTTCTCTGCCACTTTCATTGCGGTATTTTTTTGTCTAAAATGATAAGACCTATCTATATAACTAATGCCCTGACTCTCCCAGATACCCACGATTTCTCCAGACTCAATGTCCATTAGTTTCAGGGCATCTACAATACCATCAGAGTCTAGACCACCGTGAACGGATACGCCAGTGTCATCTGATACCCAGTAGCCATCTGTCATATTTATTCTATTAGATAGCATTGGAACGCCTTGGTCGTCAAGACCTACAATATATGTTCCATCTTTCATACTGCCATCACCTCTCTGGTCATATCAACAATTGCTTCAGCCAAGCCACTTTCTACTAGGTACCTAGCGGTACTATAGTTTTGGCAGGGAGCAATAGTGCCATCAGAATATTTCACATACCACTTTCCAATAATATAGGTAGTCATTAGTCTAACTCGCTCTCGATAATCCAGAACTCAAGGTGGTGTTGCTCAATAATAGCACTGGCAGGGGCTTGTGTCAAGCCTTTCCACGATATTCCAGTAGGTAACGTAATTGGTTTATCCCAGTCGCCCTCGCTGTTCACTGCGTCAATAGCCTCGATACAGGTTGGCAGCATTTCGATAGGTACAGCAGGGTAGTGATTAGTCCTAAGATGAATACTAATACCTTCCTCAAGGTCAAAGTTATCAGCAATATCCATTGCTCTCATTGCTCCCATTATTCGCTCTCCTTTATTGCTTTTCGTAGTTTTTCACTTCTGGTACGACAACGCTTGTCACGCTTGTCTTGATGAGTACCAGCCTTATTAGACTTGCGTATCTCACGCATAGCCTCTATGTAGGGCTTATTCTCATTACCTTTGTGCTTCATAACTATAACCTACCACTTACCACTGACATTGCCAAGCCTTAATGCGGCGTGTCGTAAAACTAATTGTAACAAGTTGATAACGGCGTGGGCGCCGATCCTGCCAGGGCAGTGCTATAAAGCACTACCCCGAACAAGAATCCAGATGAGAGCCTGACAAGTACGAGGTGTCATCTCATACTGAGCAGATACCCTTTTTACAGCCTGAGAGAGTTCAGCATACTGTCCCTTATTAGGGTTGTCTTTTTCCATCTTCGCTGCTCTCATCATCCAGACATCTATCACCACAGCATTCTGGTCGCCAGCAATAGCCCTAGCGAAAGCATTAGTCTTCGGTCCCTTGAGTGCGTCAAAACCTAAGTGTAGACTAGCCTCTGCCATCTTGAGATTATTAGACAAGCCAGTGACCTTCTGACCTAATGAGAACGAGATAGCCTTTTCCACATTAGTTGTCCAACGCTCACGAGGGGAGAAAGCAGATACCACGCTAGAACCAACTTCCAGGCTAGTGTCTAGGTTACGAGCAACTTCCAGTGCCACCTTCTCTGCGTCACAATACCAGACTGCGGCTTGCTCCACCTGACCAAAACTAGCATTGAGGATAAGTTCTCGGTAGGTGTTGGTGTATTCTTCAATCATTTCCTGTCCTTTTCTCTGGGGTGATATTATCATCCTAGCACCTACCACTGACATTCTGGGTAGCGACACGCCGTGGGCGCCCCTATCCGAACCTTTTGTCAAGCAGATGGGGGTAGAACCAAGACAAGTAGTTAGCTAAATACTCAATACGGAGCATAGCTTCATCTTCGCTACCCTCAGAGGTAACGTCACCACCAAGAGCCTCAACCTCATCCATCAAAGAGGAAAGCTCACGAGCCATGCGGCTAGCGGCTTCTTCTTCCATGTCTGCTTCGGTGGGGAGCATCTTGACACACTCCTGCTCACAGTAGAACTCGCCACTAAACTCAATAAACTGAGAGGTGACAAAGCCACACTGCGAGCAAAAGACCTGGGTTTTGATTTCATCTAATGTGTTCATATAAATAACAATAGCACCTACCACTGACACTGTCAATCCGACACGCCGTAAACTGTGAAAGATTTTTTGATCTTCTTAAATCACTTCGTAAATGACTTTCTAGAGTTATCCACAGGGCAAGGGCGCCGATGGGGTGCCGATTGTCAAGTCGACACCCCGATGGGTTAGGCTAGTATGCCCTGCCCCAACCTTCTTCCACGTCACTAACTAAAGCAACATGGTCACTGGCTGACTTGGGCAGGGTACTCATGGCGTGAGTCACTAAAGCCTTCATGTCAACACCACAGGCAACCATGAAACGGGACAGGTCAAACCTAGTGTTATCTAGTTTCATCATCTTGCCAAAGTCCATGACCATTTCATAGTAGTCATCAGAGTCCATGACATCTTGGTAGTCTGACAGAATAGTGGACACCTTCACATAGTCTTTTCTGGTCATCATCAGATTAGTTCCTTTTCTACTAGGTCCTCACGCACTTTGTCTAGTGCTTGGTTATAGAGTTTGTTGATTATGTCCATGTGGAGATTAGCATACATGGCACCAGCCATAAAATAGACACCCATTTCTCCATAGGCTACCTCGTATGCATCACGCAATTCGGTTGGGCTTGGGTTGTGTTGTTGTGACATTAGTTTTCCTTTCGTTGTTGTTTTTATTCTAGCCTAGACCACTGACACGCTCACGCAATTTGCGGTTACGCTCTTGATTGTAAGCCAGGTAAGCCTCACAGGTAGGGTATTCCCTAGCCCAAAGAACATTAGCCATACATTCCTCACAGCGAATAACATCTTCATCAATGAGGTCTGAGAATATGTGATACATAGTTTTCCTTTCTTTATATAACTAACAGTATCAGCAATCACTGACATTGTCAATCCGACACGCCGTAAAGTCGTAAATTAGTTTCCACAAGTTATCCACAGGGGGCGCCTTTTTTTCGATCTTTGTCAAGCTGACAAGCCGCTATTGTCTACGCTCTATTGCTAAGCCTAGGGCTACCATACCCGCACAGATAGCCAGGGGTATCAGGGCTAGGTACCCCATACTCTCATGGAATGACACCAGCACCCCTAGCATGAAGATAGTGAGGAATGTCTTTAGCATTAGACATTCTCCTTAGAGTAGAGCCATTCTAGAGCACTGAGGTACAGCTCAGGGTAGTCAGTCCTAGCCTGTTGTAGCTGAGCATTAGACTTAGCCCAAATAGCTCCATTGTCAGACATAGAGTCAGACCATACTGTTCTGATTAGTTGAGTCATTTCGTGTAGTTCCATTAGTTTTCCTTTCGTTAGTTCTACTTTAGCACTGACCACTGACATTAGCCAACTACATTGGCAATGTCAGGATATTCTGCGTACTCATAGGCACACAGCAAGTCACCGTCTACATCGACGGTAGGGACATAGTTACCGCATACATCACAGTAAGCCAAGTCCATTTCTTTTAGTAAGTTAGTCATTCTAACTCCTTTCTTTTATCTTTATATAACTAACTATAGTGCCCACCCCCGACAAAGTCAAGGCGACACGCCGTGTTGGGCAAAAATAAATTTGGGCGCCCAAACCTGTGAGGAAGCTGTGAGTGTCAAACTATTTTCACGACACGCCGAGAGT
>Ga0209652_1004019_pt1 | contig 10468 bp, 9 predicted proteins | sample SaaInl74LU_5_DNA_FD_184641 | JGI IMG/M metagenome (GOLD analysis project Ga0209652, IMG submission 184641) | Marine microbial communities from expanding oxygen minimum zones in the Saanich Inlet - ESP_74LU_5_DNA (SPAdes) (version 2) | ecosystem: Environmental > Aquatic > Marine > Intertidal zone ...
ACTGCATGATGAGTTGTTGTGTTGTCGAAGTGGATGGGAGTAGATGACACACAGTTTTTCAACGAGGATTAGTAGATGTATTATTTGCTTAAACAAGTAGAATACAGCAGCAAAGGTAGAAGACCTGATCTACCTCCTGCAGAAAGATGACGAGCGAAGCAGCATGCCGACCGCCTGCTGGATCTACATATCTCTGCGTAGGGCAGGATTTGTTCTCTGTCAATGAATATGTGATGTCACAATACAATTACAGCCTTCACGTAGATATTAACTCGACCGCCGATGCTGAAGTTGATGTCAGTGATAACACCCATCACTTGTCTGCGTCTAGCTTTGTTCCGTCTTCGTTTATGGTCTATACCGATCTTCAAACACTGAGAGGACTATGGGCTGCGACGGATTATGGAAGTGGCATACAATATGCTGATGGCTTGCTTGATCTATTCCCATCAATAGATCACTCACAAGCAGCAGCAGGTCTTCAAATAGGACTGTGGTTAAATGGCACTCAGGGCTGTTACTCCATCTGCGAGGGAGAGCTCGACAATCAAATCGAACAGCTCATCACCTATCTAGAACATTCTCGTGCCTCAAAGATATTCCTAAGGTTAGGATATGAATTCGACAACCCAAGTTTCGGCTACAGCGATCATCCTGAATTGTACATTCTTGCATTCCGAAAGATTGTAGCTGATTGTCGGAAGGGTTTGAGTGCAGATGCACAAGCGCGAGTAATGTTTGTCTGGCATTCTTGGGGAGCACCCATGGCAAGTGCCAAATTGAACCTGCATAGCTTTTATCCAGGAGATACATATGTAGATTGGATTGGTGTCAGTATCTTCCAGCAGGTATTACCATGGTCTCCGCCATGGGGTGGACAGGTTTCTGATGTAGAGAATGTGTTAAAGTTTGCTCAAGAGCATGACAAACCAACAATGATTGCAGAGTCAACTCCGTTTGGAGGGATAGAACTGAAACAAGCAAGTAAAGCGGCAGAGGAGAGCATGGATGCAACTTCTGATCCCTGGGACCGTTGGTATGGGCAAGTCATTGGCATAATTGACAAATATGATGTATCAATGTGGTGCTACATCAATTGCGACTGGGAGTCACAACCTCAGTGGCATAATGTGGGATTTGGAGAGACCCGACTAGCATCAAACAATGAAGTTATGACAAAGTGGCATGAGCAGATAATGAGTGGAAAGTCAAACAGAACATTTCTTCATTTAGGCGCACTTGATAACTGTGGTGCAACCATAGCATCAAGCAATTTGGGTACTGACAGTGACGAGCACTGGTTTACGCCAGATCACTTTTTGAGTTTCATTTTGGTCCCTTTCATGGTCGCAAGTGCGGCATTCTTCCTCCCATATTATATGCTTGGTGGAATCAGAAGACGAGATAAATCGACAACAAGAGAACGAAGACCACTGCTTGCTGACATTAATGAAAAGTCTTAAGTAGTAATGAAACACTTGTTCTGTTACAACTGTGATGTGTGCTATTTGCCTTTCAATGGAGCTGAGCTATTAATATTCTGTCAAATCCCTATTATGCGTAGATGGTAGAAGAATTGATGCGCATTCAGTTAAGTAATAAGAGTGCATCACCAGCTTTCATACTCTTCGGGCTGTTTTCTACGAAACCATCCTCGTCGTGGGGAGAAAGATCTCATACCTAACATAGGAGAAGTTGTATGTGCGTGGTTAACGTTACGATACATGCTACATGGACAAGATATTACAAGTCTCGTAAAGCAGATTAATGACTACTTACCATTAGCCAATCTGTTACAGCAGTCACAAAGTCTATACCATGAGCTGATACAACTTCGAATTGCGAGACAGCACCGCCGACTGCACTCTGTCAATGGCCCTAGAAGATTAGTGCCCATTCTCTGCGTTCCGGAAAAATCTAACTACATGTGCTGATCAACAACTTCAATCGTCTCTCCTGGCCTCTAGCCATGCCCTTCTGCTCTTATGCGGATGGGTGAATACTACCAGAATATCTGATGTGATTCTCATCATTTCCGTCAAAATCTTTTTGAAGTTGTTTAGTGGTGGTAAGTTGCTAGGTAGTTTAGTAGGTTATCTATTAGGTCGAATTCACTTTGACCTAATTATTTTGAGTCTTGTTACATCGTTCCTACTACTTGTTACTTCGCAAGGGTGCTGTAATCTCTCGCACCAAAGATTGTTGATCCCACTCTAACACTCGTTGCACCCTTGGCAATGGCCACCTCAAAGTCGCCTGACATTCCCATGCTCAAGTCAAGTTCTTGTGGCTCACGGCCCAATACTTTTGCTACTTCATCTCGGCATTCAGCCAAAGTGTCGAAGCAGGAATCATCACCAGGTGCCCCAATTGTCATTAATCCATCAATCGAAAGTGATGGACACTCTTCTGAAATTTGCTTTACAAGATCACATACCTCCGCCCCGGGGGTGACACCACTTTTTGTTTCTTCTCCACTAGTATTGACCTGGATGTAAATGCCTAGCTTCTTCGCTTCCCCTGATGATTCCTCGTTCCAAGCATCAACTGCGCGGTTTAATTTGGCAGCTAATTTGATTGTGCTGATTGTTTCAATGCATGCAAGTTTGTCTAATCCAACAATCTTTACCAGTGGTGCAGCCTTGTTTGATTGGAGTGGACCAATAAAATGCCACGCTACATCATCAGGCATCTCTGCAGATTTCGTCATTAATTCTTGTGCATAATTTTCACCAAAGTAACGTTGACCCGTCTATGTTTTGATTAACCATTGTTGGTGAGCAATAAGGTCGGTAAAGATACAATATTTGATGATGCGCACACGATAAATAATAAATCTCACCTCGTAGGCAGCTTGGAGAAGTTCTAAAGGTTTCGTCTTCGACACAGCCACAAGTCTCACACTACCGCTCTCTCGTTCACACGATGCAATTGCATCATCCATCATCTGCCGGACATGGCCAATATTTGCGGCAATATCCACCACATTATCATCATCCGTGGATGTCGACATGTTGTGTTGTGTCAATGATCGGACTAAATTGCAGGTCGATGACGGGATTAGATGTCTAGGTGTGAAAATCTGCCGAGATGGAAGAAGGGGGTGGCCTGAAAATGCTGAGATGCTGCGGAAGCCGAGAGCGTACGCTGCTATTCTTGGGTTCATGGTGGTTCAAAAATGAGAATGAGTTGGCAGCACAGTCGATGTTACCCGCGAAAAACAGTACCGATTCCTACGTGAATTCCCCAGCTCACCCCCTCCTACCCTATCGATGATGGCATATGACATACGATGGCACCTCTCTGATATTGTAGACTGATAAATCGACAGCCAGCATGATAGGTGCAGCAGTTGCAGCTTTGCTTCTTGCACTACCTGGGCGCATGCCTCCACTATCACAAGCCTCACCATACTCGGCATCGAAAAATCAAATCACGTCGTTTGATGACAATCCTCCTTTCAAAGGTGTTGTGGTGCTAGAAGATTTAGGATGCCCTGATCTACACAGAAATAGAATACGGAGACACTTTTTAGATGACAGCGGTGAACTTCTGACACCTCTATCGCAGTACGTAGTTCCTACAATAACAGCAAGCACTTCTACAGAAAATATTCTCAAGCATATCGTCAATCGCTTAGCCTACCTCGATGCTCCGGTTGATGCAAAGGAGGTAGCAGAGTCAATTGAGTTTTATTTACGAAGCGGAAAGCGAGCAATTGGAGCAGCACGCCGAGTACTCAAAAACAGTGATGTTACCGAAGATCAATCGATGGTTGTAAAGGACCTTTGTAGCGGCCATGGTTTGACTGGTATGCTGTTTGCTGCATGCAATCCTCCTGGGCGGCTGAAAGCATCAATGCGAGTTCTTCTTGTTGACCAAAGTGAACCACAATCTCATTCGATTTTGAGAGACTTGATATCCGAGGTTTGTCCGTGGGTTAATCAAGATACTGTTCAGTTTTTTGAGGCAGACCTTGATGACTACGTTACCAAATCTTTGTCTGATGTTGCCACTGACGAAGCATCAATAATAATCTCAACTCACGCTTGTGGATCACTCACGGACGATGTGATTCGATACGCAGTAGAAAGTAGGGCAGCGTCGGTCTCTGTCATGCCATGTTGTTATACTGGAACAGCGAAGGGAACTCCGTACGGAGTTCAACGAATGTTCGGTGTAAGTGCCTCAGCTGACATCAAACGGTCTTTCTTACTACACGATGCCGGCTACCATGTCGATTTTGCAGCTATACCGAGAGCAATAACTCCGATGAATAGATTGATAGTAGCGGAAAGGCGATGTTGATCCTTGTGGCTACTGTATAAAGTAATTCAAACTGAACCTGTATTAATTATGATGTGAGTTTTTATACCATAGCACTTCCTTGTATGCCTCCTCTTTTACGATAGATAGATCTACCTTGCTTTTCTCAAGAAACCCAGGGCTCTCTAGAGGTTGGCTTGCGCATTTCTATGTTGGTATTTGTGCACAAGTCATATTAGAAAGTAGTCACAGAATAAACAAACATTGCCCAGAAAAGCAGTGTCACTCACCTCCATATCTTTCCGACGGACTGGCTTCAGAAAGTCATGATCCAAAGCTTCTTCTGCAGTACACCTTTTGGCTGGATTGAACATGAGCATCTTCTTTAGCAACTGTATAGCGGCAGGGTCTGCGGCAGGATACAATGATTCTAGATTTCTGCCAGGCTTCTTCTCCAGACTTCGTATGTAGTCGTTGGCCTGTAATGCATGGAAACATCAAAATGGTTAGAAATCAATAGACAGTATGCAGTCAAGTTCAGCGACAGTATCTCACCTTATTAATCGACAACAAGTCCTCTTCGGAAGGCATGCCGATCACACTAAAAATGACACTTAGTTGATCTAGTCGCTCATCAGAATTTGTTGATCCAGTATCACCGGAGAGTGGATAGCAAGAGCCTCCAGGGAAAAGAGGAACACGATCTTGATACGTCGGTACGCTTCCCTCTTGCATACTTAACAATTCTGCAAAGATGCATCCCAAGCTCCAAATGTCAACAGCAGATCCATACGGTTGTATTAATATCAGCTCAGGAGCTCTGTACCACCGTGTGACGACGTGCTTAGTGAGCTGTCGAGATAGACCAGGATGCGTAAACGTCGCTTGTTGCTTGTCTTGGGGCAACCTTACAGGAACATCGGTTTTGACCACGCCAAGATTGTCGTGACGAGTCGTCGATGATGGCGATATCTTATCATTGTGGACGATTCTTGCAAGCCCAAAATCACAAATCTTTAGAGTGCAGTCTTCATTCAAGAGAATATTGCTGACAAGAATTAAGAGAGAAGGTAAGAGTGAGCATGTATTTCAAAACAAACAAAAATGCTTATGTATGAATGCATAAAAGTAGACTCACGCTGGCTTTAGATCTCGGTGAATTACCGATGAAGAATGTATGTACTTGAGACCAACAAGCATCTGATATAGGAACGTTTGGATGTGTTCTGTTGTGAGATACTGAGGAGACATTATTAACTTGTATAAATCAGTGTCGACGTATTCGAAGACGAGGTAGAGGTCATTGAAATGCTTGAGGTCAGAACTGCGTGGCTGAACTACATCGATGAGCTGAATAACACACTCATGCCCTCGCAATCTCCTCAAGATGTGCATTTCTCTAAAGAGCCGGATTGCGTCTACTTCTTGGTCAAACGCTTTGGAAATCTTCTTTACCGCCACGTAAGTTGAGTTGCGGTGTGGATAAGCATTCTGTAGATGGGAAACTTCTGGATTCGTCTGTTGCGACATAGCTGCATGCAAGTCTATAGCCTGCGCAACCTCTCCATACGATCCCCTCCCAAGTATCCGTTTCAATTCATAACGATTACCAACATCCCATTTGTCAAAGTCTGTTTTCTGGGCAAGTGTTGGGGGTTTCTTCCCTGCTGCTGGTGTAGCATTACCACCTCTTCTACGTTCTGTGGCATCTCTTGAGATAGCAGGTGTTGCTACATCATCTTGTGATGGCTTTGATGGTGGTTTTCGATCTGGCAGAGGTGTCGGGGCTTCTGGGTCTATAAATGGCGGCAGGGGAGTAGAATTTGTAACGATAGAATCTTGTGGCGGAGTAGATGAAGTGTCATCCAGCGGTACTTGTGCTCGTCTGAACTCGATGCTGTATCCAAGTTCGCCGCCGGTTGCACCAGCTTGGTATGGTAGCGGACGATAGAAATCCTTTGGTGCAGCAGGAGTCGATGGAGGCGCCGGTGGGAAAGGTCTACTGTTTTCTTGTTCTTCTACAACAAACGCATCCACTAATGACGATGCTGAGGAAATGTTACTGTCCAGATCCTTATCTCCACTGGTGTCTCGCATTTCTACTTGCCTATCAAAGTCGTCTATGGGCTTCTCCTTTGCGCGTTCTTCTTTCCCCTTGTTTGACTCTTCGTTCTTTTCATTAGACATTATGGGAGGTGTAGTTGGTGTGGAACCCCCCTCAGACAGTCTTGATGATACCAAAGCTGTGACTCTCATTGCCGCTTCAGCAGCTTCAATACTGCGCTGAGTGTCAGCAGTATTGTTTGCCTTTCCATGCTGCTCACCATGTTCATCTTCTACTGATAAAGGAGAGGAGCCCCCCTCCTCATTGGCCACATCAAAACTGCTTGAAGCAATATTATATTCATTCACTGCAGCTGCATCTCTCCAGAACTTTGGTTGTAGAGCATCTGCTGCAGATTTTATAGGAGGCACAGGTGAACTGTGTGATTTCCTTTTTGTCTCTGGTGATGAACACATCCGCTTAAAGGGTGGATGTGCGTCTAGAGATCCAAGGGAATATTCAAGATCTACATGTTCAATCGAGGAGGATAGACGCTTTGCAGCCCCCCGAGATGCTTTGGGAAGAGGAGGCGTAGGTGGAGTAGGACAATCTTCTTTTAATGCATCCCTTTGGACTGAAGCTTTTGACTCCATATCTACGTCCAACAGACTTGGTTTGGGCGCTGCTGAAGTGAGCGCTGACGAAGTGAGCGCAGCTGATGGATCTTCATTATTCTCTGCAGGAGATACCTCATCCCTCGGCGTAGATACATCATCTTCGTCAACAATATCACTGGGGCGTTTCCCCTGGTTATCTGCAGACTCTGGCAACGCTGAGACCTTGTTCATTGCGAGTATCTTTGAACTTAGGTGTATGTGCGTGTCACATAAATCTATTGTGACTCTTGACTCAACAATTGCCTCAAGAGAGCCGTGCCGCACGCACTCTTTCTTCTATTAATCACGGCGTTCCAAATTGCCAACATACGCGTTGGGGTTATGCTTCTTTGATATGACCTTCAACTCTATCAAAATTGTGGGAGGTGATGGGAATTAGGGTTGGTGTCTTGAATTCTGAACTCAAATTTTGCTATTCACCCGAGTCGAATTTCAAGTTTGAAATGTCATAGCCATTACCTCGCAGCAACCAATGTGATATACCCTTTGTAATAATTTATCATTGGCTTTTTGGCATTAACAACACAGGGCATCCAATAGCAATAGCATGACGCACCAAGTAAAAAAGCAAGAAGATCTTTTGCATCAGTGTGGTATTCTTGTTCCATGTAGGAATTAGTATCAAAGCTTGCGCTTCGAATCTTACGACGTTTTCCACAGCCGACATCATGGCCTCTACCACACCTACTACGAGATGAAGATCCTTGTGACCGGAATACTCCTTAGCAGCCGACTTATCTGCTCTTCTGCATTTGCCTCTAGCCGTTCTTCTTTTTCTGCTTCGCTACGCCCTAGAATTTTCTCGTCAGCATCCACAACATTAGATATGTCAAATAATAAGAGAGTTCTCGTTCCAATCGCTGATGATTCAGAAGAGATTGAGACGTCATGTATTCAAGATACACTTGTCCGCTTCGGTGCCGAGGTAGTCGTCGCATCAGTCAAGCCTAGAGGGGAGTTAGTTTGCAAGATGAGTCGGGGTCTTAAGGTCATGGCTGACGTTTCTATCGATGAAGCATCAACTCAGAGTTGGGACCTTATCGCCTTACCCGGAGGCATGCCTGGTGCAGAACACCTTCGAGATTGCGCAGCTCTCATTTCACTTCTTGAGAAGCAAAAGGCCGATGGAAAATTGTACGCCGCAATGTGCGCAGCACCAGCTGTTGTGCTTGCAAGCAAGGGTTTGGTCGGAGATGGGGCTACGTGCTATCCAGCTCCTGGACTAAGAGAAAAGATGTCATCTCCTGCGGATGAAGACGTTGTTGTGCAAGGAAATGTTGTAACATCGCAAGGACCTGGTACCGCTCTCAAGTTTGCTATTAAAATGGGGGAGCTGCTTTATGGGGCAGAAAAGGCTAAGCAAATCGCAGATGAAATGCTTGTTTCTTAATATTTGTAGATATAAGCTACACCAATAAGTTGACTAATGTGCATTTATTAGTTTTAGCAGAATACTTATCACATTCTATATGTATATACAAGGGAGACTCCACTGTTTATGTACAGTGTTTTGCCAGTGGTCTCCCTCTAATAGCCTATACATTCACAGTTCTTCACTTTCGTTGCATTAAGCGGCAACTTGTAAGTGATTCACATAAAGTGAAGAATGTGAAGACTTGCGTGATTCGACCCGAACTTTCTTCGTGGGGGTAGTAGTAATAACTTTTGATAGCTCCTCGCCGCTTAAATCGGAGATATTTCTTGTCTTGGACGATGGAAATTGGATTTCGCTCCGAGAGCGAGAGCGGTGTCGGTTCCTTTTCTTCTTTTGCTGCCCATGCCCGTTAGCTATAGGCACAAGTTTGCTGCAGACATCAGTTAGTGTTAAGGTCACTGCTGAGTCGGCACTGTCCTTGGCAGTAGGGGAATTACTTGGTGGAAGGACCTGGATAGGAACCCGAAGAAATGCTCCTGTCTCTGTAGCTGTCAGAGGAGATCTATTGGTAGCAGGTAGCGATATCGACAGTTTTGAGGACATGTCAATAGTAGCCATCTCGACATCTTGCTGACCAGCAGAATGGTTAAGGATCCATTCATGCTTGAGTGCGGCGGAGGCAGTTATCCTCTTTGCAGCGTCAGGGTGTATCATACTCATTATTAATTCTTGAGCTGATGGAGATATTTTCATCTCAGGTGGAAATAACTTGGTCCTTGATGATAGTTGGCTTGAGGGGGCACTTTGGTCGGAATCAGATGTTGTGCTAGAATCTTCGTCAGAAAAGTCTGAATCAGTATCAAAACTGAAGGTTGACGTTGACGGAGGAGAACCGACAAGCATGACATACAAAGTGACACCCAGGGAGTAAATGTCCACGGGCGTGTCATATCCAAGCCCCATGTACACTTCTGGGGCGGCATAGTAATCTGATCCAACTCGGCTGTAGGCTCGGCTGCGCCTTTCCGAAGGATCTTCTGTTGTGGTGCCAAATCCGTCTTCCTCCCCATCTAGCATACGAGCTAGTCCGAAGTCTGTCAACTTGACGTGGAGCTGACCGCTGTCATCATCTTCATTTACCAGCAAGATGTTCTCGGGCTTTATGTCCCGGTGCACTAGATGGCGTCGATGCAAGACATCCAAAACAGTCAACAGTGTCTTGGCCACTGAAGCTGTTTCAGCCTCACTGAAGATACCCTGTAATGTCAGTCCCTTTTCAATCAGCTTCTGTCTTCTGCGCTTGATGCAGTCGAATAAGTCACCGCCATGACAGTATTCTAAAACCAAATGTACCTCCTGGTTGGTTTCGTACACATCAAGCAACTGGACGACATCAGTGCAGATGCCACTTATCCTCATGAGGACATCCACCTCTTCTAACCTTGGGCGGCGCCTACTTCGCTGCTGAAGCAGCTCATCTGCCCCATCGCGAGGGGACGACATGTTCCTTCGTGCGCCTGCCTGCCATCTATTCGTTTTACTCCAAAGTCCTAGGGCGGCATGCTTGGCAATGGTCTTGACAGCGACTGGAAGATTATCCGACCGCCGATAGGCCAATTGGACAGTTGATGATGCCCCATGACCTAGAGTTCGACAGAGAGATGGATCAAGTAGATCATACTTGACATGGATATGTTGATTTGGATCAGCATCTGTAAGGCGGACTGTATTTTCAGGCCGGCGGTAGGCAGATAGAGATAGCTTGGGGGGGCTGTTCGTAACACATGATGTGGGTAGCGGCGGCGTCGCAGTTACTACAGAATTTGATCGAGATGATGATGAAGCAGCAGATATGCTGCTTAGTGGAGTGGCCGATGATATGTCGGATGATGTTATTGACATTTAGTGCGGGTGTAATAATAATTGATGGATTTCACCGGGTGATAGATGTTAGATTCTGGACCGGTAGCTTTGTTCTGTAGGAGGTGTCACACAATGACACCAAGTTCAAAATTAAGTAGAATTCGATGACCGATATTTGTGATATATTACCAGTGGCATCAGTGGCATGTTCATGTCGTTCTCGAAAAGGATTGCTATTGTTAT
>Ga0209652_1004020_pt1 | contig 10467 bp, 9 predicted proteins | sample SaaInl74LU_5_DNA_FD_184641 | JGI IMG/M metagenome (GOLD analysis project Ga0209652, IMG submission 184641) | Marine microbial communities from expanding oxygen minimum zones in the Saanich Inlet - ESP_74LU_5_DNA (SPAdes) (version 2) | ecosystem: Environmental > Aquatic > Marine > Intertidal zone ...
TTGATATTTCGCAGCTGCCACAGGTTGTTAACTTAGAGTTACCTGACGTGCCTGAAGACTACGTGCACCGCATTGGCCGTACCGGCCGCGCCGGCGCTGTTGGCTTCGCGCACTCACTGGTATGCGCTGACGAAGTCGCCAAGCTACAGCGTATTGAACGCCTCACTCGCCAGACGATCCCCCGTGAAGAAATTGAGGGTTTCGAACCCGACCATCAACTGCCCACCAAATCTCTCGTGACAGCAGAGCCGCGCCGTAGTAATAACGCATCGCGTGGACGCAAACCCGGCGGCAGTAATAGCTCGCCACGACGTGGCAGCGGCGATGGTCGTGGCAGTAATGCACGCGGAAACAGTGAAGGGCGCACTAAAAGCGACGCGCGTAGCGCTGACACACGCAGTGCCGACGGCCGTCGCGGTGATGGCGAGAGCCAGAAATCAGGGCAGCAACGCCGCCCACAGCGCGCCAATCCTAACAATCGTGGCGGTGAAGCACGGGGCGACCGGCCCTTAGCAAAGCGCACTGGCGACAGCCGCGCGCGGGTTAATGGCTAACCGCTGCGACAAATGCTGATCTAGTTCAGCGCCCTGTGAGTATACCCAGTCTCGGCTTTCCTTTAGGCTAGCAGGACTCACTCACAGGGTAACTTCATGGAACTTTTTAATAATAAAACAGCCGTTATCACTGGCGGCGCGGAAGGTATTGGCCTGGCAATTGCTCGCGCTGTAGGTCAGCAGGGCATGAACGTCGTGCTCGGCGACATCGACGCCGCCAAGGTCGCGGCCACCGCCGCGGCATTGCGCGCAGAAGGCATTAACGCCGCCGCGCTCGGTATGGATGTCAGCAAGCCTGAAGACTGGCAAGCACTCGCTGATCTCGCTTTAAATACATTTGGTGCAGTACACGCACTCGTCAACAACGCCGGTGTCGGTGGCAGACCAAGCACAGTCGAATCGACTTCACTCAAAGATTGGCGCTGGGTGATCGACGTCAACTTGATGGGTGTGGTCATGGGTATGCAAACCCTCGTACCGCATATCAAAGCCGCGGGCGGCGGCTGGGTCGTGAACGTCGGCTCAATGGCGGGCCTGCTGGGCGTACCCTATGGCGGCGCCTATAACGCCACCAAGGTTGCCGTTGTTGCGCTCTCCGAAGGCTGGGCACAAGAACTCGCAAAAGATCATATACACGTTGCAGCGCTGTGCCCGGGGTTTGTAAAAACACGTATCCATATGTCGACTCGCAATAAGACCGCCGAATACTTAGACGAGGGTGAAGCCCACAACCCAGACGAGTCGAGCAATCCGATGGCGGCCGTGGTCAACGGCGGCATCGACACCGATTTGGTCGGCGCGAGAGTGGTCGAAGCCCTGCGTGCGGGCGAGCAATTTATCATCACCCACCCCAACTATCGCCCTGCGATTCAAGGCCGCCATCAGCGCTTAGATGAGGCTTTTGCACGCGCGGCAGAAAGCCCGCTGGTGCAGCATGTTGCCGAAGACCCTATGGATGCCTTTGTACCGCGCTAGGCGCGGTGTTTTCACAATAAAACGCTTTGTAAACTGATTAAGGAATCGATTATGAGTACAACAAAACTCTATGATGTCGTGGTATTTGGCGCCTCTGGTTATACCGGCCGACTCGTCTGCGAATATCTCAATAAAGAATATGGTGCTACCGAGCTGCGCTGGGCAATGGCCGGCCGATCTCTGGAGAAACTGGCCGCAGTGCGCACCGAAATGGCGCTGCCCGAGTCGACGCCACTGATCGAGACCGACAGTGCGGACCCAGCGGCGGTTGCCGCGCTAGTGGATGCCACCAAAGTGGTGATTACCACGGTAGGGCCCTACCAGCTATATGGCGAAGAGCTGGTTAAGCAGTGTGCTGAGCGCGGCACCGACTATGTGGATCTCTGCGGTGAGCCCGGCTGGATGCACGACATGATCGCCGCACATCAAGCCTCAGCGCGGGCCTCTGGCGCACGCATTGTGTTTTCCTGCGGCTTTGACTCAATTCCCTTCGATTTGGGCGTGTACTTCTTACAGCAGCACGCCACCGTCACAACCGGCGAACCACTCAAAACAGTTAACGGCCGCGTGCGCTCAATGGTGGGCACCTTCTCTGGGGGCACGGTTGCGTCACTCAAGGCGACCATGGCTGCCGTGGGTAAGCGCCCTGAGTTGATCGGCATTCTGACCAACCCGTTTTCGCTCTGCGAAGGCTTTACCGGCCCAACCCAGCCCGCAGGCGACAAGCCGCAATATGACGAGGCACTGCAGAGCTGGAGCGCACCGTTCATCATGGCCGCCATTAACACTAAAAACGTTCACCGATCCAACAAGCTGCTTGGCTTGCCTTATGGCGACGATTTTAGCTACGACGAAATGCTGTTGACCGGCGACGGTGAAAAAGGCAAAGCCACGGCAGAGTTTGTCGCCAACGACAATTCATTTGCCGAGAATAAATTGCAGCCCGGCGAAGGCCCAAGCAAAGAAGAGCGCGAGAACGGCTCTTACGATATTTTGTTTGCCGGCCAAACCGCATCGGGCACCCTGCTCAAGGTTGGCGTCACCGGCGATAAGGACCCCGGCTACGGCTCTACGAGCAAAATGCTCGCCGAGGCCGCGCTGTGTTTAGCGCATGACCCCGCACTGGCATCGGGTGGTATTTGGACCCCTGCCGCAGCATTGGGCGATGCGCTCATCAAGCGACTCGAAGACCATGCAGGGCTGACCTTCACTGTTGAGTAACGCACTTGGCGGAAATCAGTCAAAGCCACCTAAAAATACTCATCGTTGCACTGCTCGCGCTGCTGATACTCGGCGCCGAGCAGGCATTATTGGGTATTTATATTGCCGAGCGCTCCACTAACGGCACAGGCTTTGCTGCCAGTACCAACTTCGGCGGCACCTTTTTTGCACTCCATGCAATAGGTGCCGCAGTCACTATTCTCTGTTCAATGCTGCCAATACTAACGGCGGCTACCACGCTAATTGTGCGGCTGGCCTTGGCGTGCCTAGGTGCCGGACTCATCACCCTAACCCTGAGTAACCATTGGCTTGCAGATTTGTGCGCCAGCTTTGTGATGGGCTTAGGGTTTGGCGGGATCAATTTGGGCTTTAACGGATTTATTGCTCAAAACTTCCAGAAATACCGGACGTTATTACTCAACAAGCTGAACGCAGCCTTTGGCATTGGCGCAGTGCTCGCCCCCAGCCTATTGGTCTTTCCGTCCGTGACCATTGGCCATGTCTTTGCGGTCTCGGGGACGCTGGCGTTGATACTACTATTTGGCGTTAGCAACCTCGATAGCAACACAGTTACGCCCGGTGCAACCCTAAATCGGCGGGTGTTACAGCCCATCATCAACTGGCATCACTGGGCGCCCGCGGCGCTGGTTGCGTCACTGGTTTTTGGGCTCGCGGTTGAAACCAGCTTAATCGCTTGGCTGCCCAGTACGCTGCGCAATTGGGGTATGTCTAACGCACAAATCGCCGAACTGATGGCGCACTACTTCCTTTATTTTTTGGCGGCGAGAATCGTAGCGACAGTGCTCAGTCAGCGGCTTAGCGCATCATTGCTGGTATTCACGAGTGTCGTCGGTACCGCCGCGGTGCTTGGCCTAGTGGCTACGGGCATGGTAGAGCAGTCATCGGTGGCCATCGCCGGCGGCTTTATCGCCTTGTTATTCCCCAATTTATTTGGCGTTACCGCCGAGAAACTTGGCAATAGCCAGCGTGGCAATGCGGTTTTGATGCTCGGCGGGCTCACTGGCGCGATGGTAGGCCCCTCCCTCGTCGGCCTGCTCGCCAGTGTCTGGCCAGGCGTTGATTTGGGTAACATCTTAGCCCTGTTATCGATTGGCGCTGCGCTCTTGGTCATCACGGTGCTGGCTGCCACCAAGGGGTTCTCGCTATCGCAACACCAGCCATCTCAGCGTATTTCCATGGTCGACGCAAAAGAGGCTTAGCGGCGACCAAGCTTCTAGTGCTATGCTGAAATCGCAACGGCTGTTTGTTGTGCCGATCGGGTCTCTGGCTATTGGGTCAGAGACCAAGTGATACAGGAGCAGGTGGCATGGAAGCGCTATATCGCTATGCTTACATCAGTAAAAACGCCATCGAAGGCTCCCAAAGCGACATTGATGCTGAAATCACGAAGATCCTCAAAACCGCCAGCAAGCGAAACACGCAGCTCAACATTTCTGGGGCACTGCTCTATTCCGGCGGTTATTTCTGCCAAATATTGGAGGGCGAGCGCGACGCTCTAGACCAGTTAATGGCGGGAATTGCCGGTGACCCCCGCCATACCGATGTCTGTATTGTCAGCGCGGAGCCAATCGAAGAGCGCGGCTTTAAAAAGTGGGCCATGGCGCTTGCTGGCGTTGAACACACACTGCGCTTTCGCTTTGCCGGTATTAAGCCGTCCACCGACAAACTGACAATGAAGGCGTCGGGTGAGTTTATCGCCAGCACCATGGAGCAGTTGGTGCTCCAGCTAGAACGCGGTGATCAGTTGAAAAAAGAGCTGTAATGGAATGCGGTAGTCCTTGTAAGCTGATGCTGACTGCGAGCACCCCAAATCAGTTTCATCATTCCATTGGCGGCGTCACCCAAATCGGCGACGAATAAGCTCGCTCTTGATGCACTAACTTTGCGCCGCTGGGCAACGTGATCAAATCACCGAAGTGCGCTTTGTCATACGCCAACCAAGTAGGGGTAGGGATTTCCAGCACCCGCACGTAATAAAACGCCCGCTGTTGTGCACTGAAATCAGGATCTTCCCATACCGTGGAGAGCAGGGTGGCACCTACTGCGTTGGTATACGTCGCACCGTTAACCGTCGACTCAATGGCGGGTAGCTTACCCTGCTTATTCGGTTTGCGGTCGCTCGACCACGCGACGTCATATACTTTTTCTTGGGTAACGCCAGCCGTATCGACCCAACCCTTGATCACTTGCACGCGGTCCAAGTTAGCGCCATTGGCAGCTTTTGCCGCCGCGATTAACAGGCTGAATTTCTGCGTGCCGGCGCCAGTGCTTAAATCACCGCCCATAGGTACGCCTTTTTGGTAGCCAACCGCGGCAAGATCCGGGGACAAATGATCTTCGCGAGCAAACTCAAACCCACCAAACACCCGCAAGCTCATCCGCGGGCCCGTACTCGCGTAAACCTCCCGCCGCTTGAAGGCATCAAATACGCCTTCGCGTGTATTTTCGGTGGCCCATGCCGCCACCAAGCCGCCCGCCGCAGACTCAAACGACCGCACAGAGATATCTTGCTTGCCTGGATAGGTTTGGATAATCGGCCCGTCGTAGCGGAATTCACGCGCACCGGGCTCACCGGGCGTCGCTTTGCTAAAAAAATTATCCTCTTCGGCCGTTGCGAGGGAGGTGTGTGAATCGGTAGAACCGATCATGCCAAACTTAAACGGGTTGACGCCGAGCTTCGCTTCAAAGGCGATGCCTTTCTTTAGGGCTGAGCGCGCATATTCACCCGGCAACATAGCGGGTGACTTAGGTGCAAAGCCGAAGTTACCGCGGTCCCATGTCCAGAAATCAGCAAATTCATCCTCGGGTGACAGCAGTGGATGTGCCTCACCGTCGCCTTTGATTTGCGTCGCCTCATAGAGCGGCTCCCAGCGCGCCCGTTTGGCGGCGTAGTCGGCGTCGATTGGCTCGCCATTAGCACGGGTATCCGCAAACATTAACCCGTTCGACAAGTTGCCATTATGGGGAATCGCCAAAATTTCGCCGCCAATGCTGGCTTCGTAATCGGCCATCCAGTTCCAGAGGTCTTCCGGATCAATGGATTCATTGGCAGAAAACGGAATAACTCTGTTGGCTTGCTCGGGCCCATCGCGGAACACAACAACACGGTGCAAATTATTGGTCTGCGCCGCCGAGGTGTATTCGTAGGCGATAAGCGAAGTAAATATGCCCGGTTGATAATTGTCCTCGGCCGCTTGGGTCATACGCTGCCACATGGTCTGCCGTAAATCATCGCGGTGTAGCACGTGCTCACCACGGGCACGTAATTGCGCGAACATTTTGTAGGCGGCAATCGGCTCGCCTTGCAAAATTAGGTCACGCATTTGGCTTGCGTTGACATCTTCTAACACCAGCGGGTTTTCTTCGGCGATAGCAGGCGCTAAGCCCAGGGACTCTGCATGGTCAGAAACCGCCAGAAAGTCCAGCGGCTCGCGCAGTCTCGCGGGGACACCCAACGATGCGCTGACGGTTTGGCCACGGGCAAATCGGTAGGCGGCATCAGGTCCTAGTCGATTACCGATCATGCCGGCATCAAACGAAAAACTGGTGTGTAGGTGGGTATCACCCCAGAGCAGTTGCTCGGGAAAATGGCGTTGCACATTCGGCGAGTAGGTCTGTGCAGCAGCCTGATAAGCCACTGCAGCAGCGCTCTGTGTATCGGCTTGTGTTGTTTGGGCAACAGCAGTTAACGCCGCACAATTAAAAAGCGCTGCAGTAAGCAGCGCTGTTTTATTTAAAGTCATCAATTACTCTTTTTTTCAGTGGTGTGATTACTGATTTTTGAAGTACGGCTCCATCATCTGATCGATGGTGAAACTGGCCGGACGCTGGCGTGGCGGGAAGGCTTCCAAAGTGGCTAGAAACCTCGCCAGCTCTACCCGTGCCATAGCCATGCGTGGCAGTCCTACTCGGCTCCACCACTCATCGTAAGTGTTCGCGTTTTCGTCAGCCCGCTCGAACGGGTCCCGACGTAAGTGGAAGACTTTAGGGATGCGCAGCGTGTCGAACTGTTCGCGCCACACATCAAAGCCCTTGGCACGCTGCTCAGCAAACACCACTTTCCAGTCACCGATCCGAATGCCGGTCAACAAGCCATCATCGCTCCAGTAGAAGAAGCTGTTTCGCGGCCCCTTGTCGGCCTTGCCTTCTAGCAGAGGCAAAAAGTTGTATCCGTCTAAATGGTTTTTATAGTCGCGGCCATTGATACGTACACCCGCTTTCAACTCTTCAGTGATAGTCTCGCGACCCGCGGCAGCCAACAAGGTCGGCACCCAGTCTTCGTGGGCCATAACCTCATTGATCACTTGGCCACTGGGGATATTACCGGGCCAGCGAACCATAGCTGGTACGCGATAGCCGCCTTCCCAGTTGGTGTTCTTCTCGCTTCGGAAAGGTGTGATACCGGCATCGGGCCACATATTGAAGTGCGGGCCATTGTCGGTCGAATAAAACACGATGGTGTTATCTGCCACACCCAGCTCATCGAGCTGATCTAAGAGCTTACCGACCAGCATGTCGTGCCCGACCATGGCGTCGTTGTAGAAGCCCTGACCCGACAAACCCAGCTCGTCATCGGCCGTGTGCGTGTAATAGTGCATGCGGGTTGAGTTAAACCAGACGAAGAAGGGTTTGTCGTCTTTAACCGCCTTGCCAATGAACTGTTGGGCCGCGCTCAAAAACTCGCGATCAACGGTTTCCATGCGTTTGCTGTTCAGCGGGCCGGTGTCGATAACACGACCGTCGGCGTAGCTTTTGATGACGCCGCGAGGACCAAAACGCTCACGGAATGCCGGGTTCTTGGGGTAGTCGGGGTGTTCCGGCTCCTCTTCCGCGTTTAGGTGGTAGAGGTTGCCAAAAAACTCATCAAAACCATGCTGGGTCGGCAGGAATTCATCGCGATCACCCAAGTGGTTTTTACCATACTGGCCGGTCACGTAGCCCTCTTCCTTGAGCAGCGACGCCAGCGTCACATCTTCGGGGCGAATACCTAAGTCAGCACCGGGAATACCCACCTTGGTCAAACCGGTACGAATCGGTGACTGCCCGGTAATAAACGTCGAGCGACCCGCGGTACAGCTTTGCTGCCCATAGTAATCGGTGAACTTGGCGCCTTCGTTGGCGATGCGGTCAATATTGGGGGTTTCATAACCCATCATGCCCATGTTGTTGGTCGACAGGTTCCAGAAACCGATGTCATCACCCCAGATAACAAGGATATTGGGTTTGTCAGCCGACATGGCTGCGCCCGAAAAGGCGACCAAGGCCAGTCCAAGCAATGCAGTGAGGCGCACTCGAATGGCGCGAAGAACAGCGTGAGGCATGAAGAGCTCCAATTATTTATTTTTGTTGGCATCGAATAAAATCAACCCTGCTAAACTAGCGCCCCGTGAGTGTTTCGGCAAGGGAGAGATCAGTGCAGATTTGGGTTGACGCAGATGCCTGTCCCGGTGTCATCAAAGAAATTCTCTTTAAAGCCGCGCGGCGCACCAAGCTGCCGTTGACACTGCTAGCGAATCACAGCATGCGCATCCCGCCGGATGACAACATACGCTTCATCCATGTGAGTGGCGGCTTTGACGTCGCCGACAATGAAATTGTACAGCGCGCTGAGGCCGGGGACCTGGTGATTACAGCCGACATTCCGCTAGCGGCCGAACTGGTAGAGAAAGGCGTTACCGCACTCAATCCTCGCGGTGAGTTGTACACCGCAGCCAACATCCGGCAGCGCTTGAATATGCGCGATTTTATGTCAACGCTGCGCGATACCGGCCTGCAAACAGGAGGCAGTGCGCCATTTAACAATCAAGATAAAGCGGCCTTTGCGAACGCGCTTGATCGCTGGATTGCCAAGGGGCGAAGTTAGCGACTAAATCGGGCCTTGCTGGTTTATTTTGCGCGGCCAATCCATTGCCTGCATCGGAACTCAGAGCACTGGCAGCGGCAGTGGCAGTGGCAGTGGCAGTGGCAGTGGCAGTGGCAGTGGCAGTTAGTATGCGCTAACTGACGACTAATGCCACTAAACGACTGAGGGCCAAGCCAACCACCACACACAGGACGGCGGCGAGCAGCACATTAGCCCACAGGCCATTAACCTCTTTACCCATCCGCTGTTTTTGGTTGCCAATGACCGCCAGGCTAATAGCGACAATGGGCAGCAACATACCGTTGGTGGCTTGCGCGGTCACAATCAGTGCGACCGGCCGGGTAGTGGCCAAGGAAAACACCACCCCCGCTAACAAAACCGACAAAGCCACCCACCGAAACAACACACCCTGCCTGGCAGTTGACACACCGAACACGCCGCAAACCGCCCAGCCCGCAGCTAACGGCGCCGCCACAGCACTGGTTAAGCCCGCGGCAAACAAGGCTATACCGACCAGCGCACCACCCACACCGAAAAATCGCTCATTCACCCTCGCCACTAACTGCGCGATGGCATCAGGACTGTCGGCGGGGCCGAGTAGCACCGCGGCGGCACAGACAATCGCCGCGGTAATCACACCGCCTAACAATATAGAAAAGGCACTATCGCTGCGCGCGGCCATTAGCCCCTCGTCGACACCCTGCCAGCGCTCGAGCACCGCGCGACCATGCAAAAACAAGTTATAGGGAACAACCGTCGTCCCGATAAGCGCCAGTATGGTCGTCTGCGCATCCATGCCGACCGTCGGCCGCAGTCGAGCGATGGGCAAATTTTTGATATCGGGTAAGAGCAGTATCGCCAAGCCAATAAATAACAGCGCCATCAAGACAACTAAGCCCAACAATAATCCCTCGAACCAGCGATAGTCGTTGCGTAGGATAAACACCGCCGCAACAACAGAAGCGGCCAAAATCCACGCTTCGCGACGACCACCTAACGCCGCTTCAAGCCCTAAGCCTGCGCCCGTTAAATTACCCGATTGGTACGCGGCATTACCGAGACCAATGGCGACCACAATTAATGCGGCCACCAGCCAACCCCACCACGACTGGCGTGCATTTTCATGAGAGAGCTGCGCGAGATCTTTGCCAGTAACCAGTGCGCTGCGCACGGCGAGCTCTTGTAGAACCAGTGTGGCCACCACAGAAAACAGCACCGCCCAGAGCAACGCAAGGCCAAAGTTCGCCCCCGCAGCTGTTGCGGTGGTCACCGTGCCGGGCCCAATAAACGCCGCGGCAACCATCGCTCCTGGCCCAAATGTCAGCTTCTTCATCAAAATTCTCGCGTCAGTAGCGGTAGCGGCTTTATGCTAGCCCAGCATACCGCTTAGCTGTGGGTAATTGGCAATCACGTAATATGACCGCTGCACCGCAGCCTATCGCCCGTCTATTTTTGAGGAGAGTCTCAATGCGAACCGTAGACTTTAATGGCACCGCCGTGGTGCCCAACAAAATTGTCTGTGTGGGCAAGAACTATGTCGCCCATATTGAAGAGATGAACAGTGTCATCCCCGAAAATATGGTGGTGTTCATGAAGCCCAACGCGTCGATTGGCGACACACTGCACGCAGAGCTTGGAGAAACCCTGCACTACGAGGGCGAGATATGTCTACTCATGCGCGACGATGTGGTGGCCGGCGTCGGCTTTGGCTTAGATCTCACTAAGCGCGCGACACAAGCCAAGTTAAAAGACGCAGGCCTACCTTGGGAGCGCAGCAAATCCTTTGACGGCGCGGCGCTATTTAGCCAGTTTGTGCCAGCACCCAAGTCATTG
>Ga0209652_1004025_pt1 | contig 10457 bp, 9 predicted proteins | sample SaaInl74LU_5_DNA_FD_184641 | JGI IMG/M metagenome (GOLD analysis project Ga0209652, IMG submission 184641) | Marine microbial communities from expanding oxygen minimum zones in the Saanich Inlet - ESP_74LU_5_DNA (SPAdes) (version 2) | ecosystem: Environmental > Aquatic > Marine > Intertidal zone ...
GGGGTATAGTTCGAGCGACTTCACTGTAAGTATGTAAGTACGGAGCACCAGAGTAGCATTTAACAACCATGGCGCAACAAGCATCTCTATTCTGGGTGGTCACATCAGCAGCCATTATCGTTGTGATCTGCCAATTCCTCGTCGTCTACAACCAATTCAGCAATAATATCTCTCCACGTATCTCCGATGCTCCAATAATATCTTCCGTCGACCACCAGCACCACTCAATACTATCATTGTCAAATAATAATCAACTCCCCGACGACTATCCCTACGGCCTAGTAATACCAAAAACACCCGCCGTAGCCCTCCCCTCTGTTCGTATCAGCGCTGAAGAAGATGCAAAAGTGAAACGTAAAATATATGGAGGTACAGGTGACAAACCCCATCTTGGTGGCTTTACCTCCTTTGATCCGATGGGGGTCAGTCCGACATTATGGTAAGAAGTTCTCTTCTTCTTTGATTGATATCATCTCTATTATTATATAATACTCACTAATTTTATCACTCTACTTTATACATCTTTTAGGAAACATTTGGTAGATTACATTGGTGTGAAAAGCCTCCTAGACGTTGGATGCGGAATAGGTATTTCAACCAGTTGGTTCATCCTGCATGGACTGGACTACGTGCACTGTGTCGAAGGATCTCACGATGCAGTCGAAAAGTCATTGCTGCCCGGATTGAAAGAAACGGGGCACGTCCCAAACAACACAATTTACGGATTGACCGAACATGATTTTAGTAGAGGACCATGGTGGCCAGAACGCACTGTCGATGTGGCTTGGTGTGTCGAATTCTCCGAACACGTGGGGAGGAATTTCCAGCATAATTATTTCACATCGTTCCGCAAGTCAGCGTTGATTTTCATGACTCATTCTCACTGGGGGGGATGGCATCATGTTGAAGTCCATCAGAATGAATGGTGGATTGAACGGATGGGGATGATGGGGTTTATTTATTCGGATAGTTTAACAGAGGCGATGCATAAGAAGGCAAGGATGGATACGAACCGGAAGGATCTGATAGAGGATATGAAAACTCAAGGGAAGAAAGGAGGTTATCACGTTGGACAGCACTTGGCTTATACTCTGCAGGTTTTTATTAATCCGATGGTGGCTTCGTTGCCGCAGCATGCTCACTTGATGACTGAGATTGGATGTATTGGTGCAGGTAGAGTGAAGGTGGAGTGTGGTGGCGAGGGGACGACACCGTTGCCGAGCCATTTCAAGGCACTAAATTTGACAGAAGAGATGGATGCGAATTGGTTGGATCTGATCAAGGATCTCAAGTTATCATAGACAAAAGTGAAGCTTTATACAATCTAACAACCACTTATTCATGGTGTGAGTGTGGGAAAGGACAGTTGAAAAAATCTGAATCATTGGTGTCTCCCTTTACACTTACACACTTCTGGAGTGGTAAATGGGAAACAGAAACAATCTGATTCTGCATGCGGCATGTTTGTTAGGATACATTGTATGCCTTAAAGGTGACAACTTCCCATTGAGAAGCCACATCCTGGAATGAAGGCGACGGGATTGGACGCTGTGCTTGTTCCTGTTAGTAGTTAGGAAATAGTGTAATGTATGTAAGTATAGTCAAAGCGTCACGAAGTGTCTCCGGGTGAGAGGTTTGCAGAAGCGCTGTCAGAGTGTTGACCAGAAAACTAGTACAATCATCAGTTTTATTTGCGTATGGTGCCATCCAACCGCTCTCCCATCTTTTTGGAGGAATACCGAAGCGCTGTCAGAATGCGTTGATAAGTATGTTACTTCCTATCGCCTATGAGACTTGGGACTCAATCGAGACTCCATCCATCGCCTACACGGGAATCGTTTTGATTCAGTCATGCTGTGACAAAAAGGAGAAAGAATTGAAGAATTCAACGCACCTTTAAGTACAATTATTTCCAAATTCTCCTCTCACACCGATGCGCTCCCGTGCAGCCACTGGTTAGTAACCTCCATAGTAGCTGCTGCAATATCATCTTCATCGATTCTATTAGGCAACCTCAACATAACTGGTCTCTCACAACTGATATTGAGGAGTAGATACTAATGGCGAGTGCCGATATCTGAAGGATACAATATGAAAGGGTTCGAAACATACTTGAAAAAGTGTATCCGGCCTGAGTGGTCGGAACATTACATTAACTACGGCCTACTGAAGGATCACCTCCGCTCTTTTTACTCTCGCCGTGTCCAATTGCGACACGCCATCAGTCCAGACGGCTCAGTGGCCGTTGACGATTTCGTTGAACTATCAGGAGCCGAGGATGTAGACGATCTAATGCCGCAAAGGTTCTTCCAGTGCGTAGACGCTGTGAAATGTTACGACGGCTGTGGCGATAGCTTACTTGGTGAAAGAATTGACATAGAGAAAGCAAGGTATACTTTGTCCACGTTGGAGCGGGAAGAGTTTAGCTCCTTAATAGAGCAGCATATCAAGTCTGTGGGCGTATTCTATCGCAACGCACTATTGCCACATATTCAGCAACGCATAGAATGCCAAGACTATGAAGAGGCATCTCAGGCTTTGTTGGAGACGATGGCGTTTGCTTGCACCAATATTGTGACATTCCGACAGTTGCTAATCAGATATGATGCATTCTGTATAACGTTTGAGGGCTTGCCGTTGAGCGCAGCTTATTTGCAGAAGATTGTCATGGATGTTCATGATATGTTTGAACTAGAGAGAGCAGATGAGTTCGAGAAGCAAATCACGATAGGGCTACAAATACAGGAGGACGAACTAGAGACGGGACGAAGAAAAATGTCGCCTCGGGGCAGAAACATTTTGGCAGAGCAAGTACAGAAGTTTCACGCTCTGCTTGATATTACTGACGAAAAAGTAACCAAGGCTGCAACAGGAGAGTACAAGTTCCGATTGCTCATGATAGAATTGCAAAGGAGTGAGTTCATTTATTGATTACATTACGTGGCCTCAATTTGTTCCATAGTGTTTCTTCCTTGTAACTTACATACTCATTTCACTCTAAAGGGACCCCAATAAAGTGGCGAGGAGACCACCTCAAAGAACAGATTAGAATCATTGGCAAATGGAACGAAACCAAAGACTTTTCACACTTCTCTCTTCCAGTCAAGAAGGGTGAATCGTTTCGTGACAAGCTGAAAGACTTGGAGCCTCAAAACATCTTTCCACTCGTAGTGAACGTTCTGGCTTGTTTTCTTTTCATGATGAACAACTACATAATTGCTCCATCATCAGCGTACTATGCCGAGGCATTGGGTTGTAACGATGCTCTCTCTGGTATAATGGTTGGAGCTGCTCCGTTATTCGCAATGTCATCCAGTGTCGTTTATTCTTACTGGACAAACTACAACTATAAACAACCAATGCTCTTCGCGGCAACGCTTCAGATCATAGGCAACCTGCTGTATGCTAGTGCCTTCTCCTATAAAAGCATACGGATGTGTTTAATTGGAAGAGCTATTACTGGGCTGGGCGCACCTAGAGTGATTAACCGACGGTGAGTTAGAATAGCTTGTCGACTGATTTTTGCTTTATCTTTTACTTTATTCTCACCCGAGTTGCATTTCATACTTCACATTTACTACCACCATAGTTGCCTTGCTGATGTCACCCCCTTTTCATTACGAACAACTGCATCAGTCGTCTTTGGGCTGGCTACAGCCCTTGGAGCTGCATTTGGACCAGGGATCTCTATTGTGATTGACCGCATCGATGAGTTTCAATTCAAATTACCTCTCCTGGGAGATCAATTCTTCAACCCCATGACTGGACCGGGATACTTCATGTGCGTCAACTGGATCATTTATGCTGCTACTATATGTTTCTTCTTTAAGGAGCCAAAACGAACTGGATTAGAGGAGTTAAAACGACGTGAGACTGGACAAATGGATGCAGACTCCAAGAAAGAATCGCTTCTCGACAGTGTGACTTCATCGTCGGCGAGTCAACACAAGATAATTCTGCACGATGTGGAGACCAAAAATTCATTATCTGCCGACAGTTCTTATTGCGAAGAAGACGATAGCAGTCTGGCCTGTGATAGCCTTGAATTCTCAGCAAGCCATGACGAAGAAATAGACGCTGAGCCAGAGGAAAAGGAATCATGTTGTTCCTGCTTCAAGCATTTGACACGACCAGTCATCATATGCATGACTTTAGTTTTCTTCAAGCGTGTTGCTTTGGAAAGCATTGTCGGGGCCAGTCCGATAGTCACTAAGAACCGATACGGTTGGTCTATTGAAGATGTCGGAGCGTTACAGGTGGTGAATGGCCTCATAATTATCCCAGCATGTCTCGTTGCTGGATACCTCTCGACAAAATACGAAGATAGATTGATGGCTCTTTGCTTCCTGTCCGTAACACTGATCGGTATGGTCATCATGTTCGATCTATCAGATCTCATGAATTATCACACCAGTGTGACATACAATGAATACTTCATGCTTTCAACTGGTCCATTTAGTTACGTCACGGGCAGTCTGATAGCTTTTATTGGAGTAGAAGTATGTGAATCCTTCACTGCATCAATGATGAGCAAAGTCGTTCCTTCAAAAATGGCTAAAGGAACATTCAACGCTGGGTTGTTGGAAACGCTTGTGGGAACCGGAGGTAGAGCAATGGGAGATCTCTTCGTCACTGTGATGGGGTTGATATCAATACGAAACTTGTTAAACCTCCTCATCTTGCCAGGAATGGGCCTTGTCGCCTCGTCAATCATCATGATTCTCTGGAACTACGAGCTATTAGGGGTTTAAGAGGTTTGAAGTTTTGTACATAGGAATGTAATTGGTTGGTTACAAGTTTAATTAAATCAATCATAACGGGATTAGACTCTACAAATGTTCCTACGTTTTGTGCCGCTTATTCAATTGGCTCCATCCACTGCCCTGGACTTGGGCTTCTGTTTCTCCAAATAGAATGCAATTCTTTGAGTTCTTCGTCTTCCTCGTCGGGGACATCTTCTACCTCAACCTCGGTATGAGTTGCTGGATCTGTGTGTGTGTCGAGGGCATCATAAAAATGATCTTCATGGCTATGACTTGCGCAGACATCGTCAATACTACATTCTTCTGACTCACTGGAATCAGATTCCTCATGAAATGGTTCACTTTCTTCTTCGGAATGGATCATCTGTTCATCCGAATTGTCCTTACTTTCATCGCTTGCACTAAATCTCTTCTTATCCATAGGAGATCTTTCCACTCCTCTGTGCAGCTGCTCGTCACCTGCTATAGGAGAAATCACACGATAAAGATTACCATCAGGTCCCAGAACGATGCTACCGGGTGAATAAGTTGATCTACGCTGCTGCTGTGCTTGAGCCAACTTTTTCCTCCTCATCTCTTCCTCTTTCATCATCTGCTGCTGCCTCCGCATCATCTCCAACTCACGTCGGCGCTCTTCTTTTGCCCGCTCCAGCTCCATGAGTTTCCTCCGCTCAAATTCGGCTTTGCGACGTCGTTCCGCCTCCATCTTTTGTCGCCTTGCCAACTCTTGTCGGCGTCTTTGCTCATAAGGTGAAGAGAACGTGCCGAAATGGGACGGACCAAAGAAATCGTCAAAAGGATCATAATTGTTTGAGAACATTGTTGTTATTGTTGCTGTTTTTTCTATTGCTGTTTGCTGTTATTATGTATGGTGTAGGTAGCTGTTTTGATGATAGTTTCTTCGTTGATGAGAACAGCATCAAAAAATTCAAATGAATATTGTGAGCTTGAAAGGAGTGTGTCAGAAGATGATGGAACTCATTGACAGTCGTGCTCACAAAATGGATTTCGATTGTGGTGCAGATGACGCAGTTAGTCACGAGCGGTACACAGAAAGTTACTTCTCTGAAGAAGTGAGTTCGGGTTCGCTTCGGGCCTCTTCAGCTTTGTGATTCCGAATTCCAATTCCCGGGTGTGATGTATGTGATGTGGTTGATTTGAGAGGTCAGCTACCATACTGTCTTGATGGCCACGTGGAGTGTACCGAAAGCAGTGTCATCCGGTTCGTCTCTGGTAAGTTGACACATCCTGAGCTCACAACTCCACACAAGTGCATGCACTCTGCTCGCCATCGAAATCTCTTCCTGTCAATTCAACAATTTTTTCACACAACCTCTTGACGCTGCAAAGAACATCATAATAGTTATTGATCGCAATCAGCAAAATGTTCAGCCAAAGCTTTAAACCATTTCGGATGGATGTACCATTGCGGAAGCCGAAGGAGGTCAGTCCACGGCAACGCCGTAAGAGCCTAGCACAACGTTTGGAGGAACAAGATCGGGAGCTGCAGCAGTTGTCTTTTGAAGAAGTTCCGTTTGGGCTCCAGCATCACTCAAAATCAAAGGACGAAGAAGCTTGCCCCCACATGCTAGATCAAGAGGGCGTTGGTAACAATTCCTTGAATAGCTGCCCTGCAACTCTATCCGCATCTGGTGCTCTGGACGATGAGGACCTACTTGACTCTCCGATGACTCATCCCCCAAGGACCGTTATCGTCCGAACGGGAGACCTTCATGGTATTACTACGCCAAGGAAAAAGAATAGCATACATCGCAAGAGATTGTTCTCAATAGATTTCAGCACCATATGCACCGAAAGAGAAGAGGAAGATGAAGGATTATTGGGTGAGGAAGAAGACTTATCCGTAGAAGAAGACACAAGTGTTGACCGTAATGATGACGACGATGACGATCATGAAATAGAAGAAGATGATGATAACAACGATGATGATGATGAATGGGATGACGCTGCAACGTTTTCAACATACCCTCCAACATCCATCATGCTCGTTCCGAATAATCATCTTGATGCTATCGCCACACCCCATCGTAGCAGGATGTACCGAGGCTACTCTGATTTGAGCAGCACATGTTCTTCCCACGGACGCAATTCTTCTTTTCCCCCATTGCCGCTCCTAACTCTCCCAAACCTAGAGGAGCCTCAGTTTTGGGCACAAGATGAATACGGACCTCTCTACAAGCCCGACGAAGATGATGAAACTGACGAAGATGAAGATCAAATTCCTCACGTGATGTCTTGCCCAGACATACTCGGAGATTCTGAAGATGAAGATGACATTTCTGACCTTCCCTACGCAGAATCCCATTCGCTATATGTGCACTCCATCGAGAGTGCCTCTTGTCCCGGGCGTTTGTTTACAGAAGGCTCGATAGCTTCGGCCGTTCTATGAACGAGATCTACCAGCCAAGAAGTGATATTTCATAACAGCTAAGTGCGTGCGCACACTTTCACAGTCAAAGGCAGCATGTCTCTCGAAAGATTTTGGAACTCAAGGTATCAAATCATAATATAGGATTGAATAATAGTAGGATGATTAATAGTAGGATAATATGACAATTAATAGACAATGTAAGATTCTTTCAGCACTTGAGCTTGTCATCTTGAGTGCAATTAGAGTGTATTGCATCTATGCATTTGGTAAGTTGCAGTAGCGAAGCCATGCCTCGCTTTGTCAGAGGAAGCAGCATTCCATCACATGCAACACCCCAATTTCCTGGATAAGAATTATTTGCATCTACCGGGCTCACGTCATTAGCTGAAACATGGGAATATCTTTGAGAAAAATGAGTCAACATACATGCTTCTGCGTTGATACTCGCGGCAACATCTAATGCCTCTCTGACTGTCGAATGCCTCTTGCGCAATGCATCTTGACGACCATGGGGATCATCGAGAAATGTTCCCTCGTGGATTAGGAGTTGCATAGAAGAAGTATACATCAAGCACGCCTTTGTAAGCATTGCAGATGGGCGCGTATCTCCACTGAAACAAAATACAAATCTATCAAGAGCACCACTTTTCGTAGGTATGCACAGCTCTAGCAGTAATCCATACGCATCCCGGCAGTGTTCAACCTCTATGTTTTGAAGAGACGCGAATGGCTTGTAGTAGTTTGTTGCTTGCCCGACATTGTCAAGCTGAGAAGAGCTGGGCATCATTAGTCTACCATCGTAGATCATGGAGCGAACATGCCCTGCAAAAGGCGACATTTGAAAGTCTCTATGAGTTACACCAATGTACTGCCGATCTTGTCCCTTTGATGAGTGTGATTTAAGCATAACTCGTAAATATTTCAGAACTTTAGGCGGAGCGATGACCACGACCGGTCTAGTGTTGCGTACCTTTCTCTTTGCATTCGCCACCGCTTGAACAACACTAGAGAGGTCACCATAATGATCTAAATGAGCGTGAGAGATCCAGATGAAATTGACTTGAGATAGTTGGCTGTCGAGATAAGATGGTTCATTTGAAAAGGATTGAATGTGTCTAGAGAGACTGCTCAACGTTCCTTCACCACACTCAATTATTGCTGACAAGGCCAAAGCGTCTGTATAGGAAGAATTTTCTGCTCGGTAAGTAGACGTAGGCATGAACAATCCGATGCCACTACTTGATCTGTGTGGTGAAGGAGTTGCACATCCTGTCCCTAGGAAAATCAAATGGGCAGAATTCACATCAATGGTCGATGAGGATGATGAGACATCTGTGACATCCTCTATCACCAAGGACTCTTTATCTTCGTCTTCGCACGAGGAATCATCCAGATCGATTTCATTATCATCCACAGTTTTCTTTTGTTGCATACCATCACATTCATTGCAATAGCAAGTCTCACCCGAGAAGGCACATTTCAAAGATTCAACAATCTTCGTGAAGTCCCCCTTGCATTGAGAAGATAAACCATTGTCTCTAGAACTGATTTCATTCCAATTGGTGAAGCTTCTCTCGTGACATCTACTTCTAATAGCGTCGGATCGTGAAAGAAATGTAAATGGATCATGGCAAAGCGTAGATCCCCAACCCTCCAGTGTCACTGAAGTGCACGATGACAATTTCAATGCATTTGTAGTGCTGACCCCACTAACGTGCTTCTCGTTTTTGTCTGGGTTCTGACAATCTTGTTCTGCAACATGCATATTCAAAGGAAACGCAAAGGGAAGCGCATTATGTAGTATCTTCGATCGATGCCACGCACGAATAAGTAGTCCTTTGTCAGTATGCGCTTTGTCTGGAGTTTCAGTAGGTAATAAAGCCAAATGATGATGTGCCAGCTTTGCGTCTACAATCCATGACGGGACATCTATTCTTCTTTTCTCAACTTTCACTTGCATTGCATCGACAGTCTCATGTTCATCCATTGAGTTGTTCCCTTGATAATCTATCTCTCCACATGAGGGGTTCAAATGCAAAATGAAATCTAAGAGGAAGGAGGATTGGTTTCTATTTGACGCAATCTCTTGTGGCAGATTGCGGAAGACATCCCATGTACGAAAGTTGCTGTTGCGTATAGTTGTTCCACACTTCTGGCACGTCCCTTCACAATGAAATGATGGGGAAGGTTGCGTTATAATTGCAAATGAATAAGGTCGGGAGTGATCTGGACTCGAAGTTGTTTTCTGCCTTTTTGTGCTATGTTGATGTTCTTTTTTGTTTGACCCAACTTGAGTACGGAGCATTACGATAAAAGCAAGTGAATATTCTCCCGAGCCGCAGGCATCTGACTCTTTTGTATCTAACGAGCACGTTTGGCAGAAACAAGTGCTTTTAGACGTATCATGAGGTACTGATTGTGCCCACATGCAAACATAAGAATCTTCGTACACCTCATACCATTGCTCATCACTGTGTGGAACCTCGCATAGACGCAATGATGGGCGCCTTCTAGCATTGCCAAACATGGTGTCGAGGAGTCCATCTATTGTATCATTCAATCCAGCTGGGCCAATAATTGATACATCATTGTAACTTGTGTTTGTGCAAGCTCTCTTTTCGCAATCTACACTAGAATCAGAGGAGTATTCCATGGAAGCAAGTTTGTTGTTATTGTTGTTGGTGGCATAACCACCAGCTATTTTGTATCCGGCTTGAATCAAATTAAGAAACAAAGCTGGCAAACCACCTATACATTCCCCTCTCATTGTTCCTCCATCACAATCCAAAGACTGCACCAATGAAGGGACTAGGATAGCATTGAATGCACCATTTTGTAGAAGTTTGTAGGCTTGATCCGATGATAGTCGTCCCGTAAGAGAAGGTATACCACTAAGGTTGTATCTTGCTACAATTACGCCATCGTCTGTATCTTGCAGTGATTCTTTGTAGTAAAAATCGTCATCGCCATCGGCATCAGAAGATTGTGACGAGTCGGCCTCGTTTTGAGGACATTCAACCTGATGACTAATACACCGGCGTATGGTTAGAAATATCGCAGCTCCTCCTGTTTTGTCGCTCCCGTCAGTGAGGATTTCAATGCGTGCATCAAGATGTTTAGAATCCATTTGTGCGGTAATTAGAATCAACTGTTCGCCGACGAATTTCAGGCTGCGTTGATGTATTGATCCCTTTGCAATGGTCCGGCCGATCTTCAATCTTCAGTACGTCATAAAAGTAAGAAGAGATATCATCCCATTCCGAGGATATGTATATGCAGAAGCGCCACGTGAAGGAAGACAA
>Ga0209652_1004029_pt1 | contig 10452 bp, 8 predicted proteins | sample SaaInl74LU_5_DNA_FD_184641 | JGI IMG/M metagenome (GOLD analysis project Ga0209652, IMG submission 184641) | Marine microbial communities from expanding oxygen minimum zones in the Saanich Inlet - ESP_74LU_5_DNA (SPAdes) (version 2) | ecosystem: Environmental > Aquatic > Marine > Intertidal zone ...
TTCTCGACTGCATCGTGGTGCATGTTTATGTTCATGGCGACAATGTCTTCGTCTGGGATAATGTTCGGAGTAGTAGAAGCTAAGTCTAGGTTGTGATCTCCTTCATGTGGTGGTGTTGCTATTGTTGCAGTGTATAAATGGACTGCATTTGGTACCTTGTAACTTGTAGTTGGTCTGTGATGTACAAATGAAGTAACCGCCGCTGGATACAAGATGTAGTAGCAGACTACCGCAACTACAAGACGAAGACGAGCCGCCATATTGCAAGTACCTTCTCTACTACAGTATCAACGACAACAGCACTCCTCTTTGCCGATGGAAATGATGGAAGTGGTGGCGTAGAAGTGAACATCATCATGGTGCGTTTGTAAGTTCTTCGTGCGCAGTACAGTAGTAATTGGTGGTGGAGGTTGTGGAATCTCCGCCGATGGAACTCCAAACTCGAAAGGTCGGAGGGAAGTTTGATAAGGGTTGCAAATCATGTTGCGACACGAGAACAAGATTCGACACATTCCCTCTATCAAATGAATACGTGCCTATCAGCACGTTTCCATGCTGACGTAGCTGACACAGGTGTCAAGAACTAGCGTCCATCATTTTTATAGGCATAAGTTGTGCATACAAAACGTTAACACTAGTCCGAATTCCGGCAGAAGTTCCGATATGTGACTCGACTCCTTTTCTGAACTTTGGCAAGCAAAGTGCTAGCAAACTTCCCCTGCACTGGCCTGTCACGAACTCAAGATGGCAGCTAGCAGCTTTTCAGCACATGGCACGCTCTCTCTTCGGAAGCAAATAAAAAATGCCATGGTGCTGTATTTTCGATTTTAAAATCATAAAAAGAACAATTAGAAACAATGAAGGGAGGTGGCAGAAGACGGAATGCAGTGATATTAGCCTTTGTGGCTCAATTGTTACACGCCGAGAATAATAATTCTTCGGGTGTGGCGGCGGCGGTGTCACCATTGGCATCATCATCATCGGCGGGTAATTCATCAGTCCGGCCATTGTCATTGCATCGACGAACATTCTCAACTTCGAGGAGGGCTGGTTCATCACCATTACTATCATCATCAAGTCGATGTGCCTTTGTCCAATGCGACTCTAGAAAGAAGTCGTCCACATCACAATCGATAATTAATCGTCGGAATGGCAACGAGGTGTCAACCAGAACTCCATCCTCTTGTCATCGGCGGCCTTCGCATACCACGATCAATCGTCTCACCAACAATCGATCAGTGGCGACGCCTCGATACTATGTCAATGGCTCCTCTTCTCAGGGAAGCAATGGATCATCCTCCTCCTCATCATCCAACGGCAGTTCTTCTGTCGAGGAAAGTTCTTCCTCCAACCTTGCCGCCGCTTCCAGTGGTGATCAGCACTTTTCAAGCAACAGTAGGAATGAAGGCGGTACCACCACCAACGATGTATTAATCTACCGCAATTCGGATGAATTCTCATTATTGAAACCTACGTTGGAATTCAATGAGCTTGATTTACAAGAATTGTTTGCTCAAAAGAAGAAGACGACGACCAAGGAAGTTGTGGTGGGCAGAAGTGGTACTAGTAGTACTGCTCCTCCACCAGTGGTGACTACTTCGTCTTCATCACAGTTTTATGATGAATTGGAAGAAGTGGAGATTGCTCATTGGCGTCCGGAGGATACTTTGCCCCTTGTTCAAGAGGAAGAAATCAAGAAGGGTAGTGATGTTCCTGCTGCTGCGACTGTTACCAGCAGTCCCTTTTTCTTTGCCACCGTCTCAGTAGGTGAACAAAAACACTCCACCATCGTTCCCAATGCCCCCTTCTCTCCTGAAGACCACCAAGAATCAATCCCAACACCCCTCCTCCCATCCACTGTCCTCCCACCCTGGCTCTCCCTCAACCAATCACGCTTTGCACCCATGAAACTACGAAAACTCCAACACGATCTAAACACCCACCTCTCCTCCAAGGAAATCGACACGGTCGTTTCTGCCATCCACACCGCCTCCGGAGGTGACTTTAAAAAGGTGGCGGGTGCCTCCGACTTTTGCTCCATACTAGTCAACTCTCTCGAGATTACGGATGTTCCTGCTCTATGTGCCAGTGCCTTTCACTATTCCTCACTAGTTGCCGTGCGAGAACGTGAATTGGATTCGGATATGGAATGTTCCTTGGAAGAACACAAGTGTATCCAACATGCTGGATCGGATGCCAAGTACTTGTGTGCATTGGCAGGGTCGGGGATTGAAAGTTTTGGAACACATGCTGTCAAGATTGCGTTGGATGCGGCTCGTCTCAAGAGTATGGAGACTTTGGCAAGTGAGGTGGTGGTAGCACGTAATGCTGCGTTGGATTCGCAGGATGCAAGGAACTTGCGTAGTTTGTTGTTGAGTGTGAATGAGGAGGGGGATTGGAGGGCGTTGGCGATACGGTCGGCAGCGTGTCTTTATCGATTGGAGGGGCTGGAGGCTCATCGATCGTTATCGTCGTCGTCCACTACTACTACTACTACACTTAAAACGACGCGTGCTCGTGTCCAAACTTTGGAAGAATCACGTGCATCACAGGAGGCACTGCACATTTATGCCCCCCTTGCGGCACGGTTGGGGATGTTCCGCCTCAAGACTGAATTGGAAGATGCCGCATTTCGGACCTTGTATCCTCACTCTCATGCATTTGTTTCGGCCTTGTGTGGAGGTGAGAATACCAATAGTGTAGGGGAGGGTATGAAGTCGGTGTTGGATGATATTACCAATCAGATGAAGCGTGTGGTGCAAGAGGATTGTACGTTTATGGAAAACATTGATAATGTTTCAGTCATGGCAAGGGTGAAGGAACCCTATTCTGTGTGGAGAAAAATACTCAAGATGAGTAAGGAGAGCAATAAGCCCGTCCGAAGCTTCTCCATTTTGGACGTTCCCGATGCTGTGGCCCTTCGTGTGGTATTTTCGGCACGCAAGCTCACCCCTGACGAACCCGATGCCACCACCCAACGTCGTGAGAGGGAAATGTGCTACTATGTCCTCGAGCTTTGTACAAGAAATTGGCCCGAGACTTCTGATAGCCGTTTCAAGGACTATGTCAAGAACCCCAAGGAGAATGGCTACCAAAGCCTTCACTATTCGTCAAGGAAGAGATGGAGAGGTACCGAATGGCCGTTTGAGGTGCAGATTCGCAGTCGTGATATGCACCGTGTGGCCGAATATGGCGTCGCTGCTCACTGGTCCTACAAGAGAAATGACATTGATGGAGACTCTTCCTCCAGGGCTGCTGCTGCTGCTGCTCGCCTTGCCCGATCCTCCTCCGAGTCATCTGTCGAAGAATGGCGCATGAAACAAGCCATGCGGAGCTATGTTGACCCTGAAATCATGGAGCCTGCTCAACATCTCGGAGATGAATTCAGAAGACAAAGAAAACTCGAGAGAGATCAGACTCTTGCTCCATACCTCGAGGCATTATCGGGTGCTCAGACCGACATGACACGTGAAAACGTCTTTGTGTTTGTTAGTGTCCGCGCTCCAGCTGCCAACGCTCCCACGGAAGGCACTGTTCTCTCTCTTCCCCGTGGATCAAGAGTATTGGATGCCATTCGAGTAACCGAGAAGTGGTCCTCCACACTAGAATCGGGAGGAAACCTATACGATGGACGTAATAGCTTTGTTGCTCTTCGCAATGGGCTACGAACATCGGCCATGGGAAGTGAGCGGTTAGACAATGGTGATGTTGTGAGCATCTTTCCTTCCTCCGAATTAGTTTCGTCAAAGAAAAGGAGTGTTAATCCACACTATTTCCAATGAGAGCCCTTAAACACTCCATCAAATGTACACAAGGAGATGTTTTGGGTTTCTCACATATATATGTTTGTTTTGTTGTGATGTAAAAAACCTGCTATCCACATTGTAATAAATATCGAATTACTGTACTACTCTACATGATCCTTTTATGAATATTGACTTGTCGAAGCATCTTTTTTCTTTTCCAAGGAAAAATACATTTACATTATTTATGTACATGGTTATCTACTCTTTTCTTGGCAAAGCATTTGTGAGTGCACGCCACATGAAGTCGTACGAAAGGCTGGTCATGAATGCCTCCTGACGCGAATCCGAAGCACCGCCGTGCCCCCCTTCAATATTCTCGTAATAATAGACGGGCCATTCCTTGCCTTGCCCTTCATCCCAGAGCTTCTTCACCATTTTGCGGGCGTGTGCAGGATGAACTCGATCATCTCTTGTCGATGTCGTAACTAGAACATTAGGGTATTTGTCTCTGCTCACGTCAATGTTATGATACGGAGAATACTTGTGCAGAAAGTTCTCCCAATCATCTGTATCTGGGTCACCGTATTCTGCCATCCATGAAGCTCCTGCTAACAGTTTACTGTATCTTTTCATGTCCAAAAGTGGAACAGCAATATGAATAGCCTGGAATAAATCAGGTGCTTGGACTAACATGTTGCCTGTCAATAAGCCTCCATTACTTCCACCTCGGCATGCAAGAGTTTGAGGAGTGCACACTTTCGATTCAACAAGATGTTCTCCCACCGCAATAAAGTCTTCATAGCATAGATTACGGTTCTCACGCAGGGCTTGTTGGTGCCACTGTGGTCCGTATTCCCCTCCACCCCTAATGTTCGCTTCAACATAAACACCACCCCGTTCTAGCCAGGAGATGCCCACGGATGTGACGTAACGTGGACCTAGACTCACCTCAAATCCTCCATACCCATACAGAAGTGTTGGCGTGGATCCATCAAGCTTCATTCCCTTCTTGTGTATCATGAAGTAAGGAATCCTCGTACCATCTTTCGAGGTGGCAAACTGCTGAGACACCTCAAGATCGCTCGAGTCAAACATTTCTGGGAGTGATTTAAGCTCACTAATCATGTAGTCATCTGTACCAATCTTATTTGCGTCGGCCAACACTAATTTGCTGGGAGATATGTAGCTGCTTGTCGTTTGGAAAATCAAATCGCTCGTCTTGGAATCCACAGGAGATGCACTAACTGACCGAATCTGACCCTGCTCGTCACCACCGACTTGAACGAAAGGACCCCCGCCTTCACCAAGTTTGTAAAATTTAAGCTGCTCCTTTACATCATCCAAAATATAAACAATCAGATATGACTTTGTTGTCGAATAGCCAGAGTAGGAAGTAGTGGCAGTCGGTTCAAATAGGACACGATATTCAAGCTTGCAATTTTTGATGGCATCCTCATCCCCGTCTGCTTTGGCTTTGCTAAATTCAATAAATGACTCAGCATCAACGTAAAGAAAAGACCCCGACTTGAAAGTTTTGTCAGATCCATTATCCTCGGGCTCCCAATCTGCTTTCACACGAATCATCATCCATCTCCCGTAGAAGCTCACTCCGGTGTTGAGTGCAATTGCCAATTTTGTGAAGGAGTCATCAGACGATGATGATTGCTTCTTTACATAGGTATATCTGTCATAAAATGATATCGATCGGCTTTGTACTTCATACACGTCACCCCCACGATCAGACTCATCAAGTAGATATTGGCCACAGCTCACATCCGTTTTCTCTCCCTCAAATACAATGGGTGCATCTTCAATCTTGGTCCCACGTTTCCACTCCCTGACGGTTCTAGGATAACCACTACTAGTCATACTGTCCTCACCAGTATCAGCACCAACAAGTAACACATCTCTACTTTTGTAACTAGCCCGAGTTTTGGCTTCTGGCAAAGAAAACCCATCGTCATTTTCTACATCAACAAATGATTCTGTCAGCAGATCAAATTCGCGTAAATAAGTAGCATCTGCTCCACCCCTAGATAAATTCAATAGCACTCGTGTCACTCTACCCATCGGACCTCCAGATTGAGAATCCAATGACCTCGGAAGGGCCGTATATCCCTTCCACACCCAACTAATATCTTCCTCTTTCGCCAGCTTATCGAGATCCAACACAGTTGTCCATTCAGTATCGGCAGATTGATATTGCTGCATGGTAGTTTTCCTCCAGATGCCCTTTGGACTATTGGCATCTCTCCAAAAATTGTAGAGTAGCATATCCCCCGTGTCTTTCTCATATCCAAGCATACGTACGTGAGGGATACGTTCATCACTTTGCAAGGCGGTCAATACACGTTTATAGGTTTCTGTTTCGCTCGGATCTCCCAATTCCGCAAGGCATTTTGCATTGGCAGATTCGGCAAATGCAATGGATTCGGGTGATTCCACTTCCTCGAGCCAGATGTAGGGATCTTCTTCTTCACCGTCCATTATTGTGTTTGCCATCGGCAGCGATGAAAATTTTGTGGAAGAAAAAGTGTAGCTTGATGGTAAGAATGAGTTGCCAGGCTGAAATGCTTGTGATACCAGTGATGGTGTGAATGCACGGGCTGAAAGTATCAAGCGAGATGAGTGGAGCAGGAAGAGGGCTCGCCTACCGCTGCTGATCATCATCATCATCATCGTTGTTCAACCAAGCTACAGAGGAAAGGAGATCTTCTGATCTTGATTGAGCGCGGGAGAAGGCACGAGACGCGATGAGAGCTTTGTACTGCAGCTGCACTTCTGAGCTGACTCATGGAACGACAGTGAATGTGGAGTGTCGAATTCAAAATAGTATCTATCTTTCGAATAAATTTCTCTAATAGATACAAAATATTAATTCCTACGTACCATTGAAAGATGTACCTCTCTCACAAATGAGAAAATGAGTTTTGCCTTAACTTTTTACGATCTTTTTAGTTAGATTTGCAAGCTTGCAGCTGAATTCAACTTGATGATATCTTTTTTATCTTTTGACCTCCTTCGACAGGTAATTAATATCTTATTAGCGCAAGCTGAGAGACACTCTCACTCTCAATTGGTCTAAGTAGAGCCCCCGACATTCGACGATGGTGATTTCTCTTTTGTACTTCTTTGCAGCAGCAAACCTTGTGCATAGCTTTTCTCTACCCTCTACCGGGTTTCGTTCCATCAAGAGCTGGGATGACGTCAAGGAACCTTGGGATAAGGCCGGTCGCCGATATGGCCCTAACTGGTCTGTAGCTGATAATCTCGATCCAGTTGAAACACCCGGGCAGACTGGAGCAATGGTTTGGCCGATTCCATACAATGCCTCATACGTCCACCCAGAGATGAGAGCCGATCTACCGGTGGGAAAGTTCCTTCGGAGCCGTCCCAACTTGGGCATTTGTATGTCTGGTGGTGGCATGAGAGCGGCAACTTGTGCTCTTGGTTGGTATCGAGGTCTCAACCATTTGAATCTCCTTCAAAAGGCTAGGTATGTTAGCGCAAATAGCGGCGCTACATGGACGTCACTTCCTCTCACTTGCAGATCCATCCTGGAGAAGAAGGAGTTGGGCACAGATATAGATCTAGACGAATATCTGGGCAAGTATGAAGGCAAATATGATGACATTTGTGTTGAGGAGAAGAGCATAATTGGGAAAAATCTGGTGAAAGCCAATATTTTGGATCCTGAAGGTGAGACACCACAATATATGAATATCGGCATTACTGGCGCTATACATCAACCTATACAACATGATGTATGATACACTTACATGATTCTCCCTTCATCGCATCATTTCTTTTTTCCAGTTGATGATACCACGCCAGGCTTCAATGCATGGAGTACATGTACGTATTATGTTCTTGAATTTGAATCATTGTGTCTACCTTCATTAATCTTCATCTTCATTCTAACCAAAATGTCGAATGCTATCTCTACACACAGCTATTAACAAGTTTTTTGTAGATCCCTTGATGGACATCAGGGAGGATTGGAACTGGGAGAATGACTTTTGGCTTGATTTATCTAATTCCTACCTCTGGAACAGTGACGCAACGAAGATCAAGCCCATTCTAGATGAGTCGTCTCTTCCTTTTCCGGTCTATGTTGCCACCGCGTATGATTCCAGAAACAACAAAGAATTCTTCCCTATTGAGAATACTTTATTGTACAGTGGCGTACCTCTTGATCCACGCAAGCTGAATAAAAAGGCATTTATGGGTGGTGGATTTGTCCAGGTGAGTTACTTGTCAATAGTTGTGCACTCTATCTATAGTGACATACAGGGATTAACCGAAATTTCTGTGCAACTACTCAAAAGGGCGTCGCTCTGAATGCAGCAAGTGTTGAAGACGAAACACCTGTCCCATTAGATGATGATAATAAACTATACTTGAAAGAATTCGAGAACCCCAGTCCAGTTGTCAAGATCGCAGAGTTGACATCAGCTTCTTCCAATTTTGGAGCATCTGGAGATGCAATGCTCAAGATTAATCTTCAGAACTCTTTCTTCCGCAAGCAAGTTTATGGCATTGCAAAGATGTTCAAAGGAGAGCTGAAGAAGACTGATCTAAGCGGCTACTTCGATCCAGGCAAGTATAAGTGGTGGTCACCAACAACAGGAGGTGCACCAGTCGACCTAAATTTTGTAGATGGTGGCATGTTTGACAATCTCGGCGTGTTGGCCCTTTTGCGTAGAGGATGCTCAACCATCATCGTGTGTGATTCTTGCGACACAGATGTGTGCGATAAGAGTATCTTCGATCCCAAGAAGGATGCACTCATTGAGGAAAAATGTGGTGTGAATTATTACGACGTGGCTTCTTTGTTTGGAAGAGGCAAGTCTATAATTCCAGAAACATTCGTGAAGAAAGGATACAAGGACACTGTGAATGACAGAAGTAAGGTCTTTGCCAATGAAGAGTTTGATTCCTTGATGAAGGAAATGAGAGCCTTGAGGTTGCAAGGGAAACCGCTAGTTGTTAGAAAGAAGCTTCCAATAATTCCAAATCCACTTGCCGGAGTCTACGAGTCTTATGAGGTGGATATGATTTTTTGCTTCAATGGTAAGTGTGTGTAAATTTATGGCCATAACACGTGCTTGCAACTCTCTGTTTGAAGCTCACTCTTCGCTGAAATGTCTATCTGCAGGAGCTGTCGATGAATTTTGGAAACCTGTGATGGAAGAAGAAAGTGGAGGCCCACTCGGCTGGATGTTTGGGAAGAAGGCCAAGAAAGACGACTTTCCCTACGTCGATACTTTGAAATGCGATTACACTTCTCAAGAAGTTTCAAAGTTAGCTTCTCTCAGCAGTTACAATCTCGTTGAAGGCTTGAAGAATGTCGGCTTTGATATCGATCAAGTAGAAGCTGGGAACTTGGAAACAGAACAGCAAGTAGTTCAGTAGACATGTCGGTTGGAACATCTATTGTTACGATCGATACCAGATAGCTTCTTGCCCCTGGGAGGCCAACCAGACGTTCTCTAACATTTCTATGAGTATATCATCATACATCGAGCAAGTTGGGAAGTAAAGATGGAAAGCGCACTATCTAATTATACGATAATATGATTGGCCTTACAAATAACACCATTGTGCATTCTCTACGCTATTTCCACTCCTTACCTTGCCTTTTCTTTATCACCGCTGCGCTCGATTGCAAAATGAGTAACAGAACAAGACACAGCAGTCAACTCCATAGCAAATATCCAGAACCAAATGAAGATAACTTCATACGGCCAACACGCTAGCCCTTCCTTAATGAATCTTAACCAGACAATCGGTATGAATGTCCCAGCACATGCCACAAATGTATTCCAACAGAGTGGAAAAGTCATCTTGTTGTAGAACAGTGCAGATATGGCAGCGCCAAAGTTGAGGATGGCTAATCCAACCGGTCCTTCGATACCGCCAAGTTTACGTTCCTCAAGCCAATAATCCGATAGATTGGTTTCATTAGCCTTCATATAGATGATAAGTAAGATGTGTATGAAGCTGTTGCCAAAATTAGCAGATCCGGTGAGCAGCTTAAGGAGTCGAAGCGTTGAACCCTTTGAGGCAGTAGCAGCAGAGGTGCATCGATCGTAGATTGTGATGCAAGAAAAGAGAGCGTAGCTTATGGCTGCTACCATGAGGAATAGTGAGAGGACGACGCCTCCATTGTTGGTTGGCTCCATCATGATGAAATTAATGTTTGTTGTTTGTTCACGCCTGAAGGCAACAGATATTGTAAAATAAACAGCACTGGAAGCAGATGGCAGGTGGCAAAGTTCAAGTTCTGCAAAAAGTTGTAGGATTCCTTCAGTAGAAGTCGGAGTTGGTGTCTGACCAAAAATACCTCATCTCAGCTTTGTTGTCATTTCTGAGTGATCAAGGTAACCACCAAGAGATTGGATGCAGAAGATTAAGATGGCGTGCTCGATTGTAAAAGTACTTACTTCGCTCTCGAATCTGAGTCGACTCTCTACGGCACTTCTCTCCCTGGCTCGGTTGGCACAACTACATACACTTGAAGTTGCCTTTCTCTCTAGCTCGAAGTAGTACATACTCTAGATGACATCATTAAATGGGCTACCCCATGTAGTATGCCATCGTTAATAGTTGCGAGTGCACCTTTACTCGAAATAGTTTAAATCCATATCCACATATTCATCAAGATGAATTGTCTCTTTCAAGGCACATACAAAAGTAAAGAGGC
>Ga0209652_1004031_pt1 | contig 10450 bp, 5 predicted proteins | sample SaaInl74LU_5_DNA_FD_184641 | JGI IMG/M metagenome (GOLD analysis project Ga0209652, IMG submission 184641) | Marine microbial communities from expanding oxygen minimum zones in the Saanich Inlet - ESP_74LU_5_DNA (SPAdes) (version 2) | ecosystem: Environmental > Aquatic > Marine > Intertidal zone ...
TTGGCCATGATAGTATAGAAGCATCTTTTTCACGGCTCAAGCATTTGTTAGACGTATCGGCGTCGCTACAACGTCGTGGGTGACCTGATGAGGGCATCCGAGATGCCGCAAGTTCCTCTGTTGACGGCCATATCGTATCTCACGCTGTGAGTATGGCAATCAACAGCTTCTAATGACCTATTATGATTGGTTACGAAAGTATAGAAGAATATAATCCACTGCTCAAGCTTTTTTTATTCTTGTATCGGCCATGCGACAGCGTCGTAGGTGACCTGATGAGGTCCAATTTGTGATGGCCCTAGCAACACTTTAGACATATATCGTATCTCACGCTGTGATTGTCGCAATGAAGTGCTTCTAGTGGCCATCATGATTGGCTACGATAGCAAAGAACTCTTATCATATAAATGTTTTTAGTGTTAGGCTGTGACCCTGATATATTTTTTAGCAGATGCCTTATCACATTTTTGCGTTGATGTTTTGATTGTATGTACGTTGTGATCAACTTATTTTTAGTTCTTTTCTATTCTGTGACATTGTTTCCTAGAGTATCTGACTCGTTGTTTTCTATTGATCAATTCTCTCACTCAAAATGCATAGTTTGTATACTGCTGTTGTTGTTGAGGTGCATTCGCTCCCATAAATGGAAACAGAATTGCGTTGTTGTCATGAGGACTTGAACTAGGCGTGACTGTTTGGACTTGTTGTGTAGGAGTGACTGGAATATCGTCAAACGATAAGAGGTCAACTACCTCAGTTGATTTGGCTTCATCAAATTTAGTCGCAGTTGGCTGTTCAAAGACATTACACTCCATTTGGCAATCTCCAGCATTTCTTTTTGAGAATACACCAATCTCGAAAATCTTGGGAGCTTTGAAGTAGCTAATTCCATCGATGAAGAGATCATACTGCCTCCATTCAGCATCTTGAGTCTGCTTCAAACTTGTAGATAAGGAATGCACGATAACCTTCAAATAGTGGCCGTCCTTGTCATGCCATGAATGCGTCATCTTGCCATCGGCCAAGTCACAAACATTGACGTAGACAACTTCGCCATCGTATTGAATTGATTGCTTCCCCGACGACAAAGACCACATGATAGATACTTCATGCTCTGCACCTCTGCAGTCTTGCCCAGAGAGGCCATCATATATTGCTGGCATGTTCGTGTATCCATACTTGAAGCGAATTCGACGTTTTGACATTGGTACAATTCTGCCACAGTTGGCGGAGGCATAGTCTATTTGGTAAAATGTGTGCGGAACCTCAGCATGGCCTGCGCTGCTATTACCTGAAGATGCAAAAAAGTTCATGATCTCTTTGAGACTACTTAGCTAGTTATTCCCTTCACTTAGGCTTTGAATATTCATGTGCTTGGTTTCTCCGGGTCTACAATCTGCCGATGGAGATAAAAATTTGGAAGGCAAAAATTTGATGACAGCACATGAACATCTTTGGCGAGGTAGGAAGTGGAAAGTGCCATTTTTGGCGAGGATGTCTTGGGCATCTGGAGGTTTCCCGCCATCACCCGCTGTTCGAGAGAGCCCGCCATCTCCACTTTCTAAAAAAAGAACCAAAAAATAACGGACGACATGGCAGGAGACGACCCTACACGATACTTACACTCGACCCATCATAATTAAACCCCCTGCTGCTTGACATCAGTCTGTCAAGGAGAGACCTTTTGAATAGACGGTTTAGCCGACAGATCCTCCTATGCCCATCCACCACTGGTTTTAAGTTGCGTTGCTTTTATCGTCTCATAAGTAGCCAGAAACAAAGAAGATGATGCAGCAACTCCTCACATTGTTTCAAAGCGTATCGATCCTCCTATTCGGTTATTTTATACCCGCTCTTTCAAGTGTCAAGGCCGTCGTTCACAAAGATATCGAGGCGTATCATCAGTGGAGCACATACTGGCTGATTCTGCACCTGTACACCACAATTCTATCTCCGTTTCTACATCTTACGCTGCATCCACTCTTTCAACTTCTTGCGATACTGTGGCTCTCATTACCGCGGTATCAAGGGGCAGCCGTAGTTTACGATCGCATTGTTGTACCATGGGTAAACAAATACGAGGAGCAAGTAGATGACACAATAGACGTTGCCCACAGAGGCGCTAGGAGGTGGGTCTTAGCAAAGTTAAAAACAATTATCTGGGCAGTTATGGGAGAGGGAGGAAGTTTAGTTGACGTTCTGATCCAGGGTGTCATTGGATCTACCATCATTGCTACCGATCACTCCAATGTTACAGATGCACAGAATAAAAATCATTCCGTTGAAGCATCTAATCCTCCACGACATTCGGTGAAAGAAGCACTCAGCCACGGCTCGTCGTCTTTTGATGACACGAGTATAAATGACGATCAATCATTTGATGAAAACATGGTGCAGGACTTCATGTCCATGTTAGCACACGGATTATACGTGTTTGCCAATGTCGAAAAGGTTGCCATAAATGGTGAACCTGAACGCAGCATTTTCGAGGGTGGATTCAAATTAGGTGTCTTTTCGTTTGACGAAGGTGATAAGAGGTTCAACATCACTCCAGCTGGGAGAGATCCGCAACAAGAGCAATCTATAGAGAGATTATACGTCGATGATTTGACCCGCTTGGCTGCATTTGGTCCACAAAGCCTTTTATTAGAATGTTCCAAAACAACTGGCGAGCTCATAGTTAGAGCTGAAATAGTTCTCTCCGATGAGAATGATAGAGACGTTCTGCTCAATGGTCTAAGGCAATGCTTGCCTATTGTCAAGGATGAAAAAATGAGTCTGTAGTCATGTTGTATAAGTAATGATTGTATTATTCTTGCTTAAAATGTTGGCGGCTTCATTCATCCTCATGTTGCTTTAGTATCGCACTCAATAAAACCTTCCCATTCTCTTTGCAGGAGTGACCAGGAGTGCACAGTCCTCTCAGATTGTCAGCGGCAATAAACTTCATTCGAGATACAATTAATGACCGAGTATCCCGAGCACTCGCTTTTGTTACCGAGAACAACCTTTCCACTCCCTCCCAAAGGAAATCCTGTTGCGAGAGTTGTCGAATAAGCTGTTTGTTATCTTTCTTTTGCTTCAAACCATTGCTGCTCTGGTCTAAATGGTCATCCCCTGTTATGATATTGACCATTCCGGCAGATGTGGCGGTTCGTGCTCTAAGAGCTCCTGGAGACAACTCTTTCAGGCGACTTACACACTTCAATTTCTGGTCACCGTCGTCACAATGAGCAATTGTTGATGCAATATCACTATGTTTCAAACGCCTTCCTTCAAGTATCGACGATCTTGTGGTACCAAAACCGTATCCAAATGTCAAGCCGGGTGTTGTACAGATACTTTTATCAGAGTACATGAGTAGATACCCTTCCTCTTTACTCTTGTCATCTGTAGATGCTTCACCCGTTGACATTGGGTATGGATTGAGTGGATGCCATTCAACATTAGAATGAATACACCACATTCTCCATATTTGGTCTGATGTGTCTTCACCAACATAATTGCTCATGAGATATTTCTGAGCTTGGTTTTGAATGAATTCAACATACATTTTATGAAGAGCATCGTCAGCGTCAAGTCTTGTTTCAAGCAGCACAGAGCTGCTACTAGCTGCAGACCTCTCAAATGCTTCCCTCAACAAAGTGACATTGCCGCTGAACACAATTCCAGAATCGTGTTCATTATTTCGCTCTATACCAAGAAAATGATCAAAATCAGTATTGTCCCTGCCCATACCTTCAGGATTGTGATTGCTACCAAGGAGGATTATGTTTTCTTTGCTACCGATTCTCTCTTTTATTCTTCCTAGAATTTTCTCATCCAATTTTGGATCAACTCGGATAATCCATAAGAAGTTGTTGCTTGTTTGCCCCATTATACTAGGCAAACAAAATGCTTCAAACAGTGCAAGTCGGGCAAACCCAAGTTCAGTTAGATGAGATTGGTGTTGCATAAACCTTGTCTGGATCACATGCACCATTTGCTCATGGTTCATGTTGACAATAGTTGGAGTGCTGCTTAGTTGTTGTTGCAGTGTACGAGTTTGTTGACGCGCGTTTGCATTATTATAGTCTTGCGAGAAATGTAATCGACAGCTTCTATGCATACACATGATGCAACAATACATTAAAATCAACAGCACCCACGCAAAGAAAGGCAGCCTTTGCAGTTTCAATGACTTCGGATTCTGATCATGTTGTTTTGGAGAGACGACGACTGTTTCGTGACGCTTAGCATCAGGTAAAGATGTGCTGAGCCGAATGCGTCTTTTTGCACCTTCCTGGCGTCCGAAAGATGTCATCATTCTCTTGATCCTGTGGGTGGCTTAACAAACTAGGGTTCTACCACTGCCTTGATCTATGAACGATCGTAATGCACTCTTGGTGGTTCTGCTATTACTTCTTCTTCCTCATCCGACTCCCAATTTTAAGTTCATCTCCGCCTACATCAACATAAAAATTTCATCAGACGCAATCTCTCTTTCTGCTATCTTTCTCTTTTTGATTTGAAAAGAAAGTACAATTGTCCCAACGCAACATGATTAGTCTGTCTGCGTGAATAGAATACGACCAGGTCTGTTGATAATTACTTAGCGACCCAGGACCCAGGGTGCCGGATGAAAGAAAACTACATTTGTAATCATCGCTTCATGCTGTCTCAATCAAAAAACAATAACATTGTCTTTGCAATCATTTTGACGCGTTGTTTCTTCTTCCCAGCCAGGGCAACGGGCAGCCGGTTGCAAAGATAAAGGTTTGACAGGTTGAGGACGGGACGCAGAGGTGACACGACTCGCTCCACAAATTTAATTATACATCAGAGTTAAAAACCGTAATTGAACGAAACCATCAAAAGAAATCCAGCACGTTTCCTTCCAACCTCGGTTCTTTCAAACGTGTTTTCTTTGTAGAACTCGAGGTTGCCGTCGTTATTTATCGTTTCGAGAAGAGAGGTAAGCTTCGATTTGTCAACTACGGTTTGATGTGTCTATAATATATTTCCAATTTTCACAGCGTGCTTTTAAGATTTCAGCTCATGAATTATCTCCCTATAATTTATTTCTTCACACTACAGCTCAAAATCACTTGGCCAAGAGTAAAGACTCATTGTCTGTCCCTGCATGCATACAGGGCCTACTTTTTTATCTCAAAAGGTTGAAGGGCTACGCTGAGATATTTTTTGTGTTACATAATATCATGAGCTTCTCACCAACGCAAAAAACATTGGCAATTTTGCCGAAATTCACGGGGTTCTTGTCCCTGATGGGTTCCTTGTTCATCTTCCAGGATGTCGTTATTCACAAAAGACCCATCAGCAGGGTCTATTATAGAATAATGCTTGGTCTCTCCTGCTCGGACATGATAGCTTCCACAGTCAACATCTTCTCGACGTGGCCCATCCCCCCCGACAGCGGCAATTTTCTTGCTAGCGGGACGACAGCGACGTGTACGGCACAGGGGTTTTTCAACGAGTTGGGCAATCTAGCCACCCCACTTTACAACGCTTCCCTTTGCGCTTACTACGTCCTCATCATTCGTCAGGCGTGGTCGGAAGATCGCATTCGTGTCCGTGCAGAACCATTCATGCACGCGATACCCATCCTAATAGCGTTGACGATTGCCATATTAGGTTTACCGTTCACGCTTTACAACAATTCAGGGTGGCTGTGTTGGATTGCAAAATATCCCAAAGGGTGCTCGGGGTCAGAATGCACGAGAGGAGTACATGCAGACATCTTCCGGTGGGTTCATTACGCCATTATTTGGTCAGCAATTATCGGCGTGACTGTGGGAATGTACCTGATTTATCTTAAGGTCAAGTCATTCGATAGGAGAGAGGCTGAAGAAAACAACGAGGAGGTTGCGAGGATGGAAAGGTCGAAGAAGGTTGCTATTCAATCTGCCTTATTTGTTGGGGCGTTGTACTTGACCTGGTCATTTACAACGGTAACAAGGATCTACCAGGTGACAACAGGGAACAACAGTACCACACTCCTTGTTCTTATGGCAATATTTTTTCCTTTGCAGGGATTCTTCAATTTCCTAGTGTACTGCCGCCCTCGATATTTGAGATGTAAATCGCGCAATCCCAACCTGTCTACACGCAAACTACTTTGGTTGGCCCTGCAGCCCGAAGACCACACGAAAAGAAGAGGCCAACCTGCAACACGTGAGAGGCAGACACCATACGTCGGAAGAGAGGAGAGTGATCAACGCTCAAGCAGAGATCGTAGATCAATAACGCAGTCGTACTACAGTGTTGATAATAATTTTGCGAAGTATCCGCATAACACCGGTGACGACTACACAGCCATCAATACTGTTAAGGCTGTAGCTGATGAGAATGATTATCGACTCCCTGATAAAGAGAAAAGTGATCGAGCTGGAAAAAGTGATGATGCATCCGACGCCGACGATGTTGTAAAAGACACGAGATTAAAGTCTGTAACAGAAGGTTCAAAAGTAGAGCTAGATGAAAATAGTGATTTACCTGACCACGACGAAGAAGATCAGAGAGCGGGGGCAGCTAATGAAGATGGGGGTGCCACGAAAGAAGAGTCTAATGTACAGCAGCTAGAAAATAATGCTGCAAACCCATAGAATCAAGGCGTCGAACAGCATGACGCTGGTACGTCAACCAAGCATCATGCTGTTCGATTATTGTAATTGTCTAAATGTTTCAAATTATGTGTGTCGGTCCTCAGTGGGTCCCTGCGCAAAATAGCTCCGAAGGGGGTATTCCTATTTCACCATTTTGCATCGAATGCTTAAAGAGAGGGACAAATAAGATACATGTTTGGAGTCAAAAATTAGATAGATTATTCATCGAACAGTTGGGACTGTGACTTCCGAAACTACAGATCTAGCGTAACTGCACTGACTGAAATTGTCATCATCCATACTATCAAATGCAATATCTATCTCAATCATGGGTGGCTTGCCAGGACCTATCCATGCAGAGTCATAAAGCCCTTCTGCGTCGATGTCTTCTTCTGGGTCATGGTGGATGTCAAAATCATCGTCATCATCATAAAACTCAAGGCCATCGCCACCAGCGAAGTCATTCAGATACGCCTGGAGGTGATGGTTGTAAATAGCTGAATCGGTCATGGACCTGCAGTCATTCTCTTTCGCATTAAGCTGGAGCTTGGAGCTTGACCTCGAAGAAGACAACTTTGATGATCGATGCATTGACTTCGGTGTAGTGGCACCTGAGGACTTTTCTGAGTTACCTCTATCAGGCGGGTCAAGGCGTTCGCCTCCTTCAGTACTTGGGGATTTATCTGACGGACCACATTCGACGTGCTCTTCGATACCGAACACATCAAAAAGCACGTCTTTCATTTGCTTCTTCGGACGCGGCATCTTGTCTAATCTGTTTCGGCGGTCTCGAATCTCTTCTTCCTCGAGGCGCTGAAGCACTGCAATGTCTTGTACATCACTTGAAACGGATGATATTCCACTGCCCTGGCGAGGAACAGTCTGCCCCAAATTGCTTGTTAATTGGGTATCAGAACTAGCTACGGAATGCATTGACCGGCGTTTCCTCGATGAGTGCTTCCGTGTTAGCAGGCAATGTAGCAAATATTCATCTGTTACATCCCCATCTAATGCATAGTCCACCGGCGCAAAACCAGAGTTGTCCTCGTCCTTGAAATCAATCTTTCCTGGATAACTCAACATAACTGTTTTCAATAATAAAATAGTCTTGGCAGAACGTGCGAGTATTTCCTCTTTTGACGGCCCATCGTGGCCACTATTTCGTCGAAATGGCAACCGGGTCTGTTCAGTTCCTTCCAGAGCATTGTTGTCAGTTGCACCATACGCCAAGCATCTGACTGCAATATGCAGAGGAGACCTCCCATCGATGTCCCCCATGGATGCTGGTCTTGGGTCCGCCCTAGTCAGGGCATCTATAACTAAATGGTTAGCTCCAAATGCAAGAGCAACATGGAGAGGGGTACGTCCCATGTCATCAGTCCCAGAGGTGGTGCCCCGTCGATGCCTAAGAGAAGCGAGGAGTGTTTCAAGCACATCCAGTGGTGGATCATACCTACACATATCGTGAAGAACATTCTCCCCAGTGTTCGGCTTTTCTGAAGAAGATGATGCACTGATTTCTTCTAACAGGGCTGCTTTAATAGCCGCGGCTGCAGCAGCAGATTCTTTGCCAGTGAAGGAAAGGCGATCGCCGCTTCTTGAGCCATATGAGGGCCTTCTCTTAGAAGACTGATGCGGCACTTCTTCCAACATTTGAACACTGCTATTATTATTCTGAATCTTTGTACACGGCAGCAATGGTTCTGGGATATCTGAAAACTCAAAATTAGATATCAACTTCCTCACACCGCCCCAATCTCCTTTGTCAGCCCGTTTAATCAGCTTCTCTCGAAGCCTAGTTTCCGAAAGCGGCTTTCGACGATTCCTCCACCGCCTTCCAGGGAGTTTTATCCTGGAAAACGTCCCTCCCCAGCTCTTATTGTCGGAAGAGGAATCATTCCCTCCCCTAGAAAGCAATGTGGACGATCTATTAGTACTCTCTGTGAACTCTGCTTCAGTCCGAGACTCTGATGCTCGTCGACGGTGAGAATACGGGATCATGATGTCACGTCTTTTGCTTATTGAGCCTGCAGCATGGAGAGAAGTCCACTGGGTCATCCGGACTCTATTGTTCAGCTATATATTCACAAAAAGGTGCTCCAATTATTTATGCACCTGCTGCGTTGGTTAGGATGAAGCACTACGTATTGTAGTTATGTAGTATTGCCATCATCAGTGAACGATCACCCTTGAGGTTGCTTTCGATTTGTCTGCCAGCTAAGTTTCCATCTTCTCTCGTTTCTCGTCTCTGTGCAGAATTGAGCTGTTGAGGCTTGAGGCCCCAGCAGAACACAAAAGATGCAGGAGACAAAGAACAGAAAAGAAGGGTTTGGTGGTGCAATGTAACTTCTCAACTTCAACATTAATAAAATAGACTTCAAGGTTTATCCCTTGCATCTGTGTCAATAACAATCTGTAACAATGTCCGCCACCGCCAGATATATAATCACAGAAGTCAAGAAGTGCTCCAGTGAGATGAGGTTAAGGTATGATTTAATTAATGTTAACCTTGCGATGCAAGGATTCTTCAAATGCAGATAGAAATAGAGTTGAATACTCATCGAACAGTGCCAACCGGTTCTTGATTCCAGTGTCACGTTCCGATGTACCGACACAAAGATGTGTGACTCCATTGACAACCTTTTCCTTAAAGGCAAAATGAGCTGTGCGATAAGCTGGGACGGCCAAGAGCATTGCAAGAGGGTCATACATGTTGAGTTTTTGTACCAGTGACCAGACTGATGCCTTCCAGTCTTTCGAAAGTTCACCCTTGCTCATAAATGTGCGGCAAAACCAATTGACATCACAACGATTCGGAATTTTCTCTCTTCTTGGATCAGATGGGTGTAGTCGAACTTTATTCCAAAGCTGATCAACACTTATTTTGCTCACACTTCTGATATTTCTTGCCACCATGTGCTCAGTTGCTGACATTTCATCAAGCAACTGAGGAGGCATCGGACATCCATATGCAGCCCACCTGGATAATGTAACGGTTGGGATCCCAATCTCCTGACACTTGCGATATACATATCTCGCCGCTGAAATATCACAGTTGTTATTGTATGCGGAATCTGGCACTAATGTTTCTCCAATTTCGGGAGATACAACGCCTCCCATGACCACGACCTCTTTGACCTTGGCGGTAAACAATTCTTCTCGCTCCCTCATAACAGTAGCAACATCAGCCAAGCTGGCAATACACAGCAGTTGGGCTGAATTGGGAGGAACTGACTCGAGAGCTGCGTACACTAGCTCGATACCTGACTGGTAAATGCATGGACTAGGTATTGAGTAATCTGCGTCATACACCTCCAATTCAATATCGTCACCAACTCCTCCAGAGCTTCCAATACCAACAGGAACATCAGGCATGCCCATCGAATCAATTGATCCGCGAGCGAGTTGTGCGCGTTGATCCTGAGGAGATAGTGTTGCAATGATGGCTATGGGATTTAAGAGATGCTTCCTCCGAAGTGCTGAAAGCAGCACAAGTGACAATTCATCATCTACATCACGGCCAATGTCTGTGAACACAATGACTGGTGTACCGTCGGACTCGACATCAGCAGGGGCTAGAGAATGTAATTGAACTTTCATCAGATCATCCGACAAATCATTTATTGAATCGCCTACTGGAACACTAGGTGATTCCAATTGTAAAATCTTATCCGCCAGATTGTCAACTTCAGCTCTGCATTTCTCAAGCCGACTCGCTTGCTGGCCCTCTTTGAAGTTCAGCTGGTGAATAGCAATTGCCCGCTCGTAAACGGAGCGAGCCTTCTTTAAATCTCCAGTTGATCGCAATACATTTCCATAATTCATCAGGTTTGGAATTATGTTGGCAT
>Ga0209652_1004033_pt1 | contig 10447 bp, 9 predicted proteins | sample SaaInl74LU_5_DNA_FD_184641 | JGI IMG/M metagenome (GOLD analysis project Ga0209652, IMG submission 184641) | Marine microbial communities from expanding oxygen minimum zones in the Saanich Inlet - ESP_74LU_5_DNA (SPAdes) (version 2) | ecosystem: Environmental > Aquatic > Marine > Intertidal zone ...
AGTATCATCATCATTTCCTTGCTGCTCATTTGATCACAGCATTCTTCTTCCTAATGTCTTCAGCTGCGCTCCCTGCAAAGAGCTGCCTGCTTCATGTCTGAGTCGCACTTCTTCTCACAATGCTCTTGTCCCTTTTCTCCCAGCCTTCAAAAGATGCACCAAAAATGATGAAAAAAAAATGAACAACTTGCACCATGACAGCCGCTAGCACAGCCCTACCAATCAAGCAAGTCGCACTCACCTTCCTCCTCCTCTCTGCACTAAAGTACCTTCTCATTCCAACCTACCGGTCCACGGATTTTGATGTCCACCGTAATTGGCTAGCAATAACACATCATCTACCTATATCTGATTGGTATTTCGACGACGTCGATGGTGGAACGGTGCATACGCTCGATTATCCACCCCTATTTGCCTTCTTTGAGAGTTTCTTGAGCAACAATTATATTACTAAGGCTCTTTTGCGCAGTGGGTGGTTAGATGAACGGTGTTTGGAACTGCTGCCAGATGCGGATAATGAACCATCTGATAATTGTATCAAATTCCATCGATGTACAGTTATACTGAGCGATGTTGTGTTATTTATTGGGGCATACTTGGCGTCAACGTCAATTGGAAAAGTTCTTCGGGACAACAATCGACCTCATAACACACTATTGACATTCCTTCTGATTGTTACAAATCCTGGATTGATAATGCTGGATCATGTTCATTTTCAATACAATGGAATGATGCTAGGCATTTTGCTCTGTTCGATTGCCTGCATGATAAAAGGGACGAATCACACAATGGAGAATGATACAACTGACCAACTTGGCGAGGAAAAGAGTGAAACAAAAACGTGTCAATCTCATCAACTTTGGGAGTTGGGAGGAGCAGCAACATTTGCTGCACTTCTAGCCATGAAGCATCTGTATCTAACACTTGCTCCACTCTACTTATTTTATCTACTGAGACACCATTGCTTCATTGTCAAGAAAGAAATCAGCTACAAAAACTACAATAACAGAAAAGAGAAACACCAGGGTGAAATGAAGTTTTGCTTCAGTTGGAAACGGTTCGTAATACTTGCTGTAGTGACTCTGGTTTGTTTCGTGGGTCCTTTCATTCCGTTTCTCATGCAGAGTAATCCAATTGGACAACTTGAGCAAATGCTGAAGAGACTATTTCCATTCGGAAGAGGATTAGTACATGATTACTGGGCTGCTAATATTTGGGCTCTGTACTTGTTTGCAAGTCGAGTGGCAACAGTTGCATTTCGACGTATTCCGATTCCTGATGACATTCGGAGTTTGGTACAACCATTCATCCCATTTCCAGAGCCAACACCAGGACTAGTGGCCATCATCCTTCTATTAGGATTAGTACCTACAATGATATATGCGTGGAAAGTTGGAACATCATCACTCAAACGATGGTGGCAATTGAACTCGTTCATCCCAGCAATGTTCTTTGTCCACGGAGTAGTCTTCTCTTCCTTCTCAGCGTTTATGTTGGGCTTCCATGTTCACGAGAAAGCAATCATGACGGCAATCATACCACTAACTCTGCTTGCAACGACATCATGTTATAGTGCGAGGCTATTTATTCGGACTTCGTACTTGGGTGTTTTTGCACTGCTGCCGCTACTGTTTCGAACGGAAGAGTTGCTGCTCAAGGTAGCATTATATGTCACTTGGTTGTCAGGTGCTATTTTCACATTAGAGTCGGTTGTCCCAAAGGCAAAGGGCAACGAGACACTTTTGACGCTATTTGATTACATGGCCCTCTTCATCATGACATGTCTACTACTTTTCATGGAAGTGATTCATCCGATTGTTTTCTTGCCGAGTGGACGTTTGGAGTTCCTGCCCTTGATGGCAACATCTGTAGCCTGCGGAATAGGCTTATTATACTGTTGGATGGAATCAAGTGTCATCATGATAGTGACAGCAACTAAACGATAGCTATTATTCATTATTCTCTCTCTCCATTCTTCTATTTGCACCTCTAATAATCCTAGTCCACTTTTGCAATACCTGCTCAATATCATTCGTCATCAATGTCCCACATCCACCCCAAACAAGACGATCAGGAATATCCTTCAATTCTTCACCTACATATCTCACTTCTTCAAAGCCTGCAGTCTTGTAATACCGAATCAATCTCTTATGCTGGAATTCAGCATCATCAATAGCCAAAAACTCAATCGTCTGACACCCATTCTCAATACCATGCAACAGACACACAAAGGCAATCAACAATCCCGGTCCCAAATATGTTCCACCACCCGTAAACGAATCATTCTCCCTCCGTGCTGAATACAAGGCACTCTTGAAAATCTCCATCTTGTCCGCATGCAACACTTTTCCAGCGGGACGGATAAATCCTTCAATATATCCCAGAATATTCTCCGGATCATTCTTTGATACTGCTACACCGCGATATCCTCTTGCAGCGTTGGTTGTGAATTTGAGATCGACGCCATTTTTGGAGGCAAAGGTTGTTATTTCTTCAATGTCGGCTATTGTTGTTTCGGATTCCACGTCGGCACTCATCAGTAGGCCGCTGATGCGTGCTTTGTGTGCAGTGCGAGGAGTTGATATGCTGCTGAATGCAGCGGCTGGGAGTATTCTCAGGGCAGTGCATGTTATGCAGAGTAGAGTTATTGTCAACAGTTTATTCAGTGCCATGGTTAGTATTTATGAAGAGTTTAGTGGTGTGGAGTGTGGAAGGCATGATTGTGCGAGTTTTGCTTTGTGCGTCAATCAGAGGCCGACGAAGTGATACCCCTTAAGGACAACATTACCTACGGCAAATTTATATTCATCTTTTAACGATAAATGGTGGGTTCGAAATATTTATCCTCATTTACCCTTCCCATCGTCTAATAATGGGGTGAATTATTTTCGCGTCAGCCAAGAGAGATTCAAGATTTGGTGAGAATGCATTGAATGATGAAGCAGGGAAGTGGGAGAGGACTGTCTTGAAAAGCAAGTGTAGTATCATATATATTCTTTCTTATTTAGCATTGTAGAAAGGCTATTGGAACATATATTTTGAAAGAATAGTACTGGCGTATAATACTGAAAAGTTGTGGCTCGTTTATTGCTCAATCATGTGTGTTCATGTGCAACCAAGTTTGTGTTGTTGTTCATTCCAAACCTCCTAAATTCGTACTAATTGATATAACATACCATCATCTTGCACATCACGTCGTCTAACGCTTCTTTGGAGGGGCACGACTAGGGTCAGATCCTTGAACTGAATCTGATGCCATACCCATCTTCTCCATCAAAGAAGCGGCCACAGCTCCCTCCTTCGGATTCAAATCAGTCCCATTGTGCAATGCATCTGAAGCGTTCTTGCCGCCACGTAGAAGTTCTTTCTTTCCTGCTTTTGGTTCCGCTGAGGCAAGAGTTGGCACGAGTACAGTAGCGGCGCCGGCGGTTGTGGCAATGTTGGAGAGGAGGGCTCTTCTGGATATGGATGGTTGGAAGGCTGCGGATTGTTGAGTGGTGATTGCACCGATGATGACTGCTGCTGTGTATGACTTCATGATTGATGGCTTTGGCTTCTAGCTATGTTGCGGATACTACTTGCGGAGTATCTGAGAGGAATGATGTTTCATCGCACGTCATCGTCATCGTCGAGGAAAGTGATGTGATGGGGATAGATTTGGCGGGAGCTGGATACCACGAAATGAAAATACTACCCAATATGGTAGTTTTGTTTGGTATCGTACTTTTACATACGTGGGAGTAATCACACCTATTCACATTCAACAATCTCATTTATTTAGCAATGATATTGCAAAATCATACTCCCATTAAGGTATTAAACAAGGGTGTTATTTTGGTAGCAGAAAGTTCGCTCAAGTCACGGACAGTTCAGTCTCATGATCATGTCTATTATTTTGCGAACCACAAATCCACAGAACCGAGAGAACACGGCCACAAAACACAAACCAAAACGCCAACTCAAGATTCAATCCAGCGTAAGTAACTTTGCAATAAAGCAACGAGCTAGCTCTAGCAATCTACGGATGCCACATATTTACATCTCTAATAAGCACTGAAACACAACCTACACTACCATGATCAGCGCCGCAATGTTAAGTCGGTCGGCTTCATCTTCCCTCCGTATGGCGGCCAACCGAGCTACTAGCAGCACAATTAGGCCTATGGGACGACATCATCCGATTAGATTGAGATCCATCACAACCCACCAGCATCCTTTGCCAATCACCAATCGCAAAGTTCATCGCGAGAATGAATCTGCTGCACTGGGCACGAATGCTATCATCAATAAGCGCTCCAAAAGCAGCGGCGCAGCTGCAGCATCCATGGAATTCGACGATGACGACACTACCGCCACAACAACATATGTATCATCCACAGCTGATGATCTAGCTACAGCACGCACCCGTCAAGAAGCATGGATGGTCAATCTCAACCGAGGAGACAACGAATGGCTCACAGGTCCCCGATCGAATGAATGGTACACGGGTAAATCACCCAAGCATTGTCCCGGCGCAGACTCACATGGAGTACTCCGTTCCCTCCCCCTACCCAACTTATCCAACGTTACTCGTCAAGCAGCACTAGAATACTTTGATAACTCATGGACATTATTCGAAATGCTATTTGCCGGTCTAAAGGGTGAAGAACCATTCTATCGCCCACCCGTGCATGGGTTGCGTTATCCCCAAATCTTTTATTATGGGCATACACCCTGCTTGTATATTAACAAGTTGAGAGTTGCAGGAGTGTTGGAGAAACCTGTGAATGCGTACTTTGAATCGATATTGGAAGTAGGCGTGGATGAGATGCTGTGGGATGATATGCACAAGAATGATATGGTGTGGCCGAAAGTTTCGGAGGTGTATGAGTACAGGAAAGATGTATATGATACAATTGTAGATGCTATTAAGACTCATCCCTGTTTAGATGATAAGGGAGGGGCGGAACCGGTCACTGTCAACCAAGATCATCCAATGTGGGCGTTATTTATGGGCTTTGAACATGAGAGGATTCATTTGGAGACGAGTTCGGTGTTGTTTCGTGAAACTCCAATTGAGTTGGTACAGACTCCGGCACACTTTCCTACGTTGCATCCTTCGGTGTATAATACCACGTCCAAGGCGACTCAACCTGTGGAAGGGGAGGATTTTCCTGCCAATCAAATGATTGCAGTGAAGGGAAAAGATATCAAATTGGGAAAACCACTTGATTTTCCTTCTTACGGATGGGACAATGAATATGGAGAACGTACCATGAACGTCCCAGATTTCTATGCATCTGAACACATGGTCACAAATGGTGAATTCTGGCAATTCGTTGCGGATGGGGGATACCGAAACGAAAAGTATTGGTGCGAAGATGGATGGGCCTGGAGGACACATCGAAATTTGAAATGGCCCTTCTTTTGGAAACAAGTTGGTCCAGCGGGGTCACATGAGTATGGATTGAGAACAATCTTTGAGGAGGTTCCGATGAGATGGGATTGGCCTGTGGATGTTACGTATTATGAGAGCAAGGCGTTTTGTAAATACAAATCTGAAAGAGATGGCTCGCCTACATCTAAGCCATACCGTCTCTTGACGGAGGCGGAACATCAGATTATTCGTGATCCAAGACACAGTTTGGATGCTGCTCGTGAGGACGTATCAGCAGATAAAGTTATGGTAACGGCTGGTTCAGAGTTTGCTCATGGTGAGACTGCTGCAAATCTCAACATGGCGTATTCGTCGTCGAGTCCCGTGGACGCTTTTCCTCCATCTGAATCTGGACATAGAGACACCATCGGCAACAACTGGGAATGGACGGAAGATCACTTTAATCCACTGAAGAATTTTGAGGTTCATCATGTAAGTTCTTGTGCATATTCAAATGCATATCACTTTGACATTTCACTCACTTATCTATATCATACACTCATGCCAGGTATATGACGACTTTAGCACGCCCTGTTTTGACGGCAAGCATTCCATGATTGTTGGAGGTTCTTTCATGAGTACTGGTGACGAAGCATCAGTATTTGCACGCTTCCATTTCAGACCGCACTTTTTACAGCATTCTGGTTTCCGATTAGTTGCGTCAGAGGAGGATGCACCAGCAACGCAATTATTTCCTGGTTCGTTTTCTGGTCAAGCTGCTGCGCGAGATGAAGCAGAGGAGGTAGACCTGTCTCCCAGTTCAGAAGACAATGTGTACGAGTCAGATGATTTACTTGCAATGTACCTTGGACTTCATTTTCCATTATCTGGATCAAAGGAGAATGTCAATCCAATTATGCAACACGAACACGCTCCAACACATGGACTAAGGTTTCCACAACGCGTTGCTGAACTAGTGCGCAAGCTTGAGCCAGAAACAACTAACAACCGTGCTCTGGATGTTGGATGTGCCGTCGGTGGATCATCCTTCGAACTTGCTAAGTCATTTGAACATGTTGAAGCATTTGATTTTAGCAGCAATTTTGTGGAGGCGGCGAAAAGAATTCAATCAGGCGAAGAATTGTCTTTCCGCATTCCAGTTGAAGGTGAAATTTCAGAAGAAGTATCTGTTGTAAATGAGCCAGGAGTTGATTCAGAAGTCATGAAGCGGGTAAATTTCTTCCAGGGAGACGCTTGTGCTCTTTCAGAGTACGCAAACTCGAAGGAAGGATTTGGAACCTTTGATGCTGTGATGTTATCGAATCTTTTATGTCGACTTCCAGACCCGATGGCGGCCTTGAATGCGATGCCCAAAATTGTAAATAAAGGTGGCGTCGTTGTTATGGTTACTCCTTTTACATGGCTGGAAGAATTCACACCCAAGAGCAAATGGTTAGGTGGCTTCCATGATCCTGTGTCACAAGAGCCTTTGTACTCCAAAGACAACCTAAAACAGATCATGGAGAGTCTTGGCTTTGAGAAGATTCATGAGGAGCAAATGCCCTTGGTTATTCGGGAGCACCAAAGAAAATATCAGTATATTTTGTCGGAAGCCACTGGGTGGAGAAGAATGTAATTGCATATCACAGTTTGTAAAGTTATGTGACTAATTGTTATTCTTACCGCCGCAGTTCTGCTAGCTCATTCAAAGCATTTTGCAGCTCTACTTTCATTGCAGTTGTCATCGCAATCTGCAACGCAACTTCTTCTTTGAGTTGAACATTTTCTTCTGCAAGACTTGCAATTACTTCATCTGTGTCAGTTTGTTCCGATTGTGGCTTGTCTTTCATCTGCGCAACAGCTTCAGCGTAGACTTGTTGTTGCTCCTCAAGGAGATTTGCCATTTCCTCCAACGCCAACTTTTGCTCGTACACATCTGTTTCCAGATTCTCTACCAAAGTAGCATTCTTCTCTGCATCTCGCCTAGCATTTTCAAGCTCAACTTCAACTTCATCTCTATTTTGTTCCAAGAGGTCAATGTAGTCTCGAAGTGAATGTTCTCTTTCTTTTGCAATGGAAAGTTGCTGGTGTAACTGCTCCCGCCCTACTCGCTGAAATAAATCACCATCGTTGCTAACATCAGAGATATCATCCTTGTTCGCTATCAATTCGTGGACTTGTCTTCTAAGGTCATCGTTCTCTTCTTGCATGGTTTGCACGTGATCCCCAGTTAACTCACTAACATCATCTTCTTTCTCATGATGGTGTGAGCTTATTTCACTTTCTTCAAGACTCAACGCATCACTTATCCGACTCTGTATGTCCTTGACGGAGTCATCAATATCTCCCAACAATGCGCGAGGCTCTTTCATCGAATCACCGGCCATGTTACTGCTTTGTCCTGTTAAAGTTGATGATCGGAAATGGGCTTCTCCCTTCTTCTCCGCCGTAGCCAAGTCAGTAACCAATTGTTTGTTCTTGTTCTTTTCTTCTTCCAATAGTTCCAATGCACATCTAAGCTTCTCTTTGAGACTCTCGGCGTCTGTTTTATCAGCTGTAGAGGACGATTCAAGATCTGTAGGTGGACATTCGTTAGTTGACGCCTCATCCATGAGAGACATGCGAAGGTTATCCGTCTGATTAAAACGATGGATCCCCTCCTTTACAGTGATGTTCCCCTCACTATCAAGATACGAATCTTTCATTTCCGCAAACTGCTCTGGGCAGTCGTCACTTGACGCCTTCATGAGAGGCGCCTGCTCGATATCGTTGCTGTCGTCGATGCGATAATTTTCATCCACCAGTACCACAGGTTTCTCATCGGGGGTATCATTGTAATCGCTGCTAGATTCACTAGTGGCCAATGAAGATGGAGTTGCATTCAAGTCCTCCGTAACTCTTGCCAATAACGTCCCATATTGTGTTCCGAGTGCAATCATCGTAGGATCCGAGCTTGAAAATGTTAACGAATGGCATTCAAAACCGCTCTGACCACCAACAAGTTGTAATGTCGACAAGTCCGTCAAAAAAACAGCACTGACCCCCTTCTGGACACAATCGTCAGTGCTTTTATCCAAACTTGTCAGAGCGGCTGCGATTTCATTTGCTGTTGTCGCATATAAAGTAACCAAGAGTGAACTTGAGAATCCATCGCTGCTGCCGCAGTAACCAGGAAGGACCAAGTCAGAAGTCACCCTTCCATTCTTCGTCCGCGGCAACGACGTTACACAAAGCGGTGCAATCGTCGGCAAAGGCCAAGTATTCAAAGGAAGATTCGACAAATCCCAAAATGCCAATGCTCCATTCAAATTCAGCCGTTCTTGTCTAGTCGCATGTGGATTCAACGACGTGCCTATTGCATCAGGTGAAAAGGCAAAGCACAGCCTATCCTCATGTGCATCGTACGATATCCGAAATTGCTCTTGCAATAGGTCAGTTTGATCCCATGATGAACATGGTGAGAGTGTTGCCCGAGTGGTAGGTGATAATGGCGGTGGGTATGTCACAGGAACACCACGTGCACTAACTGCTGCCACCATCCCGTCAAAGCATGCTACAGGTGGTGGGATATCAAAGTGATTAATCTCACCAGATGGTAAATCGATGGATATGTCCAGTTCCCATAGGTATGCATTGGCACTAACACAAGCACTAATAATTCTTGGACCACCACGAAACGATTGTTGTTGTGATGATTGTAACACTGTTGGATTTGCATTCACCATCTTGACAATTGGGTTGGTCCTCCCATTCGGACCAAGACATGCCTTGGCCTGTTGTCGTTTCTGAATATCATAGAATCGAATACCTCCATCATAACATCCATATGCGAGAATATGTTCCGAGATGGGAATTGCAAAGGAGGAAGGCTGCCTCTTTTGAATCTTGGTGTCATTTTCGTATTCGTCAACGTTTACTGGGCCGATGAATGCTTCGATGTGCAGCTTGTTAAAGCAATCGATGGACACGACCACCATACACCGACGAAATCCAATCAACAGCCTCTCTCTATTCAAATACCCATTCCTCTTGTCATCATCATCATCACCAACCAATCCAGGTGCAACTACATACCGCAGCGCATCCCCATCCAAAAACGAAACATGCTGCACCGCACCCAAAGACTGCACACTGACCAACGGTACAGTCAATGATGTGACCGCGTCCATGTGCCCACCTTGCAATATCTCTTCGGCATTTGGTATATCGGATATGGAGGTGAGGTATTCTGTTTCACGGAATTGATTGAGGTGTTGGATTAGTTCTCGTAGTGTGAAGGAGCATGTTATTGGATTGCTTCGTTCTGTTGTTGTTGTTGTTGATGGTGATGATGTTGTGTCATGATGATGGCTATGAGTAGTAATATCTTGCACAACAATCAATTCTTTACCAAGATCTCGACCATGATCAGATCGTCTTCGTGTGGCGTAGACGATCTTTTGATTGTTGGGATGGATTTCTACTACACCCACTTCTACCTGTTCTTGCTCTTCTCCTACTGATGATGACGATGACGACACTGCTGATGATGGGAGTGGTAGCAAGTGCCACTCTTTTGCTTCCAGTGTCGGTGTTGCTTTGTTTTCAGCAGCCATCATTACATGTGCACTTTTGTTTGTTTCCGAGGTAGATGCATCTATATCAGATCTGATCCCATCTGATGATGAACAGAAAACAGAACAGACTTTTTGGATATATATGTGAACAAATCAGACACCCCTGCCTAATTGCAAATCATCAGATTACCACCTCCTTCACTTGCTCTGCTCATATGGAAACTAGATATTTATGCACCAAAGGCACAGGCGACTCCGTCGGTGATAGTTGGTCAAGAAAAGTCGTGTAGGTGCAGTCATTCAGTCACTTTCGATGTTTCTTTCCTCTTTTGCTCATGGTTTTCTTCTTTTTGAATCTTTATTCTTGGGGTTGCTGCTGTGAAAGAAATTATAGATTGGGAAAGATCTTGTACTTTCAACTCATAATGGTGCTTTAAGGTTGGACGACTCTATACATGTTTTAGGATTTTGGTGATCCGAGAACACCAAAACAGCCCAATAGTGGTGTTATTTCGTTCCTCTCAAGAACGTGTTC
>Ga0209652_1004034_pt1 | contig 10445 bp, 5 predicted proteins | sample SaaInl74LU_5_DNA_FD_184641 | JGI IMG/M metagenome (GOLD analysis project Ga0209652, IMG submission 184641) | Marine microbial communities from expanding oxygen minimum zones in the Saanich Inlet - ESP_74LU_5_DNA (SPAdes) (version 2) | ecosystem: Environmental > Aquatic > Marine > Intertidal zone ...
GTAGGCGAACACCGTGCGCGCGTCCCGCTCGAGCGTCTCCAGCTCGCGACGCTTGCGTTCCATCTCGCGCTCCTCCCGTCGGCGCTCACGCATCGCCTCGCGCTCGGCGCGCTCGGCGCTGGTCTCGCGGCGGTCACGCCGCGGCGACCGCGACCGCGATCGAGACGATCGGCGGTCGCGCCGGTCCCTCCGTCTGCCCCCCCGGCGTCCGTCCCCGCGGTCCCTGGACCGCGACCGGTCGCGGTCCCGTCGGTCGCGGCGGTCGCGCGAGCCGTCCCTCCGGTCGCGGCGGGGAGGTGATCGCTCGTCCCGGTCGCGTTTCAACCCGCGGTCGTCCGCGGGAAGCGGGTCGACGCGTCCGTCCGACGACATTTCCAGACGATGCTTCGAGCTTCGACAGATCACCGACTACCGCGGCTCGACGCAGCCGCTCCCCGGCCTGTCTCTCTCGGGATGTGCGTGAGACCCGACCAACCGCGCCGATCGTGCTTCCGCGGTCGTGCGTGCCGCGATGACGCCTCGCGCGACGGATTGTGGGACGACGCTCCGTGTGAGGCGGACAGACGCGAAGAATTCGCCGTTTCGCCCGCCGCCGCTTCTCGCGGTGAAGGCGGTAAACTGACGTGAACAGAGAGACGACGAAGCCCGTCATTTCCGGGAGCGCGATGTCCACGCCCGCGGACGCTCTGAACCCCGCGGCCGGCGAGTCGCACGCGGACCACGCGCACTTGGACGGTAAGTGCACGTCCTGGGTGGACGAGGCGTTGGACGCCGCCGGTCCGGAGTACGCGGACGCGCCTCGTCCGGGATCGTGCTGCGAGAAGGATGCGAAAGCCTCGGCCGAGGCGCGACGCATACGCCGCATCGTGAGCGCGGCGGACCCCGTGCGCAAAGCCACCGCGCTGCGCACGTCGAGCGACCCCAGGAACGCGTTCCCGGGCGGGTTCGACGACGAAGCGATCGACGAGGAGAGCGACGATCTGCTCACGGAGTCCGACGAAGAAGCCGACGACATCGAGCGCTCGCGCTTCCTCTCCACGAAGGACCCGGCGTTGCTCGAGATCCAAGCCAAACGCATCGCGGAGTTGAAGCTCGCCGCCGAAAAGGCGAGGGCCGAGCGCGCCAACACCGCCGCGAACGCGTCCTACGTCGCCGTCGACGAGGCGGACATCCCCAAGCACCTGCGCGACGGGCCGACGCGCGTGGTGCTCCACTTCCCGTCGGAGGGATCCGACGCCAGCGCGCGCGTCGACGAAGTGTTTGACGCGCTGGCTCCGGCGTTTCCCAAAACCCGCTTCGCGCGCGTGCGGTGTCCCTCGGGGACATCCCCCACCATCTCGGCGGTGACCGGCGGCGCGACCGCCTACCCCCCCGCGATCCTGTGCTTCCGGAAACAAAAGCTTTCCGTCTGGACCCTGGGGTACGAGGCGTTCGGTGGCGTCGAGCGCTTCGACGAGGAGCGCATAGTGCGATGGCTCGCCGCGAAGGCTGAGGTTCTGCCGGGGCATCCCGACGCGCCTGTTAAGTGTCGCGCGTCCACGGGCGCCGCGCTGGGCGTCTCCGGGACCAGGGGCGGATACGACGACGCGAGCGACGAGGAGGAGGGTTTGCGGCGGCGGCGAGACGACTCGGACGACTCGGACGAAGACGGCGGCGACGGAGACGGCGAGGAGTGGAGCTACAACGGGATCGGCGCGCCGTGCGCGCAGTGCGGTCGACGGTTTCCGCACAAACACTTCCGCGCGTTGCGCCGGGGGGGGGCACACGCCTCTGGAGGGTTCGGGAACGACCAGGAGAGCGACGACGAGGACGAACGATAGCGGTAACGATGATCGTTTCATCTATATAGAGATACCTATAGCTCTAACACTATCGAGTTATCATCACATGGCGAGTTCCGGGTGCTCCGTCGCGCGTTTAAAAACAAAACTCATCGCCGCCAAAACGTACACCGGCCCGGAAACCGCTAAAGATGCGGTCCACACCGAAGACCCTGGTAGCGAAAAGAGAATCGGCGCGAGCGGCGCTAAGACGAAAACGAACCACGCCAGAATTTCCACTCTCAATGCCGCCAAGAAAATAGTGACGCGATGTGGAGATAAGGAACCACTCGCGGTGGCGCGCGTTCTCGCTTTTTCCTCGGCGCTCGCGCCGCTCGCGCGCGCGCCGATTGCGGCGTAGCGCGCAAAGGCGCGCAAGCGCAACGATTCCGGAAACCGCAACTCGTTCAGTATGCCCTTCGTGTACCCCAGCGAGTGCAACACGCCGAGCATGTTCGTGCCCCCCTCGTCGTGCAGGCTGACCAGGAACTTGCCTATGTCCGACAGCTTCACGCCCGGAGGCAACGCGCCTCGCGCGGCGGCTTTGAAGTCCGCCGCGTTTAGGTCCGGCGACCCGAACACGAACCAGGGCGAGAGGATCAACGGGAAAAAACGGTACAGTTCCTTCCCCGCGAACCGTATGCTGTGTTTTCGCGTCCCGCGCGCGTCGCGACGCACGCACGCGTTGACGAGCGCGCAAAACTCGGTCCGCGTCGCGTCGGACAGGTCGTGGTACAGACCGTGGTCCAGGAGCACGATCTGCGGTTCCTTTTCTTTCGAGCCAACGCCCGAACCCGGACCCGGACGTTCGCGGACGTACACGTTCCCCGCGTGCGGGTCGCCGTGCACGTGGCCGTGCACGAAGACCATCTCCGAGAACACGCTGGCGAGCGCCGCGCCGACTCGTTTCGGGTCGAACCCCGCGTGTTTCAAAGCCGCCACGTCGTTGCAGCGAGTCATGTTGTCCACAAACGCGGTGGTCAGGACGCGTTTTGACGTGAACTCGCGCACGACTTCGGGGACGTGCGCGTCCGGACGCCCCCTGAGCTCGAAGGCGCATCGCTCGGCGTTGTCCGCCTCGCCCGTGAAGTCGAGCTCGGCGGTGAGCGACACCTGGAAGTCGCGGACGAGCCACGACAGGTCGAACCCGCCGGGCTTGATCTGCTGGCCGAACATCGAGAAGACGGCGAAGTCCGAGGTCAGGTGGTGCTTCAGCCACGGGTACTGCAGCTTCACCGCCACCGTCCGGCCGTCCTTCGTGACCGCTCGGTGCACCTGCGCGAGCGACGCCGCCGCGATCGGGGTCTCGTCGATCTCCGCGAACGCCTCCTTGGCGCTCATGCCGAACTCCTCCGCGAAACACGCGTCCATGTCTTCGAACGGGCGGAACGGGGCTTTGTCGGTGAGCACCGCGAGAGCCTCGATGTACGCCTTCGGGATGCCCGCGTCGCCCGCTCCACCCTGCAACGAAGCGACGAACTGCGCCGCCTTGTTGTAGATGCCGCCGTTCTGTTTCGCCAACTCGAGGCATTCCTGCGCGGTGGACACGTGAAGCGCCTCCATCGCGGCGACGCGCTCGGGAGACCCTTCGGGCCCGACCTCGTCGAGCGCGAGGTAGGCTTTCTTGGCCTTCTCGAAGAGCGCCATCGCGGCCATCGCGCGGCCCATGCCGAGACCCATGTCCGGACCGGACGGGGGCTTCGGGGGGACGGGGGCCGTTCGCGTCGGCGACGCGGGGGACGCCATCGCGATCGAGCACGCGCCGCAGAGGGGGACCCTCCGACACGGGGCAGGCGCTGTGCCCTGAACCAATGAAGAAGACTCGCGAAGAAACGCGGAGAAGTATGACGGGCAGAACCTGAACGAAAAGGTTTTTGGTCGAGTCGTAACGCGCCCCCAGTCACTGACTCGAGGCGCGACCCCGGCGACGCCCCGAGCCGATCCGCCCGATGGCGATGACCTCGTTCGCCGTCGCGGCGACGCGGCGCGCGCCGCTCCGCGGGTGCCTCGCGGCTGCCAGATCGGCGGTCGGCGGAGGATCCTCCGCGACGTTCTCCCGTGGCATCCCGATCTCGTCGCATCGGTCCCATCCCCGCGTCGCCCCCTCGACGCGTCGGTTCGCGGTCGCCGCAGACGGCGCGTCTCCCACCTCCGCCGGCGGCCAGAGGAAGCACAGGGTGGTGTTCCTCGGGACCCCCGACGTCGCGGCGTCTGCTCTGGACGCGCTGCTTGACGCCGCGGACGAGCCCGACTGCGCGTGGGAAGTGCACGCGGTGGTGAGCCAGCCCGGTCGCCCGCGCGGCCGCGGCCGTAGCAAGTCCGGCCCTCCCCCCCCATCCCCGGTGGCGGAGTGCGCGCTGCGGCGCGGCGTCCCCGAGGACCGCGTGCTTTGCCCCGTGAAGGCGAACGAGCCGGAGTTCCTGGAGGCGTTTGCGCGAATGGAACCGGACCTCGCCGTGACGGCGGCGTACGGCAACTTTCTCCCGTCAAAGTTCCTCGCCATCCCGCGGCTGGGCACGCTCAACATCCACCCCAGCCTGCTGCCCCAGTTCCGAGGCGCCGCGCCCGTGCAGCGCGCGCTCGAGCGCGGCGTGCCGGTCACGGGCGTCACCGTCGCGTACACCGTGCTCGAGATGGACGCCGGGCCGGTGGTGCGCCGCGTCGAGCGGCCGCTGGACGGCTCCGAGAAGCACGTCGACTTGTTGCGCGAACTCTTCGCGACTGGCGCCGAGGCGCTGCTGGAGGCTCTGCCGTCGGTGTGGACCGGCGAGGCGGCGACGCTGGCGACGCCGCAGGCGGAGTTCGGCGAGCCCACGCACGCGCCCAAGGTGTCACCGGAGGAGGGCGTGCTGGACTTCAGAAACGAAACCGCGACGACGCTGCGGGACAAGGTGCGCGGGTTCGACGGGTGGCCGGGAACCAAGGGGGCTTTTTTGGTGAAAAAAGAAGACGCCGCGGAGGATGCGTGGCAGGAGGTGACGCTGAAGATCATCACCGCCAACGTGTTCGAGGACGCGTCGGAGACGGCCGCGGCGGGCGGTGACTACTCCGGAGCCGTGACGCTCACGAAAAAGACCATGCGCGTGCCGTGCGCGGGCGGGACGTGGCTGGAGGTGACCGAAGTGCAGCCGCCGGGGAAGAAAGCGATGGACGCCGCGTCCTACGCAAACGGACTCAAGGGGAGCGTGCTCAAGGTGCTCCACTGATTTTAATACTCCTACGTATAATACCTTCGAAGGTAGACTACTCGCTATACGACAGTACAAATTGTACTCCACGCGGCTGCTTTAACGAACGACCGGAACGTCTATCGTGATGTCTATGACAGAGCTACGAGAAAGGAGTTCACTAAGTAGCCAACAGCTTCTCGACTACTCGTCTCCCCTCGCCACCGCGCACCTCTCCCTGTGCCGCTTGAGGTCCACCTTGTACCCGAACCGCTTGCCGCACCCGGGCTCGCCGTCGTCGCCGCACGCGAATCGCTTCTCGCCCGTGTGCACGCGCGCGTGCGCCACGAGCGTGTACTCGTCCTTGAACCTTTTGCCGCACCCCGGCACTTCGCACGCGAAGGGGCGGTTTTCCGAGTGGCTCCGCTCGTGGCTCCTCAAAGCCCACGCCGTGGGGAAGTGCCGGCCGCACCCCGGGTGCGAGCACGAGTGCCGCTTCTCGTGCAGCAGCCTGTGCCGGGCCAGAGACGCGCGGTTCGCGAACGCGCGCGCGCACCCGGGGAAGGGACACCGGTGCGGCGCCGTTCCCGCGTGCTCGTGCATGTGGTCGCGGAGCTTGTGCGGCATGTCGAACACGCGATCGCACGCGACGCACGTGTGCCGCGCCGCCGACGCGAGGTCCGCGGAGGGCGGAAAGTCGTTTGGAAGGCGGAAAGGCCCGGAGACGCCCGCCGGTCGGGATCCCGATCCCGATCCCGATCCCGATCCCGATCCCGGTCCGTCCACACGCTCGGGATCCGTCGACACGTCGGCGTCCACGGTTCGCGGACCGGCCGCGGCCGCCGCCGCGCGCGCCGTCTCGGCGGCGCGCGACGCGAGACGCCTCTTCCGGCGTTCGGCGCGGCCCTGCTTGTGCGCCCTGCGCCGCCTGGAGATGAGGTACTTCACCTGCGCGAGCACCGTCTCCACGTCGCCCACGCTCAGGTCCAGCCAGGGCTTCGCGCACAGCGCCGCGGCGGCGCGCAGCTCGTCGTCCATCAAAACCGGCCGAGCGGGATCGTTCAGGGAGGGGCCCTGAAGCGAACCCGAAACCCGCGGAGCTTCGCGCGGAGCGCCCTCGCGAAGACGCACAGACGCGTCGTCGCGCGCCGCGCGACGGGTCTCCGTGAAACCCGAACCCGCCGCCGAGGGGATCCGCCACGGGTCCTCGAAGGCGCCCGCCCGCGCATCAGAGCCGTGCGTCACAGCCGCGTGCGTCAGAGCCGCGTGCGACGAAGGAGGGACGGGCGGGCGCGACACGAACGGCGCCGTGGTCGGGAAGACAATCTGCGTCTCGTCGAAGCCGTACGCCGCGAGAGCGCCGGCGGCGCCGGAGGCGGCGCCGGCGGCGGTCGCCGCGCGCGGCGACCGCGGCTGCGGCGGGGGGGGAGGCATGAGCGTCGCGAGCGTCGCGCGCGACTCGCGCGCGACCGCCGGGTGAGAGTTCACGAACCCTCCCGGCGGCGGCGCGAACACAGGCGGCTGCGGCGGCGGCGGCGGATCGATGTCGCCGTACGCGGCGAGCGCGTCCGCGGCGCTCCGCTCGGGGACGACTTTTTCTTTTTCTTTCACGACGCCGACGCCGACTTCGGCTTGGGCGTCGTCCGAGACGCGGTCTTCGCTTTCGTCGTCGCCTTCTTCTTCGGGTCGCTCTTCGCTCACGTCGACGTCATCGGCATCGTCGTCCCCGGAATCGTCGGACTCGGACGATTCCGAAAAGAGGTCGTCGTCCGAGTCCTCGAGGCGTTCGCGTTCGTGCGCGAATCGAGACGCGCCGGCGTCGTCGTCGGCGTCGCGCGCGTCCGCGCCCGCGCCCGCGCCCGCCGCGCGCACGTTTGTTTCTTTCCCGTCGTCGCCCGTCGGCGCCCTCCCCCCCGTCGCGGGGTTCGCCTCCAGCATCGCGAGGAGTCTCTTAAAGTCGCCGGTGAGCTGCGGGATGTCCCCGACGCGAACCTCCTCGGCGCGCGTCGTCTTCCAGCGCGAGAAGCCCCGCTTCTTCTTGTTCTTCTCGCGCGCAAGAAGGCGCGCGCCCGTCGGATCGAGGATGCCCCCCAGCTCCAGCGAGTCCCCGTTCGCCTCGAGCTCGACGAAGTTGCGCACGACCGCGAGCTTCTTGCGCAGGGACCGCCACTTAGTCTTGCTCTCGCTGAGCCACGCGCCGTAGTCCGAGGCGCGCAGAGACGCCGCGCGCGCGAACGCGACCGAATCGTCGTGCGTCTCAGCCACGACGCGCGGGCGTTTTCGAGAAGACACGAGCGCGGCGTGGTCCTCGTCCCGACCGCGCGAGCCGGCGCCCTCCGCGCGGGGCTGCTGCAGGGGCGGCGCCATCCTCGCGACCGCCGAGCTCGAGCCGGACGCGCGAGGGATGCCCTGCGGCGCCGCGCGCCACGAAGTGACGAGATGTTTGAAAACGTTCCTCGGAGGTGTGAAGTCTGAGAGTGATTTTGCACTGGCGCGGAGGCGAGACGTGTGCGCACGATCGATGAAATTAGCCCGCGCTCTCTACTCTCCGCCCGCCATGACCGCGCCGCCTTCCTCCGAGGGGAGGAACGGGTTGGCGATCTCCTCCATCCCGTCGAGGCCCGACACCACCATCACCGACGTGCCCCTGCACACGATCAACCCCAGGCTCCTCGTCTCGTCCGTGATCTTCAGCGGGTCGTCCACATCGCGCAGGTACTCCACGCACTCGTCCAGCACCAGGTTGAGGAGCTGGTCGAATCCCTTCAGCGTGCCGGTAACCTCGCGCCCACCCGAGAGCTTCACACGCACGCCCTTGTCGATGAACTTGCCCAGGTCGAGCACGGTCTCCTTCTTGCCGCTCATCGCGTTCGGTCCCCGGTTTCGTGCGCGCACGCGGGATGGAATGCGCCGAGCGAAGTCGGGATCCGAGGGAAAACCTCTCGTCGAAAACCTCGGCGCGCTCCTCGCGCCAAACATAACCGTTCACCGCTGAACTTCAAACCGTCGTCCCGCATCGACGCGCGCGCGCGCGGCCAGACCGCGACGCGTCGGACGCACGCGACGCGCACGGGTGGCGATGCCGTCCCCCCCAGGGTCTCCCCGGCGCGGTCGCCCGAGTTCGGCGGCGGGGACGCCGCCTCGGAGCCCCTCCGGACGCGGGCCGAGGACCGCGGAAACGTCGGATGACACAAACGCCTCGCGAGGCGCGTCGTCGTCGCGACCGAGGGTGGACACGCGTTCGCCCGCGACGCGCGCGACGCTCGCGTCGACGCCCGTGGCGGACCTCGTCGCGTCGCCGCTCCAGCCCCTGGCGTTCGACCTGAAGAAGCTCGCGTCGCAGGCGCCCACGCGCGCCAAGGATGGCGCCATCGTCGCGCTCTCCGCGCAGCTGGATGCCATGCGCGCGCGTCTGCGCGAGGCGGAGCGGGCCGCGGGCTCGCCCGCGCCCGTCTCCTCGACGCCCGCGCGCGCGGACGCGGACGACGCGGACGACGCGGACGACGCGCGCAGGCCCACCCCGCCCGCGTCTTCCCTCCCTCGGGGAGGCGCGCGGCCGGCGACGCCGCCGAGAGGCGCCGCTCGAATCGGAATCGGTTCTGATTCTACGCGACAAACGTCGGCGACGCGCGCGGGAGGTCCGATGACCATCGAATCCAACGACCGTTTCTCGTGGCCCGACCGCGCGCACGGCGTGGCTCTCCTGCGTCTCGAGGCTGAGGCTCGGGAGTGGCGCGAGCGCCTGGAGACGGCTGAGCGCCGCGAAAAAGAGGCTCGCGAAGAGACGTCTCGGCGCGTCGATTCGGCGCGCGCCGAGGCGCTCGCTTCGTGCGCGGTCGACGCGCGCCAATTGGAGGTTCTGAAGTACCGCGCGTTGGCTAGAGGCACGACGAAACTGCTCGAGCGACGCGCGAGAAAAGCGATGGCGGCGTTCCGCCTGTGCGTCAGGCAGGCCAGCAGAGAGCGCCGGGTCGAACGCGAGCTCGTGCCGAAGTGGAACCGGGTGGTCAAAAAACGTTTGGCGTTTGCGCGCTTCGTCGGCGCCGTCGAGACGCACCGCAGAGCGCGCGTCGCGGGGGAGCGCGTCGCGCTCGCCTCCATCCTGCGGTTCGCCAGGCGGGTCACGCGCGCGTGGCTCGAGGTGACGAGCGCGCTCGGTGCGCTCAGGCGTCGCGCGGCGCGCGCGAAGGCGACGTTCGCGGCGCGGAGGACGAAGAGACGCGTCGACGAAACCTTCCACGCGTGGGCGACGGAATCGCGCGCGCGCTCCACCGCGCGACGCCGAGCCTCAGCGCTGTGCGCCCGGAACGAACGCAGGAGGCAATTCTCGTTGCCCTTCGCAGCCTGGAGACACGAGACGACCCGCGAATCGGAGGCGGAGGCGCACGCCGCCGAGATGGTCGCGCGCGCGACGAGTCTGCGCGTGTTCCGGTTCGCGGGGCGAAGAGTCCGGCGCAAAAAAAGAGACGTCCTTTTCGCGTGGCGAGCCGTCGCGCGCCAACGCTTAAAGCTTCGCGTCGCGGTCGCGCGCGCGCGGGGGCGGTGGCAGAACGCGCGCGGCGCGCAGCTCGTACGCGCGTGGCACGTCGCGAAACGAGCCTCGAAACTCTCCAGGCGCGCCGCCGCGCGACGCGCGTTTGAAGCCTGGGAGGCGCGCGCGCGCGCGCGAAGGTTCGCCGCGACGCTGGCGTCGCGCGGCGCGCGAAACAGGGCGCGCCGCGGGTTCCGCTCCGCGTTCGTGGCGTGGGCGCGTCTCGCGGCGCCTCGGCGCGTCGCCGAGGCGGAGGCGCGCGTGTCGGCCGCGGAGGCGAAAGCCCAGGAAGCTCGAGTCCTCGCGGACCGCACGAACGCCGCCGCGGCTTTGGACCGCGAGGCGCTGGCATCCGCCGCCGCGCGCGCCGAGTCTCTCGCCGGTTCGCTCGCGTCCGCGGAGCGCCGGGCGGGCGCGCTCGCGCCCACCGGCGGGGGTCTCCTGGAGACCCCGCTCGAGTGGCGCGCGGTTCTGGCTTCCAACGCCTCGGTGGTCGCCGAGATGGTCACGTCGCCCGGCGGCGGCGCCAAGAAGACGCGCGGCGGCGCGGCGGCGCCGAAGCCGAAGGAAGGAGATGAGGACGCGGAGACTGCCGTCGTCGGCGTCTCCGCGCTGCTGGACCCGTGCCCCCCCGTGTTCATCCCCGACCGCGACCCGTTCGCGCTGGACGCCACGGAGGACGGCGCGCCCTCCACCAGCGGCGTCGCCGTGACGCTGCTGCCGGGCGGGGAGACCATCACGTTCGCCGCGCTCGCCGTCTCCACGCCGGGCGCGTCGTCGCCGTGGGACGTCGACCCGGCGGCGAGGTGGCTCGAGGCGGGGTCGGCGGAACGAGTGGCGGGCGCGGCGCCCCCAGGGCGCGAGAGCCCCGCGGTGTGCGCGCTCCCGGCGGCGACCGCTGCCGTGGCCGCCGCGGCCGCCGGATCG
>Ga0209652_1004036_pt1 | contig 10442 bp, 3 predicted proteins | sample SaaInl74LU_5_DNA_FD_184641 | JGI IMG/M metagenome (GOLD analysis project Ga0209652, IMG submission 184641) | Marine microbial communities from expanding oxygen minimum zones in the Saanich Inlet - ESP_74LU_5_DNA (SPAdes) (version 2) | ecosystem: Environmental > Aquatic > Marine > Intertidal zone ...
TTAGACACATCATCCTGCTCTACATTCACATGCAACTCCAAAATAAAATCCAGCATGAAAATCAGCACAAAACTTTTCGAAATTGAAAAAAACATCCTCTACATCGACATGGAACATGATATTCGAAACGACACTGTCGTAACGAGCCCACCGAAGCTATGCCGTGGCACTCAAGTGCCGGGCTTTTATTGCCGCCACGCCACCTTCGGCGTTGTGTTGTGGCTGCTCCCTGCGGTCAACCTGGTCATACTCAATCAGAGAGCCTATCCCAGTGCATGAAGCATTCGTAATAGATAGTTTGACGCGAAATAGTAACAAAATGGCACCAACACAGCAATGCATCATTCATGGGGGTAAACGCCTTGAAGGTAGGGTTCAAATATATGGTGCAAAGAATTCCGCTCTTCCGGTTATCGTCGCAGCTCTCATGACATCGTCACCAAACAATGGAAGCATTCATGAGTTGCTTAATGTTCCAGACATCTCTGACGTGCGATCTTTGCTTCGGCTACTTTCTGCAATGGGTTGTCAGTGTAGCTTTTCGCCAGAGAAGAAGGGATACCTTCATATCAACTCCGAAAATATTCATTCATTTTCAACAAATTTTAGCCCACCATCATTATTATCTCACAACTCGGACGAGTTTGATATGATTGCTCGTAAGATACGTGGAAGTGTGCTTTTACTTGGACCGATGCTAGCTCGTTTTGGTGCCGTCCGTCTACCTCTCCCGGGAGGTTGCAGTATTGGCGATCGACCTGTGGACTTGTTCCTCAAGAGTTTGAATGCGCTTGGAGCAAATCTTTCTATCGACTACGAAACTGAGTGTATCGTTGGTTCCTGCAAACGACTTGTTGGGACGACATTTCGATTCGAGACGGTATCAGTCTGCGCAACTGAGGCGGTCGTAATGGCAGCAGTTGTTGCAAAAGGCCAGACTGTAATACATAATGCTGCACGTGAACCAGATGTAGTGGAACTGGTTCGATTTCTGAAGACCTTGGGGGCTAGGATTGAAGGCGAAGGCACCAGTACAATAACAATAAAGGAGGCCTTGACGCCTTTGAGATCGGGAAAAGAAACCTTCGCAATCCGTGGAGATCGCATTGAAGCAGGAACTTATTTGTTCGCAGCAGCGGCAACGGGGGGTGATGTGCTTGTGGATGGTGTCATTCCATCAGATCTCGGTGAAGTGCTAAAAGTGCTCGAAGCCATGGGCTGTGAAGTGAGCGTGGCAAAAAATTCCATACGTTTACGTCGTTTTGGTGATATGAAACCAGTTTCAATTCGAACAGAACCATTTCCTGGATTTCCAACCGATTTGCAGGCGTTGCTATCTGTATGCTGCACACAAGCTGCCGGGACCTCCAAGATCCATGAATTGATCTTTCTTGGCCGCACCGGGCATATTTCACAGATCCAGAAGCTAGGAGGATCCATCAATGTATCCAAGATTGACAAGGATCTTGAATCATCAAAATATGAAACAGGCGATGCAACAACGATTAAGATAGAAGGGCCATCACTTCTTCGTGGTAAAACGGTTGGTTCGACAGATCTCCGTTGTGCGGCAAGTCTGGTAGTTGCCGGGCTTGTAGCAAAAGGCGAAACGATGGTGCAGGATTTGCACTTTTTAGATCGAGGATACGCAAATATCGTTGAAAAGCTCCGTTTGTTGGGGGCAGATATCAGGCGTGCTACTGTTTTGCCATCGGGAATGCGGGTTCTGTGCGATGAGCCCTTGTCGGATCGAACAACACTTCGTGTTGGTGGAAATGCAAAGTTTTTCTTGTCCGTCAAAGATCGTTCTGAACTCGCTACTGGCTTGGCTTGGGCGCAGGAACAAGATCTGAATATTTTCGTCCTGGGCGGTGGCAGCAATGTTGTGGTTGATGATGCCGGCTTTAACGGTTTGGTCATAGAAATGATAGATTCAAGTCTCAAAGTTCTTGAAGAATCAGAAACTGATGTGTTAATTGAAGTGGGTGCTGGTCATAATTGGGATCAATTTGTGAGCGCTGCTGTCAACATGGGATTATCTGGCGTCGAATACTTGAGTGGTATACCTGGAACTGTCGGTGCATCCCCTATACAGAATATTGGAGCATATGGTCAAGAGGTTGCGCAGATCATCGAAGCAGTAAATGTCATGGATAGAAAAGATCGTACCATAAAAACGCTCACAAAGGAAGAATGCATGTTTGCGTATCGCTCGAGCAATTTCAAAACAATTTGGCTTCACAGGTACGTCATCGTTTCAGTTAAATTTCGACTGGAAAGACAACAGTCAATTGACCATTTCGGTCAGGGAGAATATAGCAGAAAGCAGGTTTTGTGGCGGTTGCGAGACAAAGGAGAAGGTTTCAGTCTTCCAACGATTCGGAATGCAGTTCTTGAGATTCGTGGAGAAAAGTCGATGATTTTATGCGAAGACGATCCCAACTCTCGTTCTGTAGGATCATTCTTTATGAATCCTATTCTACTGGAGACAGAGTACTTGAAGGTGTGCGAAAGCCTAAGTAACCTCGGAATTGACGGTACCACCATGCCTGCGAAGATTGTGCATCAGACTAACGACACTTCTTGTAGCAATGGCGTTGATGAGCCTCATGTTCAAATTTCAGCTGCATGGTTGATTGAAAAGGCGGGCTTTAATCGAGGTTACGAAGATGAACAATTTCCTGGCGTTGCGCTCTCTTCACGACACTGCCTAGCATTGATTACTAAAGAGTCAGCAGGGGCATCTGCAACGAGCCTGGTTGGGTTTGCTGATTTCATCCGAGCTCGTGTGGAGAAACTCTTTGGCGTCTTCCTCAAAATGGAACCGACTGTGTTAAGGTCTGACATGACGGTGGTCAGTGGCGAAGACATTTGCAGTCTAAGGGAAGGAGGAAAGGTAGAAAACGGAGAAAGTGATTTGGACGATACAAAATCAACCTCGTTGTCAAAATCTTCCAGCATATCCAGTATCTCTTTGAGCGGGGCTGGGGGTGAGGTTTCTTCTTCTCATTACTTAGTGTTCGCGTAAAGAATGAGTTGTCATAAGCAATTGAAATTATCATAGTACTCCATGAACAACTTTTATACCTCAAGTTGTTGGGTGCTGGCTACTTGCTTGATTGAGCTATAAGTCGGAGGACAGCAGAAACAGGTTACTCTATTAAACTACAAATATTAAACAAATCTCACGTAGACACACCCTGCTCTACACGCAACTCCAAATCATTGTAATCACTGGGAGATGATTGTGATGTTACAGTTTCTCCACTTCCATATGGCAAACTTCTCTCAGCTGCGGATGCTTCTCCTCCTCCTTCTCCATCTCCGCCAGTGCTTTGAATCAAGTCCCTTGTCCTCTCTTCTGCTTCCCGTTCAGCCTCTCGAATTAACGTCTGGAACTGGTAAGCACGGATAACGCACAACGCCCAAACTGTCAAAGGTAGTAATATACCCACGAAAGCATCGGTATGCAATTGGTGCTCGTCAATTGTCTTGTTGTTCTGTTGTGCGAACTTTTCTTCTTGTTGCACATTTAAATAGTAATAGTAACAATTTGATGCAATAGCAGCAACGGTGATACAAGCAAAGTACTGCTTTGCCAATTGCAACGTATTCTCGGTTGTTGCTCTGATACCTAACAGCGAGACATAAAATCCAAATGCTGATATGACAGTATCTGCATAATCACTATTCTGCCAAGTTCGTATCTGCATAGTCTGACTGGATGGAGTTGGTGGGTCAGTTGGGTTACCAGGAGGTACCTCTCCACTGCCTCCATAAGGGTTATCTTCCGCCTGCACTCCCACAAATAATGTCATTAATGTCAACAATTCCATAGAACTAATAATCATCAACAGGAACGAAAATATTTTGACCCGGTGTTGCGCCTCAAAGATCTCTGTAGACGACAATATCAAAATTTGAGATCGGCGAGATGCTTCCTCAGCATCCAGCACAATCTGTGGTACGTGTGCTCCCCCTTCGGTACCCTCATTATCTCCGCTTCCATTATTATTTGTAGTGGATTGATAGTTACCATCTTCCCCATTATCATTGTTAATCACAACATTTGGCTTGGGAAACAAGTGGATAATCTTTTCGCTTGCATTAATCCCGCACTCACTTAATGTTGCATCATCTTGTAACAATTTTCCCATGTGGATTAGTCTCTGTGAATTGGGTGGAACTTTTGTTATCACCGCACTTGCTGCTTTGAATTCCGCAACCGTCCAAGTAGGGTCACACTTGATGGTAAATTTCTTGGTTGCCCCATCTAATAAGTTTACATTGATCTCATTTTGTATAGGCGGAAGTTGAGGTTCAGATGCCAAACCAGATTGATTCAGCGGATCATTGACTGTCTTATTTTCCTCATCCTCACCGTCAAATGAGGTAGAGGGAGATAGTGGCTCATCTAATGAATTCGCGTTTTCTTCGGTGCTGCCAGGTGCATCCTCGCCCTGGAAAGCTACACGGTTGTATGTTCGCCGCACAGATCGTAGCGGCATGGTCAAATAATACTTCAATGGTTGCTATTGTCAATACAATGCCACGACACGCAAAGCTACCAAAATAACAGCATCATGCTCTTGATGGTGTGTGTCATTATGCATGTCATGTGTCACATCAACTTTTATAAATCAAAAGCTGCCGCTGAAAGCCACTCATTTCATTCAGTCAAGAACAATCCGCTGAATGATACCATTGAGCGCTCACAAACAAACTACATCCCTTGTTGCGTATTACTTATTGCACCTTTATACTGCAGATTTGTTTCGTATTATCAGCCATCATGATGACAATGTCTGCCGCAGTGCCTCAGGTACACGATGGAAATGATTCTGACAGCGACGATAGCGATGTTGCATTCGCTTACCTTGACTTTGGTGGGGTTGACTTTGGTGAAGATGGCGAAGAAGTCAAGGAAGAATCCAATTCATCAAATATCTCTGATGCTGATAAGCCTACTCGAGAGGATGTCGCTGCTGCAAATGCGGCAGCAAATGCTCCAGCAGTAGTTGAACAAGTAGCAAATCTCGACTTGAATGCATCTGAGTCTGATGCTACGAACAGTGCAAGTGATGATCTTCCTACCGCTTCTACAGCTCAAAACAATCTGGGGTCTCAAGCTGATAATAGTAGTCTTGATTCCTTGACGATTGTTGCCGATCCCAATCTTGTTCCAAGCAAGAGTGATGAACTTCTTCTTGACATTGAAAAGGAACGATTGCTTCCTCATCCATTATCAGGGAAACAAGAGCCTGTTGATGTAGTGTTTGGCAATGACTGTTCTGAATTGAATAATGTGAAGATTCTATTCAATTTGCTTGAGAATGGTCAGTATGCAGACATGTTGAGATCACAAACAGCGCTTGACCTATTTGGCACAGAGATTGATGGTAGCGATGAGCTAAGCATGGTAGAACAGATCAAAAGCAAGATACTTGCTTACTTCGCTGCAAAGGCTACTTCTGAGAGTGCAATTGTGAAGTGTCAAGAGCTAGAGCTGATTGGAATTGCTTCTCTAAATCTATTTCTTCAATTGAATTATTGTGGGCCATCGATGGACAGAGGTATCAAACCTGAAGAAGGAGAAGTGGTTGCACATCCATTGGATGGGATTAATCCCCATGGCATGTTTGAGTCGTTAGCAAAGAAAGAGAACGAAAAGGCTCCAAGCACATTTGTGTCTCCTCTTCCGCTTTCTGCATCAACTCCAATTCCAGAAGAGGACGAGTCTGCCCCAGAGGGAGATAATGTACCATCCAATCAAGCAACTGAAACGGTTATTGTGCCTCTGAAAGAAACCAACACTACAAATTACTTTCACAATGCAGTCCTATCAGAGTTGGCTGTCGATGGTGAATGGCCATTTCAAGTATGTGCAGCTCCTTACTTTTTGCTGCTTGCAAGATCCATCTTGTCGACATTGGCAGAGCCTACTAGTCCATTTCGGTGGTGGTCATCAGCGAAGTCTTCTGGTAATCTTGTAGATGCCCTCACTGGCGCAAACGAATCCAGTGCTAGTATGTTTGCCGCTGGAGCCAGTCATCTCAGCAGCACTTCTCACTGGAGTGCCAGAGCTATCGTGGCACACCGTCGATTGATCTCAACACGTCGCGACGATGATGACGGTGAAGCATGCCCAACACTCTGGAACGAAGCAGAACGTACATTCTCACGTTGCATCAATGATTTTTGTGACAACGAGACTGCCTTCAAAGACAGCGAGAGGAATGCGTTCGTTGCAAGTGCAATAATGCTAGAATGGGGACTTGCACAGCACCATTTCCGTAAAAGTGGTCGAGGCAAGGCTTCCTTCAATAAGGCATTGGAGTATTCAAAGCTTGAAGTGGAAGTTACTGGTGCAGATGGTGTCCGAACAAAATATCAAACGAAGATGACTGCGCAATACTTAGTACGAGCAAAGCCAAACGTTGCTGAAACCGATGACAGCGATGGAGACGCTGAAAACAAGGCACATATCGAGAAGCAAATGATCAAGCACGATGATGTTAGCGACGATGCTCTTCTATTAGAGAAAATTCGGTTTGAAAATGCTGATGACAATGTTCATTTCAATTTGTCTATACATGATCAATCTATCTTGTTGGCTCTGTGTTTGGATGTGAAAAACGATAATCCTATGGATGGTCTTACCGGGATGCAAATGTTTGCCTACCTCGCACGAGTGTTAAACCAACATGACGACTGGATGGTGTATGCAACTGGTTTGCTTGAAAGAGCTTGGCTCGAGTGTGAACGCACTCACGGCCGTGAACGTGCTATTCTGCAAATCCAAGCATTGGCAGATCAACATTCGAACCGTCTAACACTGACACAATCTACATTCAAGTCGGTGGAAGAAGATTCAGCGCCAGCCCAGGACCGTCTTCGTCATCTACACGGTATTGTGTATCCTCCGCGATGGGATATGTTGCGTGATCTCGCCGAGAGGTATGCCAAGCTTGGCATCGTTACCAGTGCTGCTGAGTTGTTTGAAGAAATTGAGCTCTGGGATGATGTGGTTGAATGCTATCGTATTGCCGGAAAGTCCAATAAAGCAGAGGAAGTTGTGAGGGCACGCCTTGCAGAGAAAGAAACTCCAAGCATGTATGCCGCTTTGGGAGATATTACCAACGATCCCAAATGCTTTGAGCGTTCTCTTGAACTTTCCCATGGCAAGTATTACGATTCACACGTGGCACTCGGCAAATACTACTTCGACAAGGGAGACATGAAGACTGCGCTCAAGTACTTTTTGGATGGTTTAGAGATCAAACCTCTCTTGCCAGCTGTTTGGTTTCGAGTAGGGACAATATCGATGCAGTTGAAAGAGTGGGACACTGCATTGAAGGCGTTTACTGAGGTAGTTCAGCAAGAACCTGAGGAGGGCGATGCTTGGGCAAACGTCGCAGCTATACATATACATAGAAGGAACGCAGCAGAAGCCTACCCCGCCTTGCTTGAGTCTCTGAAACAGAACCGCAATAATTGGAGAGTGTGGCATAGCAAACTCTACACCTGCATTGATCTCAAGAAATATGATGAGGCAATCCAAGCATGTGTTGAACTTATCAATCTCAAGGCTCGCAGAAATGCAAAAGAGGGCGTAGAACCTTTGGAGGAAAAGTGTGTACGTGCTATCGTTGGAGGAACAGTACGGAAATATCAAGAGGCCCGTGAAGCTAAAGACGAAATTGGAATCGATTCATCGAAGCGTACGTTAGTCCGTGTGCGAGAGTTACTGGATAAAATTGAATCCTCGACAAAGATAGAACCGTGGTTTTATGAACTCTCAGCACACTTCAATGATGAGCTTGGATGGGAGGAGGAATGCTTCAATGATTTGATGAAGGAATACAGGACATTAAATTCTGCCAAAGGATGGGAAGAAGACTCGGTAAAAGTTGGCAAAATGGTCACTCTAATGAGGGACATTAGTAAGCATCACAAGAAGACTGGTACCAAAGAGAGTCTTACAAAAGCAAAGTTCATGCTGAACGGGGTAGTGAAGAAGGTGCGCAGTGCTTATAACTATACTGAGCCTTCCAAAGAGGCGGAGGAGCTAGACGCGCTGTTACTTGAAGTGAAACAATTACTAGAGTAACATTTATAGAATAGAGCACATACAAACACAATCGGCTACCATAGTCAAACTCTGGCTGCGGAGTCCTTTCTCACATCATAGCTTTGACGAAGCACCGAAGATGGAAGCAATCGTTGCCAGTAACTTGGGTGTCTTCTCCTCAATCACCTCAACCATCTCCTGGTTATGCTCCCAATAATCGATTGTGTACAATAACATCGCCACTGAAAGAAGATAACGCAATCGTTAGTGGAAAAATGACAGCAGTTACAACGTTGCTTCCAGAACTTCGCTCGATTTACTTACTTGGCTGACCTATGAAGCAAAAACTGATCCAAAAGATGAAATTGCCGACTGAACTATTGGGCATTCGCTTGTCAATCATTTTTGTGATGAAAATCAGTGGCAGCTGTCCCATCATAGCCAAGAACGACCATATTTGCAGATTGTGACAAGGAACACTAATCAAAACCTCGTGTAGGATGGCTGAAAAGAAGAACACCACAAACGTGGCTCCTGTCTTTGACAAACCAACACGCACTGACGGGAAATAGAGATGCCGAACAAGCCAATAGTGGACAGGCATGTTCCACAGCCTCCAATAGGCAGACACCTCTCTTGCATTCCACCAGTCTTGGTAGAATACACGATCACCAAATCGTAGCAACTCTGCAGTGAGATTCATAAAGCAATGGAAGAAGCCATAAAATCCCAGCAGCCAAATGTACGTCGACGTTATTGACAATTTCAGCAAGTAGTCAGCAATGACCTGATACCTCAATTGAAATTCTCCTTTGTTCGCCTCCAAATCTTTTATCAGCAGATCCAGATTCGGCGCAACCACTTGAGCTGCAAGAAATGCCACAAGTGTTGCAGAAATGAAGAGATGCAAGGTGTGAGTGACAACCTTACCCCATCGAATATATGGCGTTCTAGGGAATGCAATTTGGTAGGTCAACGTAGGTGCAAACCAAAAGTAGTAAATGTTTTTCAAAGTGATATTCATTGGGTATGATATCTGCAGCCCTTCTTCATCGAGGTCTTTCACCAACGCCAATGTTGCCTTGTGAGTTGCCAGGTTTTGACGATAGTCGCTATTCGCATGATTGTACGAGATGAGTTTCATCCACGTAATTGTTGCTTGCATGACCAGACCTGCGCCGACAATTGGATGCTGAATGTGATACCACACAATCATAATGACAACTACCAAGGTAGCATTGGTATTGATAAAGTGGAGAAGCATTCCGAACCACGTTGACACCCATCTCTTGCTCAACGCCTTTTCAATTAGATAGGCGAAAACAACAAAGAGTTGAACCACCAACAGGCCAGAGATGAAAGGAAAGTTGTCCAATGGTGCCTCTGAAAATCCCTCTGAGAATCCTTGTAGACTAAACCTCAACTCATCTAATATGAATCCATGTTTACTAACAGTATCCAACAATAGTCGAAAGTTGCTGATCACCAAAATGATAATGAGTAAATTGAACATGCCTCGGTAATTCTGAGGATGTGCCCCATCCGAGAGGTAAGACGGAGACGCCTGCCTGTGCATAGGTTTCGAAGGAGGGTATTGAATCTTATTCGAGTGTGCTGCATCCTTGGAACCTGACTTCTTCATGTACGACTTGCCCATTTTGGTTAGGTTACGCCCCGATGGTGACTTGCCCATCATGTTGGTCAAGTTCCGTCCCGATGGCATACTTCTCAGTGGAACAGTAGGTGTCTCAAAAATGAGATTGGGAAGAGTGCCCCTCTTCTTGTTGGGTGAGCGTAATAACGCCTCCTCCTCTTCCTTTTTGAATTGCTGCTGAATTGCAAACTCTTCGGAATCGCAGTAGGCACATGATTGAGAGATCAAGGTCATCCATTGTGTTTTTTCGGCAAGTGATTGAGTTGAAAATCTCAATAGGGGGATGATTTCGTCTTCGTCATCGCCTTGTGCATCACCACCTCCATTATTGATCTTGTTGTTGTTGTTGCTTGCAGTCGTTGTTACTGTTGCAATAGGCCGTTGATACACTGAAAAGACATGAAACGATCCTCCCACTTCATTCTTATCACCACCTTCACCACCACTACCTGACTTCTTCAAATAACGCTTGTTCACTTTACTCCCTTCATCTCTCACTGCACAATTCTTGAGTGTTAGAATATACCTCGGTGACTTGTCTTCATGTGATTTATAATACGATAACTGTCCATTAGTCAATCGAACAAATCGTAAGCCCCATTTGGTCCCACCCCATCCGATGGAACGATCTTGCCATTTGAATAGATATCCTGATTTTTCGGGGGGTGCCACTACTTCTCCCAAGCCAAAACCAAAGTTGTTGTTGGTGGTGTTGGT
>Ga0209652_1004040_pt1 | contig 10433 bp, 5 predicted proteins | sample SaaInl74LU_5_DNA_FD_184641 | JGI IMG/M metagenome (GOLD analysis project Ga0209652, IMG submission 184641) | Marine microbial communities from expanding oxygen minimum zones in the Saanich Inlet - ESP_74LU_5_DNA (SPAdes) (version 2) | ecosystem: Environmental > Aquatic > Marine > Intertidal zone ...
CGATGGGAATGCTGTTGTAGTAACTCGCATAGTAATAGGCAAGCTGTGCGATGGCTTTTTGGCCGTAAAACCGGCTGATCGAAGCGGGTCCAAACAAATAGCGGAACCGCGGGTATTTACGGACATAGGCGCCAATGCCAAGCCATAAATAGTCGAGTGCGTGCCGCGTCTGATATTTTGGCTGAACAAAGCTGCGACCTAATTCAAGACCCTGCTCAAAATACATCTGCATTGAATCATCGAACTCGAACAAGGTATGCGTGTATAGGCCCTCAATACCTCGCTTGCGCATAATAGTTGCCACATCGCCGATGCGATACGCACCGGCGATTTCTTCATCCTCTCGATCCCATAGAACCAGCTGGTGATAGTCCCGGTCGAAGCGATCGATATCCCGCGGCATGCCGCTGCCTTCACCTACAAGCCTAAAGGTCGCTTCGCGCAGTCGTCCTATCTCACGCATCACGCAGGGTGAGCGGGTCATATCCGTTAAATAAATAGCCTTACCATCGGTGGTTTCGCCGAGTAACTCTGACGCTTCAAGTTCGCGGCGCACCAGCGCTTTTGCCTCTGGTGGCGCAACGGTTTCGACTGATCGAAATAGCGGCTTGCCGTCTTTGCTGAGCCGATAGGTGTGCTTACGGAACATTGCCGCCAGTTTTTTAGCGGAAAAGTTGTTGGCGCTGTAAACATCATAGGGAACGGGCGGGCCAACCCGTGCGTCGATCGTATTGTGGCTCTGTTTAAACATCTCTCGAATAAGCCAGGCAGTTGAGAGCGGCTTGGCAAGGAACGATAAACTGTAGAAAAAGATCGAGTTACGCCCTTTGACGAATAGGGGCAGTACGGGTGCACGCGTTGCGCTGGCAATTTTAATAAATCCGCTCTGCCAGTTGCCATCGCGCACGCCGCTAGCGCCGAACCGTGAGACTTCACCCGCAGGGAAGATGATTACCGCACCATCTTGCTCAAGGTGAGCTCGCAGATTTTTTAGGTTTTGGCGCGCTGTCTTACCGCCCATATTATCCACTGGCAGCAAGCAACTTTGTAAGGGTGGAATCGCCATGAGTAGATCGTTGGCAACCACCTTAACGTCAGGGCGCACTTGGCGCACTAAGTTGAGTAGCGCGAGCCCGTCTAAGGAGCCAATGGGATGGTTGGCGGTGATCACGACGCGTCCGCTGGTGGGGATTCTGGCGCGTTCGAATTCCCGTAGCCGCAGGTGGAAGTCGAAATATCTTAAGACACCCTCGACGAAGTCGAAGCCTTCTAAATGCGGGTAATCGCGCTCAAATTGCTGAAAGCGTTTTTCATAAAACAAGAACCCCAAAAATCGACTGATCGTCGTCGCAAGACGGCGATGACGCTGACATAGGTCGGGATATTGGTTTTCGAGGATGTTTTGGATATTGAGCATAAAAACCTCAGTTGAGTCGATGGCGTCACTGTGGCGGACTTTTTCCGCTCGAATTACATAATCTTAAAGGCGGTTTCGCTTTGCGATGGCACTGCGAATCAGTCGCCAGGGCCTAAGCGTGAACCGCAGTTGTTGCAGAAAAATCAAAAAATTATGAACAAATCGTGACAGCAACGTTCTGGCCGCGAAGGCTACACACAGCTATTCGCTGGGGTCTCGATCGGTCACAAAATTGTCACATTGCTTACATAAACCCGTAACACAAAATCTCTAAGGTGCGCCCATCTGCTGCCGTCTTCTTGTCGACGGTTTAGTTTGTTGTCAAACCGAGAGGTCTCAATGACACAATTGTTCCGCGCTCGCCGAATCTTGCTTGTTTTCGTGACGTTCTTATTGGCGCAATACGCGACAGCTGCCGACGAATTGCTGCTCTACGTTTTTGACGGTGGCAATGGTGTTGAGGGCGCTGAAGTCGTCGTTGATGGAAAGTCGGTAGGCACAACCCGTGCTGATGGTTCCTTGACGGCTGATTTGAGTGACGGTGCCCATGTGGTGGCAATAACCGGGCCTGCGGGAAACACCGCGGTAGCACGATTTACGGCCGGCAATGGTTTGCTCGCTAACGTCGTTGCCAATCTCAAAGATGCCAGTGCGCGTGTGCAGGTGTTTTCACAAACCGAATCCTCCGCAGATCGTCGCGATGCGCCTACCGGCACTATGATCATTACTGTGCGCAAGGGCGCCAATGTGGCGGCTAATCAGCTTGTCGTGTTCTCTGGCGGTGTCGGTGCGGTCAACACCAACGCACAGGGTCAGGCGACCAAGACATTGCCGCGCGGCATGTATACCGTGTCGGTGGGCGATGTCTCTGCGCGGGTTCGCGTGGTCGGCGGTGTGACCCGCGGCGCGGCGCTGCGTCTACCCGAAGATGAGGGTATGGCCATTGAAATGCCGAGTCTTGAAGAAGTATTCGTTATTGCTTCTTTTGATCCCGGCAGCTTCGAGGTTAGCGAGCGCGATACCAGCAACATCGTCGATACGATTGGCGTCGAAATGCTGACTCGTTTTGGCGATTCTGATGTCGCCGCTTCTGTGGTTCGAGTGCCAGGTATTTCGGTACAAGACGACAAGTACGTCTTCATTCGCGGTTTGGGTGGCCGGTATATCACTTCAACGCTCAATAACGCGACTATGCCTTCGACCAACCCGTCAAAACGCACAGTGCCGCTTGACTTATTTCCGTCAAATTTTGTCAGTCAGTTAGATATCAAGAAAACCTTTTTGCCCTACATGCCGGGTGAATCTACCGGCGGTAACTTGGTGATCAACACCAAAACGTTCCCCGACGAACGCGGCGGCACTGTATCCGGTTCTTTTGGCTACGTATCGGGTCTTACCGGTAATACCGTAGCGGTCGACCCCGCAAGCGGTGCCTTCGACATTATTGGTTGGGATGACGGTACGCGCGAAGAAGATATTGTTATCAGCACCATTTCTCAGATTGTGTCTGCTGGCACTTTCGTCGATACCAAAGGCGACACCTACGCGCTGACCCCGACTATTCGCGGCGAGTTGTTAAGAACAGCGGGAATCTTGCTGAAAGACAATTGGGATCCTGCGTTTGACGACGCTACCCCCAACGGCAGCTTCGGCGTCAACTACGGCGACCTGTTCTACTTCAACGACAGTGAGCTGGGTTTCTACTCGGCAATTAACTACAGCAATGACTGGAGTAAGCGCGACAACGGTATTCGCCGCAGCTATTCGGCCAGTGGAAATTTGGCGGACGATCAGTCGTATCGCTCGTACACCAACAATATCGAGCTCTCTGGGTTGCTATCGATAGGCTTTACTACCGGCAACAATACCTTTGAGTGGAACAACTTGGTCTCGCGCTCAACCGAGAGCTTTTTTGAGCGCGCTGTGGGTCAAGAAGGCGACGAGTTCGAGAGTATTTATCAACACACGAGCCAATGGGAAGAGCGCCAGTATCTGTCGTCTCAGATCTTGGGCTCGCACTTCCTCAATGAAGATGGCTCGTTGTTTGGCGAGTGGCAGTTCACCGCCAGCCAGGCACGACGCTATGTACCGGGCCGGACCGATGTTCGTTTTCGTACGCCACAAACCAATACCAACGCCGAGACACTGCGCAGCGATTACGATTTTGGTGCAGCTAACGACGCCCAAACAGACTTGCTCAAGGGCTTTACCTTTGAGGCCGGCAACTCATCAAAGCGCTGGGATGATTTAACCGATAGCAATTTCGATGGTTCGTTTGACGTAACCTGGGATGTGTTCGACGCCGGCGCCAGCTTTGCCAAAATTCAGTTCGGTGCGCAGGCTATTTTCCGCGAACGCGACGCCGAGAGCGCAACCTACGGCTACTTTAACGACGGCCGCAACCCTGCACTTGAACGTGCACCCAATGTGCTGGTCTCCGATGTTATCTATCTGTGCGGTACAGGGGACGACACGGTCTCATGCCCAGCAACCCCCGTTGAGAATGGGGTGACGCTGCCACCCGTTGGCGGTGTTCAGAACAACGCGCGCACTGGCTATGTGTTTGCTATTCGGACTGCCGTTTCGGATGAGTACTCTGCGGAGCTGTCATACAACAGTGTCTATGCGATGTATGACCATACCTTTGATTCCAGCTGGCAGCTAATTGTCGGTGCGCGTTACGAAATGTACGACCAGACGACTGACACGTTTGACCTCACCACGGGTGCGCCAGTGCAAGGTGTTGTCGATGAAGCGAGCTTGCTGCCGAGCTTAGGGATTAACTGGTTTTACTCGGATACGCAGCAGTTACGTTTCGCTGTGAGTCAAACCGTGGCGCGCCCTGACTTTAAAGAGGCCTCTAACGCGGTTTATTTCGACAACGAGTTCAACGTACGAATTCGCGGTAATAAAGATCTGACCATTTCCGACGTGCTCAATCTTGATTTGCGTTGGGAGTGGTACTTTGGCGACAACGATCAAGATAGCTTGTCAGTTGCGGCTTTTTATAAAGAAATGACTGACCCCATCGAGCGGGTTGTGCAACCTGCATCGGGTACCGCCGGCAACACCCGTACCTTCCAGAATTCGGATCAGGCCGATCTGTATGGCATGGAGATCGAGGGCCGCAAAGAATTCCTCTTAACCGAGGATTACAACCGAACACTCTTTGTGTCTTTCAACATGGCTTACATCGAGTCAGAGGTGACTGCCGCGAATCAGTTGACGCGTGCCCTGCAGGGTCAGCCCGAGTACACCGCCAACCTCGTTATCGGCTACGACGATCTCAGCGCTGGCCAGCAGTTGACGCTGTTATACAACCAAAATGGCAAGTCCATTGCTGACGTTGGCGTGTTAGGCGCGCCCGATGTCTATCTTGAGCCGCGCGGCGAACTCAATCTTGTATACCGCTACGACATCAGTGAGGCCGCCACCTTAAAGGCGCGCATCGAGAATTTATTAGACGAAAAAGTTGAGTACACACAGGGTGATGACGTTTTTCAGAGCTATGAAAAAGGCACCACGTTCCAACTCGGCTTTGACTGGAATTTTTAAGTAGTAAGCGCGATCCGTAAGGGTCAGTAAAACCACTAGGGAGTAATGAGATGAACAAGCAGTTTGTAATGGCTCTCATAGCCTCTGGGGCCCTGGTGGGCCTCGGCGGTTGTTCAGAGGGTGACACAGCAACGATCAACATCGAAGCACCGACTACGGACAACAGCGTAGGCGGTGACAACTGTGCTGGAGACAACAGCTGCAGCACAGACAATGGCACGGTGACCCCGGTTGAGCCGCCCGTTGCCGACGCGTGCCCCAGCGGCACAACCGAAGTGTCGACCGGCGTGTGCTCACTGTCTGGCCGCATTATTTCTAACATGACGCTGGTTGCTGGCAACGAATACCAACTCGATGGTCGCGTAATTGTTGGTAACGGTAACTGTGAATTAGCGGATGCCAATACCTGTACTAATGGCGATGCCGTACTCGATGTCACGCTGACCATTGAGGCGGGTGTTGAGGTCAAAGGTTTACCTTCATCTGATCCTTTAAATGCCGCTGTGCTCGATGTGAATCGCGGCTCTAAGTTGGTGGCAATTGGTACCGCCACAGCGCCTATTATTTTCTCTTCTGCCGCCGACGACGATTACGTTGGTTCTGGTGAGTGGGGTGGCGTACAGCTGACAGGTTTTGCGCCGCATAACGCTTGCGATGGTACGCCGTGTAATGTCGACGGCGAAGGCGCTGTTAACTTCATCGGTGGCGATAACGCGGCAGACAGCAGTGGTACGCTTAAGTATGTAGTAATCACCGAAGGTGGCACCGTGTTGTCAACTGGCGATGAAATCAACGGTTTGTCACTTAACGCTGTTGGCGGTGGCACGGTGATGGATTACATCCAGATCAATGACAACCTCGATGATGGCGTTGAATTTTACGGCGGCACTGCCAATATCAAGCACCTTGTTGTCACCGGTGCCGGCGACGATTCTGTCGACTGGGACGAAGGCTATCAAGGCAACCTGCAGTACATCTTCATCAAGCAAACCGTCAACAGCGGCGGCGAAGCTTTCGAGATGGACACCGAAGGCACCACTGCGTTCTTGTCTAAGCCAACTGTCGCTAACGTCACTGTAATTGCTGACAAGGCGGCAGGTGAGGCGGCGTACAGCTTGAACTTTAAAAAGACGTCAGCGGGTTTCTTCCACAACACGCTGGTTACCGTGTCTAGCGACACTGTGAATACCTTTAACACCTGCGCAACCATCCACGATGGTGCTGAGGCGAATGTCGGTACATCGATCTACTTTAATAACTGGATCCAGGACTGTGCCAATGGCGCAGGCGATCAGGGTATCTTGGCTGACGTCGACATGAGCGGCGCATCTGACAATATCAACGCGGTTTATGCCGACCTGAATTCTTTGGGTGCATCACAGGCTTCTAGTGCACGTCTTGCAGCGCCGCTCGACTGGGCCGCTGTAAATGTCGCACTGAGCGAGTCCGTTGCTGATGTTAACTACTTAGAATCGACTGATTACATTGGTGCGGTTGACCCTTCTGCAGCCACCGCTTGGTGGGCCGGCTGGACTCTAGACGGTTCTGTTGGCACGCCAGACCAGACTGTTGCAGGCTGCCCTCAGGGTACGACTGAGGTGTCGACTAACGTTTGTGCACTGCCAGCGAATATCACCAGCGATATGCGTTTGACGGCGGGTAATGTTTACCAGCTTGAAGGCCGCACCATTGTTGGTAACGGTAACTGTGAACTGGCTGACGGCAATACTTGCACCAACGGTGATGCGGTATTAGATGTCACGCTGACTATTGAGGCGGGTGTTGAAGTGAAGGGCCTGCCTTCTTCAGATCCCCTGAACGCGGCGGTTCTGGACGTCAATCGCGGCGCCAAGTTAATTGCCATTGGTACCGCTAGCGCGCCGATTATCTTCTCATCTTCAGACTCTGATTATTCAGGTTCAGGTGAGTGGGGCGGTGTTCAGCTGACGGGCTTTGCACCACATAACGCGTGTGCAAGCACACCGTGTAACGTAGATGGTGAAGGTGCGGTCAACTTTATCGGCGGTGATGATGCTGCCGATAGCAGTGGCACGCTGAAATATGTGGTTATCACCGAGGGCGGCACTGTTTTGTCAACCGGCGATGAGATTAATGGTTTATCGCTCAATGCAGTCGGTTCGGGCACGGTGATGGATTACATCCAGATCAATGACAACCTAGACGACGGCGTTGAATACTACGGCGGTACGGCCAACATCAAGCACTTGGTCGTTACGGGTGCGGGCGATGACTCTGTAGACTGGGACGAAGGCTTCCAAGGCAATCTGCAGTACGTGCTGGTCAAGCAGACTGCAAACAGCGGCGGTGAGGGCTTTGAAATGGACACCGAGGGCACCACTGCTTGGTTGTCTAAGCCAACCGTTGTTAATGCTACGGTGATCGCTGACAAAGATGGCGCCGGCGCTGAGTACAGCCTGAACTTCAAAAAGACGTCGGGTGGCTTCTTCCATAACATGGTGGTGACTGTCGCTGCAGATTCAGCGCAGACCTTTACGACCTGTGCCACTATTCACGACGGCGCTGAAGCTAACGTTGGTACTGCGATTGCATTTAACAATTGGGTCCAAGACTGTGCTTCAGACGGTACCGGCGGCATCCTGGCGGACGTATCGATTGACGCCACTACGGTGACCGTTGAATCGGCAGACCTGAACACGCTGTTGGCTTCACAGGCGGCGTCCGCAACTGGCCTAACAGCCATTGACTGGACGGCGATTGAAGCGGCACTCTCACTGCCTAACGTTGGCACGGGTGACCCTCAGGACTTCGACGCGACCTTCTTCGATGACACGACTTACGCCGGCGCTGTAGACCCCGCAGCAAGCTCTGCGTGGTGGGCTGGTTGGACGTTGCCAGGCACTTTGTAATCGGCTGTTAAAGACCTATGAAAAGGCGGCCTACGGGCCGCTTTTTTTATGGTAAATGCTGCGTATTGCGGTGGTAGGGGGCTGTGCGCAGTCTAAGCGAAAAATATAGGCATTGAGTGATCCGGCGACAACACCTCAACGTAACTACCACAACTGAGGTGAAACCGATGATGATGTGTTCCTCAAAACCGTGTTCCAAGCCATCTTCCCCCAGATGGTTTTTCTTCCCCGGCCCATTGGGCTGGGGTTTTTTTTCTCGCTTAGGTTCTCTACTCGCCGCTACCTTGTTACTGACCGGGTGCACCGGTGCGTCGGTCAATGACCACGCCGACGGCGAGCCAACATTTGATCCGCAGTCCTATTTTCACGGTGAGTTGACCGCCCACGGCGTAGTGAAAGACTTTTCGGGCAAGGTAATTCGTTATTTCAACGCTGACATCAAGGGTTGCTGGCAAGATGGTATCGGCACGCTTGATGAGCAGTTCGTCTTTGATGATGGCGAGCAGCAGTCACGAATATGGACGTTGGTCCCCAGCGGCGCCAATAATTTGCTCGGCACCGCAGGTGATGTGGTGGGGCAGTCTACGGGTGAGTGGGCAGGCAATGCGTTGTTTATGGCCTATGTGCTACGCGTACCCTATGGCGATGGCACCATTGATTTGACCATTGATGATCGCATGTATCTGCTGAATGATTCCGTGCTTATTAACGAGTCTGGCATGTACAAGTTTGGCGTGAAGGTTGGCGAGATCGTGCTGACGATTATCAAACACAGTGACGAAGCTGTTGTATGCAGGCAAAGCTGACGGCGCGTGTTTTGGGCTTTGCAGGCCTAATCCCCTTCTACGCGTTCTTGCTGGGCTTTTGGCTCACCGAAGATTACCCGCGCTCGGTATCGGTGCAGGGCTTTGTCATATATTCCCTCGCGATCCTGTGCTTTTTGTCGGGCGCCTTATGGGGCAGCGTTAAGACCCTGTCGCCTATTGAGCAGCCGATGCGATTGTTGATCAGCAATGGTTTGGTGGTTTTTGCTGTCGCGAGCGTACTGACTGCACAGGCCGTGATGGCGGCGGGTCTGCTGATGCTCGGGTATTTAGCCTTGCTGTGGTACGAGCGCAACGTTGATGGCTCTTTGGGTTGGTACGCGCGTATGCGTGGACAATTAACCGCGGGCGTCGTGGTGGCACATGTCTTGTATCTCTGGCTTCATATTGCTTTAGAATCCGGCGCTTAACTCAAGCGTTACATGCCACTCCTCAATGAAACTTAGGGACAATAATAATGAACCAGCCGCTGTTTATTCTGCATCACTACGAGTATTCCCCCTACGCTGAAAAAATTCGTTTGATGTTCGGCTTAACCAACATGACTTGGGGTTCGGTACTGTCACCCGTGCAACCCCCAAGGCCCAACTTAGACCCATTAACCGGCGGTTATCGACGTATACCTGTGGCGCAATTAGGCGCCGATATTTTTTGTGATACTCATCTAATTTCAGCTGAAATTGCCGCGCTGACCAACGATATGCGCGTGGCGGCGGTGGTTGAAGAAGCCGCGGCTGATGCGTTGGTAAAGCGCGCAGAGGGCGATGTGTTTTTTTGCGCAATTACCCGTGTGTCACCGCTTAAACTTATGGCTACCTTGCTGCTGCGTTTTGGTCCATTTGGCATGATTAAGTTCGTCAAGGATCGTCAGGGCATGATGAAGGGTGGCACTGTAAAGCCGCCACAAGGGGCCGCAGCGCAGACGTTGCTCGACGACTTTATGCGCGATGTCGACCGTCATTTGACGGGTAAACAGTGGTTGGCGGGTGAAACGGCCAGCTACGCAGATTTTGCGGTCTATCACCCATTGTGGCTGGCCTCACGCGTCGGCGGTTTGGCGTTGCCCGACACATTGGCGAATCTCAAAAGTTGGTTTGCGCGGGTTGAGGCGATCGGCGCGGGTGCTCGGCAAGAGCTTGAAGCTGTGTCGGCTTTTGCGGCGGCGCGGGAAAACGAGCCGCGCGAATTACCCCGTGACAACGAAACGACGGCGCTGATGAACAAGCCCGTGTCGGTTGCACCTACGGATTACGGCCGCGTGCCTGTCATTGGTGTCTTGGTCGCTTATACCCCAACACGCATTATTGTCGCACGCCAGACCGACGAATTTGGCAGTGTGCACGTTCACTTCCCACGCGCAGGGTATGAGGTTGTAGCCCTATGACACACACGGCTTTAATTACCGGTGCCTCGGCAGGGCTTGGCGCTGAATTTGCTCGTCAACTCGCCGCGAGAGGTCTGCGGCTGGTTTTGGTGGCTCGCCGCGAAGATCGACTGCAGGCACAAGCTGAAGCGCTGCGCGCCGAATTTGGCATCGACTGTGAATGGATTAGCGCTGACCTTAGTGACGTTGGCGCGGGTGCTTTGATTGAGCAAACTTTACTCGAGCGTGATATCAGCATTGATTACCTGATAAACAATGCCGGTATCGCTGGCCCAGATCTGCTCAATGATCGCGACTGGCAGTCGCAGCGTGACTTTTACCAGTTGATGATGACGTCGGTGGCCGAGCTCTGTCATCGGTTCATA
>Ga0209652_1004041_pt1 | contig 10431 bp, 11 predicted proteins | sample SaaInl74LU_5_DNA_FD_184641 | JGI IMG/M metagenome (GOLD analysis project Ga0209652, IMG submission 184641) | Marine microbial communities from expanding oxygen minimum zones in the Saanich Inlet - ESP_74LU_5_DNA (SPAdes) (version 2) | ecosystem: Environmental > Aquatic > Marine > Intertidal zone...
CGTATCGAGTCTCATCATTTCTTTTGTCATGATTCGAGGTTTGTGCATGACATGTTAGGTTCGTCCAGGCTGTTGTATCCACTGACTGAGGTAGTATGAAATATAAGAATGTTATCTATTTAGTCCTCTATCACTACTCGTCACACTTCTATACAAAGGGTCATCTACAACCTACATTCAAACGCATTCATCATCGGCCAGCATCTTTGTTGCTACCTCGGTGCCTTCCGCAGCTCTGTGTTCATCTTCTTCAAAGCAAGGCAATCCTTGCAGCTGCAGTGACGCCATTTCTTTTACTAAACCGTAGCTATCCATAGCTTGACGCTCAAGCTCCTCCTCAATACTCGTCAGCATCTCGTCATAATTCCGTTCGAAGATTCGTACTGCTTGTCCGACGAAAAACACGAACAGCATGGCCACGATGAGGGCTTCATCCATCATTATGAAAATGAGTATATATGTTGCGTTAAAGTATCACACTGCTATGTGTTGCACGTTTGTGACCGCTGCTGCATTTACCACACTGCATCGATGTATTTACAATTGACCCTTGGCCACCGTGAGAGACACTTGTGTTGGAGGAGGTTGGAGATTCTGGCAGATTCGTCTTCCTCGAAAACAAAACTTCCCGCCGACCTCCCAAATACTTTATGAGCAAAAATAGAATGATAGACGATGCATGAATGAGATGAATCTGACGGGCTTCTTCAGACGATAAAGCCATTATTTCTATTTTGAATCTACGAGCTTTACCGCCAACGCATACATCGCAGCATAAACCGTCGCAATAACCATGACAACGATTAATGGAATAGGATCCGGGCTCTTGTCCGTCGGCGGCGCCAGCAGCTTCACTCTCCCGGCCACCACCAGAGTGAGGGTTGCTAGCTGGCCTCCCGAAGAGTGGGCCCCGAAAATGGTAAGGGATGGGATCAATATCTCATCATCCGGAGTCTCTGCTTGAATTGGCTGGATAGTTTAATCACTGTTCAAACTAACGGCTCACGCTCTCTCGTTCTCGTACCTCCATTCCGAATAAACTCATCTTCTATAGATTGTATTTGACAAGGATGGTACCCTGGGAGAATGCACGCAGGCGCTCAAGATTTGGTGCAATCGAATGACAGAAAAAATCCTTTACAAGTGCTTGGCCATGAATCTTTCCCGAGAAAAGACCAATTGGATAATATCAAGCTTCTATTCAGTAATTGGCTGGAGCGTCGAGAAGGATGACGTCGTTCCTTCTGCACCATTATCCGCCAATTCCTGGGCTGACATTCTCGATGTTACAGCTGAATGCCTTGCAGACTTGGGTCTCCGTGTTAGCATCGATGAAGTGTCTTGTTGGCACGAGAGCTTGGGAGACATACACGTACAAGATCCTCCACTGATTAATAATCTCGCACACTTCCTTACGGACCTCAAGAGTCAAGGGATTCTCATTTCGATCTGCACATCAGACGACAGATCATCCACCACAGTTTGCATGCGCAACTGGCAGATTGAACATCTAGTTGATTACTCCATATGTGGTGATGAAGTAGAGAGGAGCAAACCATCTCGTCAGCCACTATTAAACCTATGTCGGCAAGCAGGAGTGATGCCGCATGAATGCTTAGTGGTGGGTGACACTAGCAGCGATATGGGAATGGGAATTAATGGAGGCGCCGGGCTTGTGGTGGGCGTTCTGACTGGAAGTGGCACTAAACAACAGTTGCTTGACACAGGCGCACACGTCGTTTTACCCAACATAGGTCATCTTGAGGACTTGCTTCGTTGCTTACCCCCTCGTGAAGTAGCTCCTTCTTCGACAACTGTTGTTAGCGTGGAGAGTGATGCTTCCATCGACGAGATGAGGAACGAAGAGGAGACGGCAGCATCGTTGTTGGTATCGATGAAGTCAAAAGACCACGATTCCCTGCCATTGAATGCTGGAAAAGAGCAAACAGGTGACAATGATGATGATGTTTCAGTTCTTTCGTGAATAAGCTACTTAGTCGTGCTGTATGATAAAGTAAAAGTATTATGGTTTGTAGATAATTGGGGATGCTTTCCTCCTTGCAATTCATTACAATATATACAAGTGAGTGCAAATCAGAGCCGAACATTCTGTGGCTTCACCAGCACTGCGTATTGCCTACTCAACCTTACTTCATATCTTCCACCATCACCTCCTTCGCCACCATCGATCCACTTCACAATCCGCCCATACTTCCCATTCCATTGAACACGTTGCTCTAACCCCTCCAGACGAACATGTGTTCCTACGGCTATGCGAATGTTATTACAACTCACACTAATATCTCTAGTCTCAGGTGGATGCAATGATACCTCCAGTTGCATTTCGGGTGGGAGACTGCGGAACACTTCCTGGTCAATATATGCAACTCTAACGACGTATCGATCACGTTCTGACGAATAGGAGCGAATTTGGCCGTCTAATCCATTCAGTTGGGGTTGTGATTGTAAAGAGTGCACTTTGACACGTACCATTTGTAGCAGTTTTTCGGGTTTCATTGCCACTGTTGTTGCTGATGCACTGCCACCACTGCTACTGCTGGCTTGATTTCGAGTGGACGGTTGAAGTCTAACGAGATACCTCCCATTGGAAGAGTTAAACGAGACGATTTGGCCATGACGTCCATTCAATTCCGGCGAGTTGACAAGATTTTGCGTCACTACTGGTGTCCCTTGGCGTATCTCATTGAAAGGGGGTCCCACACCATTGTTATTACTCGACTGTGCGTTGTTATTGGGAGCAGCAGCAGCACCTGCCGAAGAAGCAGATCCATCACCCCCGCCCCCACCAAAAATTCGTTGCAACATCCCACTCGGGTTCAACGCTTCCATACCCCGTTGAAAAGCACCACCCGCCTGGAATGGATCACCACCCTGTGGAAATTGGACTGAACCACCACCCGTTCCTCCACCATTCAACACACTCTCACTAAATTGCCTCACAAAGTTGGGGTCATTTAGCAATTCAGTCGGCAAACCGAGTCCAGTATCTCGAAGAGCCTGCTGAATATTTTCCAACGTAAAATTTTCCGGATTGAAACTCATCGAGCCCATACTAAACGACGAGCCACTTCTCCCATCATTAGTCTCTTCCGATGCCACAAACGGCTCGGGGTTATGAACCGGCTGTCCCTCCACATCCACAAATTTTTCATTGATCGTATTACACAAACAACATTTCGGAGGGCGGCGTTCATTGGGTGGGATGTCCCCCCGTCGTCGTGAGCGATCGACTCGTTCATTGTGTGCATTTTCCCATTGCCACCAGCATGCTTTGTGGAAGGAGTGTTGGCAGGGGGTGCATCGTCCCCAGGAGGAGGTGTCGGATAGTGGTTCGAGGCAGATGACGCATTCTTCTTCGTAGCCGTTGTCATCTGTTGATGGTGGCGGGGTGCTGCTGGAAGTGTCTTCGGTCTTCATGATGATGATTATGTTATGGTCGTGATGCAGATTTGATGCTGTTGGAAAGTATTGGCCGATCAACACTGTACTGATGATGTGTTTGTCATGGTGTTTGCTTTTGTGAGTTGTGAGGTGGAGATTGGAGATCTGGGGACAACAGAGGGCGCCAAAAAAGCCTAACAGACAGTTGACAGTGGCACGTCAACAATGTCATCAAAACGAAGAAGTGGACGCTTCCATTCTCACCGACGCACGTTCAGACATACCAAGAGGCAGAATATTGCAGCGTAGAGATAGTGAGGACTGCTATATAATCTGAAGAGCTGAAATTGATTTATTGTGGTGCAATGAACATATGATATAACAGCATATCGAAAGAGCGATGTACAACCTCAAAAACTTCCTCCTCTTCATCGACGGTGCAGTCCACGCCTCCATATGGACTACCGGACCGCTGCTCCTCGCTGCACTCTCTTTTCCTGACAATCTTGGTCGAATACGTCCTGGATCGGTGGAAGAGGCTTTGATACTGATCGGCAGCACGAAATTAAATGAACCAACACAGTCAATGGAAGAACTTCGTGACAAAATATTTCAACGAAGACTCCCCGCTCTAATGACAGCATTGCTCCTCTTATTTCTGTTTGGGAGGGCAACAGGAAGTGGTTGCTACAAAAGCAGTCCCTTTCTACGCCGTAAATTGCAATCCATGCCTTCCTATGCAGTGGCATGTCACTTCATTGCTATAATTGTACCGTTACTATTTGTCAATTGGGGATGGGGCATCTATCATCGAGAGTGGTTGCTGTTTGTTAGGTTTGTAACTGCTGTTATTTCGGGGGTGATGATGGCTTGGGCGAAGCGTCAACCATTTTTTTACTCTGATAGGGGCGGTAAAGGACATGATGATCAAGAGAATATCAACGAAATTTGTATGGAGGAGGGTAGAGCACTAGATGACGACGATGATAGCAATACTGTTGAGAAAGCAGGAGAAAGTAGAGAACGTCGACAACAATGGACAGATTGGTACTGGATAACTGGGGCAGGCAGTTCGTCCCTCCTTGGTGGATATATATTCTATCCTCTCAATCGGCTCATGATGGCTTTGGAACCGCTAACACTGGTGCCATTCACATTGATTGTGGTGGGTATGGTTTTACATCGTTATTTATCACGGCATTTATCAGCTGCTTCTGCTAGTGCATCGAATTCAATAAAAGTGGATCGAACTGTTATTGGAGGTGGCGATTCCATTGACACCGGTACTGCAGTGAAGCAATCTACATCATCATCTTCTTCAATGATACAGCGACGGAAACAAATCTCTAGTCTTGATCAACAGCAGCAAAAACAACCACAACAGGAATCATACAATGACAAATCCCCCTCCCGCCCACGGTTATATTCGGGTAGTTCTACCGAGAGTGATGACCAATTCTTTGACTGCTTGGATGATATCGAACTTGGACTATCCGAAGAACCCAATGGCAGCATCGACAATAGTCACAGCAACAAAAATGACAACTCGGCAGCAAAGAATTATGATAGACAAATTGCTTCATATTCAGGTCGAAAAGTAATATACTCCGACGGAACAAACGCATACGTACCAGCTGGAGAGTCAATCTCTTCCATCCCTCCTGGGTATCTGTCAATGAACAACAATAATCAGGTCAAGTCACAATCGAAATACGAAGCCACCCAGCAATGGAGGCGCTCTGAACACATTCACTGCATACACTCACGACCTCATGCGTGGTTCCAAAAAATCAAATTGGCATATCCTCACGTGATACATGGCTTCACTCCCGATGGGATGCCAGTGATGTATGAAGCTCCCGGTAAAATGAATTTGAAGGAACTCTTACGCAATGGTTGTCATGTGAAAGATATGATATTCCATTATTGTTACATGATGGAGTATCTTAGCAACATTGAGAGTGTGCTGTCCGAAGTCAATGCTAATGAAGTCAACCGAGATTGGCAAGAACCCCTCGCGGCATATGCACATGCCAAACAAATGAGACTGCAGAACGACTCTGTCCCTTTTGGATTTGTGGTAGTGATGGATATTGCTGGGGCAACGCCCGCTTCCCTTTCAACCGATGTAATGACATATTTGAAACAGGCGGGGGATGTAAACTCTCTGCATTATCCGGGAAGTATGCGCCGTGCCATCTTAGTCCAGGCGCCTTTTTGGCTTGGTAGTATGTGGAAAGCGATCAAGGGTATATTGCCAGCATCTGTTACGGCTGACTTGTTATCGGGAACACAAACGATGAATGGGGGACTGAAACAATATATAGCCGAAGATCAGATCCCTGTTGAGTATGGTGGGACGAGCCCGTTCAAGCTGGGAGAGCATCCATTCGAGGTTGGTCTCAAAAAGCTGGCGGAAAGTCATGCTGATGAAGTAGATGCTTTTGATGAGGCTCCAGCGATGAGCTACTCCGAATCATCACCATTGACACCTCCGCAAGAAGATAGTCCGCCTCGCCTATCAAATAGACCGAGAAAACAACATCATGATAACATTGTTGTTTCAAGGCAGGCCCAATCAAACACTGCATCGAGTAAACGCAATACATTGCCTCAGGGATGGGATGGCTTAGGCGCTAGTTACATCCTCGTTGTGGCATCGCTACTACAACTATGCAGTTATGCTGTAATCGGTTCAATTGAATTGTCAATGCCTCTGTGGGTCATTTCATCTGATGGTATGGGCTACGAGTCGCGGAGAACTGGAATGGCTTGTTTTGGAACGTGTTTCATCATATTACAGGCATTGAAGCGAATGAAGCCTCATCTGTCATCACGGTCTATTCAAAAGAATCCGTCAAGGAGTGTCCAAATGGGTATCTTGACATCATGCATATCACTAGCATGCATCAATTTGATACCCCTGACTTCAAAACATGACAAGTCCCTGCTAGGGCTCTTGTGCCTGTCGACGTTGGGTGCATTTATTTACCTCGGTTTGGTATTGGGAGTGATGGCAGTCGATCACCTCAGGGCTACTGCAATCAGCTCTTCAACTGACTGCAGTGATCTTCCTTCGGGCTTGGCATTCATGCAAAGTCACAAATCGAGTCCAGTGTTGATATTTCTGGGACGTTTAGTGGGTTATGTTTGTTTCCTTGCCATCTATCTGGGATCAGGCACGTGGTTCATTGCAACTTATTGTGCGATAACGGCATGCATCTTGACATCATTTCTGCTTTGAGAGAGTTAAATATTGTAAGATAAACAATAATAAGTTTATTAATACGATCAGCTTAATACTATAAGTGTACAATCAATCAAAGTCTTCTGACTACAACGCTCGGTTCCCCAATATTCCCCCATCTTGAGGACCGGACCCTCCTATCTTTCTCCACACAGTCTGCTCAATCATCCTCCATGAGAGCGGTCAAAGAAATCCCCCCAATCAAACCTCCGCCAGTAGGATTATTCTGATACTGATCAATGCTAGTAGCAAAATCAGCATCCGAAAGAGTCACACCCATAGCACGATAACGATCCTTGGTAGCCTGCGCAGCTTCCATCTTCTCTCTCCGCTTTTGAGCAAATATACTCTCTTCACAATCGGATCCATCGAGTTCGCAGTTTTCCTCGGGTGGAGGTTCAAATGTCAAGGCATGGAGAGTGGTGGTGGAAATGGATGAGATGGTTGGAGCGGTGGTCACAAAGGCCGTCGTTGATGAGAGGGCTGCAATGGATGCAATTAGCAGTGATAACTTGGTCATCTTGGTAGTATGTAGTGGATGGAAAGGATTATTATGTTGTTGTTTGCGTTTGTCCTATTTGAAGAATTATGAGATGATGGAGGTTGTGCATTGGGGAGTTTTAAGACTAGCAGGGAACATACAATGATCACGCTGTGCAGTTTTGAATTAGTGTATGAAGATATCTTTGCCATCATTGCAGTTGATGTTCCTCGCCATCCTCACATGTTCCTCGACAGAACAATTAGAGCCGAGACAAATGCAAATGGGAAAGATGAAAGATGGCATGCAGAGAAAAGGTGATTGAGATGTTCCTCGCAGGTCAGTTGCGTTCGCACTCTTTGAGCTCGGATAAGCGATCTATCTGCGACAAACTGGAATCTAACATGTGATCGTCAATCAACACGTGGAATCGAGCCGACCATGATAACTTTAAGTAGTACCTCGCTCGCCGCCCAAGCTTGTGTCTTAATGCTATCATAATAATAATAATCTTCCTCCGCTAACTGGCTTCAGTAGCACTCTTCTTCCGTCGTTGTCCGTGGCAAGTCTGCAGATATTTGAAAAACATCGACACATCACAGGCACAAATCGAAATATCGACGATCTTCGAACTCATCCTGATCTCTTTGTTACGGTCAACAATAATGATGAAGTGCATTTTATATTCCTGTCTACTTATCGGTGGTGCAGTAGATTCATCATTGATTCCATCAGCTACATCGATAACGTCAAAATCACTCGGCCTGCAACGCAGCAGCCATGATACAGACGTCAACAAACAGCCCTACTCGACAATAACAAAATCGTCATCGCTGGGGTGGAATCTAGACCGTATTCACCACATTAGAGGCGGTGCTTCTGATTCAGAGGACGAATATTCGGATGATGTGGAGGATTCATACGATGAGGAATCAGACGAGGAATTGTCTGAGAGTGAACTTAGCGACATAGAAGTCGACACCGATGAGGAGGACGAAACCGATGATGAGGATGAAGAAAAAGATGCAGCATCATCTTCTTCTTCTCTGCCGGTAAAACTTTCAATCAGCACCAATCTCCAATCATCATTATTAGATCAACAATTGGATTTCACTGCCAGTCGAAAACGGACAGTCCTCTCATTAAGACAGGCTGTCTCCAAAACGATGAGGGGGCGTCCACCTCTATCCTCTGTCATACTCAAGTTCTCTGGAAGATTGTTGGAGGATGATGAAATTGTGGATGATATTGTTGCCGAGGTAGAAGAAGATGACGATGATGATAGTGATGTAGAAGACGAGGATGATGACGGCATGGTCAAACTGAAGCTAACATGTGATATAGTGCCACCGGTTGATGCCAAATTTGGTATCGAATTCCGTGAAAAGGCTACTCAAATGTCCACCAAAGAATTAATGGATGCGTACTGTGTCAACATGGCTGGAATGGTGTACAATTCTGAATTGCAGCAACAAGAATTGGTGGCAATGGAGAGTGATATTGAAGACAATGAAGATGATGATGATTTTGTTGAAGCACCAGTCGGAGGGCAACAGCAGAATCATGCATTAAATATTCGTAAGAGGGCAGCTTCTATTCAAAAGCAAATGGAGAAATCGCTCTCCAGCAATGTACTAGAATTGATGGAGGAGGAACATGAGCGTGTGCAGGCTCATGACAAGGGAAGTGACGGAGCCGTCGACTCTGGTGATAGTCAGAAAGTCATCTATGGCTTGGTACCACAAGACAGTGGCTCAAGTCATCGAAGTGGCAGGAAGGGTAGAACACTCAAAGGGGGTGCAACAATGAATATCAAGAGATCGCTGCAGAGGAATATGAATGTGAACTGGGCAGATACCACTCGTAACTCGCTTCTCTTCCTCTTCTTTGGTTACTTTGGTGGTCGTAACTCCTTCTCCCGAACATTCCTGCTGTTATCATCACCTCTCTGCTTCTTAATCCAAACACGACCCATGAAGGTAGCAATGAAACAGTTATTCTATACAATGGGTGAACCACCGGGAATCTTGCTCAGTTTGTTACCCGCACCTCAGCAGGCAATCATGAGTTTAGATTATGGCAAAGCAATGAGGGATTTGTACGATGAGAAGGTATTACAGGGAGAGGTATGGTATGAAATGGAAGAGAAAGCTAATGATGAGGGTGATGATGAGCTGGTTTGGGATGAACATGACTATGATGAAGATTATGATGACGAGACGGACGAAGAGTACTAAATGAATCAGGATCAGGATCAGGCTACTATTCTCTAGCTTTTTAAAGTGAAAGATAATATAATACCTTAATCCTATATATATATCTAAGATAATACCTTGATCCTATTTCCTGCACCCCTAAAGTGGTTAGGGATAGACGTCAGCAAGAGCTGAGGCAGCGGCTGCAAAATACCGGAGACGATTTCGGGGCCGCTTTTGCTGAGGAGAAGGAGAAGCGATCATCATCTTCTGATGAGGAAGAAGAAGAAGTTGCCGCCCAAGAAGAAGAAGTTGCCGCTGCCGCTCCAAGAACACGGAACTCCCAATCGTGAGATGGCTGCTATGAAAGGAGAAGCAGAGCGGCGGGATATGCTGAGGAATGAACTACTTGAACAGATGCATAGACACATCCTGAGATTAATGCGAATGCCTGCCAATAGGCGCGCAGCAGCAGACGAGGAGCTAGCAATTGCTGCAGAAAACTGGCCATCAAATAATACTGTGACAAATACCGCAGAGGTGCCTCTTGTTGCTCGTCTATCTAAATGTCCTCGAACACTACACGCACTCTGGAATGAATGGGAAGTTGGTTCTGCTACTCAGAAGCCAGTTCGACTATGGACTGCACAAGAACGAGGCGCCGAGAAGCACTCAATATACAAGAGGAAATCTCTTTGGGAAACAGTCAGTGAGTTGGTGCGTGCAGGCCACAATGCACAAGCAGCATGTGATATGATATACAATGTCTACGGTGAAGGCCTTTCATCTGTCACAAAGATATTGGACAGGTTGAGAGCAGATGCAAAGACAGGTGGCCACCCTCAATGACGCCCTAGGCATCTCTAGATAATAAATGCGTAGTAGTTTGTTTCGTATCAGCAGATTGTCGTTGTTATCCTTCGTTGCATGACATTGTTTCCTACGAAAAGAGTAGAGTGAGAGTGTGCCGCTTTTAGACTTTTATCTTGGAGAAAAAATATATACTTGCTACCGGCTTTCAAAAATCGCACCATGCAAAAATCGCACCACTCTAACAAATCACGCACAAAACACCAACAGTTATGAAACAGGTGCATCTACGCCTC
>Ga0209652_1004042_pt1 | contig 10431 bp, 11 predicted proteins | sample SaaInl74LU_5_DNA_FD_184641 | JGI IMG/M metagenome (GOLD analysis project Ga0209652, IMG submission 184641) | Marine microbial communities from expanding oxygen minimum zones in the Saanich Inlet - ESP_74LU_5_DNA (SPAdes) (version 2) | ecosystem: Environmental > Aquatic > Marine > Intertidal zone...
ACTACTGGTACAGCAACTTCAACTTGTTCTTCAAAAGAATCATGCTATCCAGGGTGACCATATGGGTCGCCATGTTCATTGTTGCCATGTGGGTCATCATTGAAAATTATCTGATCATTTATCAAGATGAGGTATCATTAGCATTAGATGATGATATGCACTATGTCAAGACTCGTCAACGTCAAGGACTTGAAGATGTATGCCAACATGAGGATGAGAATCGAAAGTCGAAATATCCTTCTTTCACTTCCACTTCCACCAGTCATACCTCCAGCTTCAGTTCTGTCCAAAATGCGACAGTCATTGAGATAATCACTCAAAGTCAAAGTGTGCGCCCGAGATTCAATGCAACATTAATTGTGTTCTTTCATTTACCTAAAACAGGTGCGTAACAGTAACAATACAATCCAATCTGACATTTCATTTTTATGCGATATCGATATCATAAGTACTCACATAGATGAGATTGCTATGACTTTCATCATAAAACAGGTGGGACATCGATCCAAAATAACTTTAACAAGTTACAGGGAGTGAATTATCATTTTGCGTCGGGCAGAGGACGTTACAACCAGATAGAGAAGAGCATTGACAAATGGCTGCAACAGACGAAGACGAGTCATTCCAGTGATGATGAAGTAGAATTTGTGGAAATCCATGCTGGTAGCTGTCCTTCGTTTATGCAACTTCATCAACAAGTTGCATCTTGGCGAAAAGCTGCGGAGGCAAAGGGAATAAACTTTTTCTCATTTACTCTAGTACGAGAGCCAATTAGTTTTGCTTTCAGTGTGTACAATGATTTGTGTGTGATGAGAGGCCAATGTGGTGGAGGGCTCAACGCATTTATCGAAATGGACTGGGTGAACAAGCAAACTCAATTTCTTAACACGGGCTGGAGCAAGTTTTACCAAGGACGTCGAAGATCCAATCGCACAGAAGATATGGGACCAAGTGAGAGCGAAGCAGCACTTCTCTTCACCAAAATGAAATCGATTCTCGACTGGGTTGGTCCATCAGAGTGCTTAGTTAACGACACAATCCCTCTGTTGAAGTATTATATACCTTCAATTGATGTTGATAACTTTTCTTCATCCAATGTTGTGAAAAAAGACTTGGACGGAATTTTATACAAATCAATGCTCAGCCGCAACGAGCTTGATTATCTTCACAGCATCATGCGTCTTGACACTATGCTCTACCAAAACGTCATTAATCATTACGGCTCAAGCTGCTTTGCTTGCGCTTCTCCTGTTTCTTTATTCTCTGGTCCATGATTGCTAGATCCAGATGCAATAATCAATAAGAGTCCTGAGAAAGTTGTGGGAAGAAGACATCCAAAAGAAGAGATTTACACGGTATTGAGCTCGATTGTTAACTACATAAGTTTATCACCATTGTTTGCCTGTCCTGAGTCAAGAATCAGTTACTGCTTCGAAATAGATTATTTACTTTGAGTTGATTGAGTACAAAATCTGTTATAGGCACTAATCTGTATGCGAACTTGAACTTGTTTGCTGCATGCTCCCCACATTTCTCAGCGACTCGCAGCAGACCAGAAGTTTGAATGTCCTACATTGCAGCGAGCCCTCTTTCTGATCATTTTGGTTTGTCACATGTAGATAAAATCAATTCTTTTCACAAATGCACGGGTGTATGGTAGGTAGAGACGCCAAACCAGTCGTGACAGTCGTATCTGCTCAACATGGTACATATATTCTTCTTCGTACAGCTAAATGCATGATGTTGAGATAACATTTATTTAGGCCCATTCATTTTTGCTTTCCCCAATTCATTGGACACGCTGAACCGCCAGAATTTGACGCAGTTTGCTCTGTGCCTTCACCATCTTTCTCTCTTCCACCTCCGTTACGATAAACTTTGTATGAATCAGAACCCATCGATGCAAGGCCAAAAGCGATAGATGTTCCAAGTAGAGCGAATATAAACAACTCTGGTCTGTTCATTTGCGTTGGAGGCTTCACAAGCCCATGCGGTAATCGTGAGCGTGGCATGTTATTCTGCACAGAGAGAGCGTGGGCGATAGACGTTCACGAGAGAGTATGCTGCGCTGCCTTTTTGCAGGACGAAGATTTGTGAAGGGATGGAGGCTGTTGATTGGTATTGTATAATCCATGAAAACCCTCTACAACTCTACTATGTTATCGCAGGAACTCCATGATGCCATAGTGCTGACCTAGCAAGAGGTGCTGACTCCGAATTCTTTGCGAACGCCTCTTGCCACAAAAAAAAGGTTGGCGCCACAAAAAACACAAAAAGTAGACGGTAAATGGTAAATTGTAGCCTCTTGTCCGCCGACACATCACCCCAATCATCCCGAGAGACAATATGTCAAGATCAATCGAACGGGCTGCCGCCGATGCTGCCGATGATGAAGAAGATGCAAAGAGACGAAAGCTTTGTGATGACTCTTTAGCTGCAGTATACACGACATCATGCCAGTCATCTATCAAAAGTTCCAAAGGAGTTGCTGATGGATCCATTGATGTTCCCAAAGAATGGGTAATTCACATTCCTCCTCGTCTAACCAAATCTGCATATCAAGTCTTGTTGGCTTGCCACGCTGTACCGCGACAATGGCATTTAGAAGGCAGATTCGGAAGTAGAACTCATGTGGTAGAAAAGGGCATTACCAATGGCATACCAATTTTATACAGTGAAGAGCAGATGAAAAACATTGCTTTACGAGACGTTGAATTGAAGGACTTGCTAAATACTGAAGGCGTTTCAATAGTCGAAAATGACTTTATACAGAATCATAGAACAAAGAACGTTGAGCCAGAGATAGATGCACGAGTTCATCCCGAGTTAGAGCCAAAGGGATATAAAACACCCAACATCACACAAACTTGTAAGATCGAAAAGCAAAATGGTGATGCAGCGTTCACCTATGCAGAGATGTTTGCAGGAATAGGTGGTTTTGGAGTTGCTTTGGAAGCTCTTGGTGGCAAATGTGTCTTTTATTCCGAGTTGTTGACAGAGTGCCGTGAGACATACAAATTAAATTTTCCGCACACAAATGACAGTTGTATACATGGAGATATTTATGAGGTTCCAGACTCAACATTTCCTCGACACCTTGACTTGCTGGTTGCAGGGTTTCCATGCCAGCCTTTCTCCAACCTAGGTGAGCAGCCTGGCTTTAACTGTGAAAAGGGAAGGGGGCATTTATTTCTTCAGATAGTGCGAGCTTTAAATTTATCTCAACCGAAAGCATTCTTGCTCGAGAACGTGCCCGGATTACTAGGAATGAAAGATACTCTGGATGTAATAGTAAAAGCTTTTTGCGGAGCGGGATACAAGGTCAATGCAGAAGTGTGTTCTGCAAGAGGCTTGACGGCAACTGGAAGAAAGCGATTGTTTTTTGTGGGCATTCGGCAAGACTTGTTTATTGAAGAGATTGAAGCAGCAAGTACCGCAAAAGAGTCATCGTTAGATGCTTCATGTTATCGATTTCCGTATATTCCGGATCTGAAACTATGCTCGCATGATATCTTGGACTATAATACACTCGACAGATTAGAAACAGACATATTGACACTCACAGAAGAAACTTTCGAACAGCTATCTAAAAACAGCCGGTGGAAGCCTCATCAGTTGGCATGGCCCAATAAACATTGTGATACACTCACAAGTCACTATGGCAACGCAGTAGGTCGAGGCGACTCTCAATTAGTCCCATCACCTTCACACCATCCACCTCGTCGTTTCTCCGTGAGAGAATGTGCACGCATAATGGGATTTCCAAACTCGTTCAAATTTGTGGCTGCTCAAAATGGTCAAGGTGAGATGGCTTATCGAAAACAATGCTACAGAATGCTGGGAAATGCAGTTTGCCCTCCACTGATAGCGGCACTAGCTGGAAGTGCGTTAGATGCAGCTGGCGTTAAGATGGACAGAGATTCAATAATTAGTTGGACACAACAAGGACTTGATGTTGCGATCATGCTATCATCAGCAGCATTGCGGCCAGGCCCAAGCCTACCATTGCCAGCAGGTTGCCTTTTTCACCAGGACTAAAATGTCAGAGAATATCAGAAAAGGCAGGTGGTATCTCAGGCGTTTTTACCCAGGGCGGGAAGTTGTCCATGAACTTCGAAAAAAGACAAAGATGGTCTTTTCGACATATTTTGTACCGGTTCGCAAAAGTGATTTGAAGGTATGATAAAGTATCATTGTAGTAATGCTAATGTTAGCCTGAATATTTCTCAAGAATTCAAGAAGATAAGCCTTACTCAAAACACTACAGAAATAGATTTGTGCGTCTGAAGAGTGAACTTTCCTCCTCTAGACACATAGGTGCAAACTCTAGGCAGACAAAATTAGCTCACACAGAAGTCGCATCTCATTTCAATTGCACCGAAAAAAGTTGGAAGAATAAGAACAGCAACTAGCAGGCAACTAGCAACTAATATCGGCGTAGCAAATCATTTGCTTTCAGAGTCGACGACGGCGGCCAAATTAATCAGGCAGGGAAGAACCTGCCTGCTGTATATTTGTGAATAATTGTATAGTTGTACAGAGGAGGATAGCCACCACACCCACACCACACATATCATGAACACAGCAGATCTTTTATTTGGGGGACCCGCCAATGGATCTTCTTCTCCGGTTCACTCTTCGTCGTTCCCATCTCTTAATACGAACGGTGATGCAGATGGAGAAGTGGGCAGTCTAATGTCTCCTGTGAAGCCGCGATCGCAAGAGGATATTTCATCCTACACGACGCCATTGCGTCTGGGGCTAAACCTCGGGCGATCCCAGTCGGCGGCCCCCGAAACATGGGAGTATGGAAATTCTATACCATCCTCTACTAAGTCGGAAAGATACAAGCTGCGTGACGAAAATGGATTCTTTGGCAGATCAGGGATTTTTGAAGAGGAAGAGGAAGATAGGGAGTCATTCGTTCAGTCGGTGCGACGTCCCGCGTCTACGGGGGTAATCGGCCGTCGAAATGAGAGCGAGGATGTGAATTCCATCCTTGAGACATTGGGGTTGGCATCCCTGGAATCTTCAGAGCAGGATGTGTCATCTTCTTATGTGGGAAATGCAATGGGAGGGATTGGAAGCTACAAATCTCCTGTGAAACAGTCAATGATGGCAAAAATTCGTGAGGGGGGAGACACCCCAACCTCTAATAGTAATGAATCCAACAATTTTTTCATTGGTGAGGAACGACAGTCGGGCAGCAACCCGTTTGCGAATCAAGGTCAAGTCGGGTTGCAGAATAACTCTGTCCAGTCCAATGGGAGTAGCTCCAGTTTGCAGCAACAAGGTGTTCAATACCAATACCCTGCAGCATCGGATGTAAGTCAACTCTTGTGTGCCGGTACGATTAACTATTTATCTATTGTTTCTTATTAGGCACTCACCCTTTTTTCAACAGATCCCTGTTTCTGGTTATCAACCATCGAATAACTTTGGCAGCAATAACAATGGTGGGCCACCACTGTTTCCCAATCAAATGAATCAGAATGTTCAGCAGCCCTATCAAGTGAACAATCAGACAGCTTATCAACCGCAACAGAATGTTTATTATCAGCAGCCCCCTCAAATGCACTCGCAGCAGCATCACGTGGGAATGATTCACGGTGCGATTCCTCAAACGAATGCAGGTCAGCCTGCAGTTTATCACATGAGTGCTGCCGCACCTCCTTATGGTTATCAACAACAGCTCCCCCCTGGAGTGCAAATGGTTCAACAGGTGGTCGGTGCTCCTGGGGGACAGCCTCAATACATTTCCATCGTTCCTATTCAAGCCCCAGGGGGTCCACCTGGTGGACACACCTACTCCTATGTTCAATATGGGGGAGAAGGGTTCCCAGTTCATTCCCAGCCTATGATGGCAGCTCCGACATATGTTATGGGACCCCATGGTCCAATCGCAATCCAGAATCCCGCAGGTGCAATTCCCATCCATAACATGGGATATAGCCCTCCTGTTGAGGCACCCATAGGGGCTCCATCCAACCGCGACGGAGGCTTATCAACAAGTCCACAAACGCCTGGTGGAGGGCGAGGAATGGGGAAGAGAACCAATGGGCTTTCAACTCCAAGAGGGAAACGAAACGCAGATAAGAATGCGGTAGCGCCGTCAAAGCTTGGTCCGGAAGCTACTATCGTGCTGAATGAAATCCGCGCTGCCAAAAGCAGAAACCAATGGAGCATTCATGATATAAAAGGGTTCATCGTTGAGTTTTGTCTTGATCAAAATGGATCGCGATTTATTCAACAAAGGCTCGAGGTTGCTGATCCTGTTGAAAAGCAAGCTGTAATGGAAGAAGTTCTCCCTGCTATTCATGACTTGCTGAATGATGTATTTGGAAACTATGTTGTTCAGAAACTGTTTGAATTTGGCACAGAGAGCTTGTTGAAGGACTTGAAGGGAGCATTGGAAGGGAATATGCTCAAGCTATCTTTGCAGATGTATGGGTAAGTGGTTGGTTCACCTTCATATACTGCGTTTGCTTCAGCTTTTCGTGACTAACTGTTTGTGTATCCTTGTTTCGTCTTCTGAATATACAGGTGTAGAGTGACCCAGAAGGCATTAGAATCGCTTGATTATGATGACCTCTGCAGCCTCTTGCACGAGTTTGATCAGAATGTGCTGACCTGCATCCAGGATCAAAATGGAAACCATGTTATGCAAAAAATTGTCGAAGTTATGAGTATCAGTGCAAAAGAAGCCGAGGCAAAGTCACGCGAGGATGGTCTAGCTGATGCTATGGCGGAGAAAATTCAGTTCGTCGTTGATGATGTGTTGACAAACGTGGAGACTCTTTGCTGCCATCCTTATGGTTGTCGTGTTTTACAGCGGATGCTGGAACACTGTGTTGATTTCCAAAAGGCTGCAACTTTGGATAAAATTCAGTTGTGTCACAAGACTTTAATGGACGATCAATACGGAAACTACGTGATCCAACACGTGCTGCAGTATGGACGAGATTCGGACAGGGATTCTTTGCTGCAGATCATTGTTAATAATGACTTACTGAAGCTGTCAAGGCAAAAGTTTGCAAGCAATGTTGTCGAGAAATTGTTAAAGTACGGCAACTCTGCTCAGCGCAATACAATTGTTCGTGAGATGCTCAAGGTAGTGCGTGAAGGGGGCAGCAGTCAGGAAGGTGTTGGTAGCACTGTTTTGCTTCTCATGGTAAGGGATGCCTACGCCAACTACGTGGTGCAAACTGCGATTGATGTTGTTCCGGAGGGTAAAGAGAAGCAAATGCTCTTGGAAGAGCTCAAGGCGAACGAGGCTCAGTTGCGAAATTATACTTTCGCCAAGCACATTGTAGCGAAGTTGGGGTCAAAATGATGAATATGTGAAAAAGACGACCTCGATGATGGATTTCCTATATAAGTTTGATTGTACAGATGCATCAAATGTGTTATTGAACAGGGGCAGTATACATAGACGAAATGAAAATGAACAAAATGTATGTAAGTAAAATGGAATGTCACTCATCCAAAATGGTGAGACATTGGATTCGTGGCATTACACTACGGGGAACAGTATTCAAAATAGAATTAGATGAGGCATAACTCTTAACGTGTCGAGTAATAGTATGCTTCTTGCAATGCCTCGATACCATCTCTACAGTATGTATTGTTGATTATCTCTTGGTCTCTTGATAGAGCCACATGTAGACCCGCCCGCTCTTCTTTCTCTTTCTCCTTCTTTTTAGATCCCATCATCCTCCAAAAGAAAAAAGAATTGATCGCACCGTACTGTCAATGCAACAATGAATAAGGGCATCATACTAATCGACGCAGATGATACTTCGATCACCGTCACATGGTCTGAGATCGGCAAGCCGTCTTCCTCCCAACCAACAAAGTACACATTACAATACCGACCTGCAACTTCAGCAACTGACAACGGTATAGATTCTGGTGGACAGCTCACCTATCAGAGTCTTTCGTCGGAGCTAACAACGAATACTGCACGGAAACGAAACTTGACAGGTGCTGGACATGGATTTTTCTTTCGAGTTAGTGCAACCACCAAATCTCAAAATCGGGTGGACAAATCTGCCATGGATTACATGGGACACGCCCACCGCAGGCCATTTACAGTGTTGACAATGATGGAGCAGAGTCAGAGAATGCCTCCTCCCGTTGCAAAAATTGACTCGTCGGTTGCTAGTCCACAGCCCAACTCGTATGTTGCTCATATTAGTTGGCAAGCATCTGCTGAACCACTTCTCGTGGGATACAAGTTACAAATGAGAGAGAGTAATGGGACATCTAGTTGGTCGACGGTTGCTAATTGTTTATCAGGCACAGAGGTACGGAAGAAGAACTTAACATCAAGCAGTGGATACATGTTCCGTGTTAGACCTGTACTGCAGGGGGAGACGGGTGGAAGTGAAGAGAATCTAGTTGCAAGTGTTAATGAGGGAGGCAATGTTATTCCTTATTCAAGTGCAAGTGATGTGGTAGGGGCAAGAAGTTCCAGCAAGAGTTCCTCTTCATCGTCAAGTGGCAGTGAAGGCTTACTCAGACTGTTCAAGCGACTACCTGATAACAAACTGCTTGCGAAAGGTGGAATGAAATCGGTTTCCCTCAGTGAAGCGTTCAACAAAGTTGATTTGGTCTTCTTTTACGCTTCTGCACACTGGTGTGGTCCCTGTCGCAGATTTACACCTCAACTGATTAAGTTCTACAATGACGCAAAGGCCATGTATGCCAAAGCTCCGGGTCGCACTACGAAAATTGAAGTTGTGTTTCTCAGCGCTGACCACGATGTGAATGGGTTCAGAAGTTATTATGCAAGCATGCCGTGGCTTGCTGTTCCGTTCGATGCTGACACGAGAGAAATATTGCTGTCGTGGATGAAAGTGAAGGGTATTCCTCAACTGATGTGTCTGGATGGCCGAACTGGAAAGGTATATGAGACCAACGGTGTTGGGAGGGCGTTAGACTTGGCCAGGTTCTCCAGATACATTGGTCGAGATAAGAGTTCTATGCGATGAAGTGCTTGTATTGATTAAAGATAATGAAATGAAGTGTTGAATAAGGCTAGAAATAGATATGATACGGCAAACACTACTTTACTCGCTCATTTGCAGAGAAGACTGACTTCTTTCAAAACATGTATCATAGATATAGGCGAATGAAACAACAACAAACAACACGGATATCCCCTTTCCCCCTCTCTTTCCTTGTCTACTTGAGCTTGGCAGCATCAGCAACAAGAAGAGAATCCCTCATTCCATCAGATGACGAACTAACAAACGTGGTCTTACAGTGATTGGCAGAGCCCACATCCCTAATGCAATCAAAGTACTGAGTGAGCAGCAACAAATCCATGACATCCTTGGAAGTAGCCCCCTTGATATTCCCCGAAAAGTCCACGATCGACGTCCTCAATCCATCCACAATCGCCTTCCTCTGCTTCGCCACACCCACACCAGAAAGGTACTTAGCCTCCGCTTCAGCCTCGGCGCTCTTGACCTGAAGAATCTTTTGCCCCTCCGCCTTTTCGGCAATGGCAAATTTCAACCTCTGGGCAGTGTTGAGATAGATAAACAAGTGATGAGTTGGTGTTATGAAATCGAATTGGCATAAAGTTGAAACCGTCTATACACTCACCTTCGCTGAGTTGATTTCATTCATTGCATTCTTGACACGTTGATCAGGATCAATATCGGTAATGAGCGCCTGCAGGATTTGATATCCGTACCCACTCATTGTTTCTTGGAGGGCATTTTTGACAGCTAATGCTAGATCTTCCTTTGCCTCAAAGACGGCATCCAATTCCAACGTGGGGAGCTGTGATCTCATGACGTCGTAAATGTGAGCAGTGATTTGTTGCTGTGTGTTGGTTAGTGCGTAGAATGCCTGGTAGGCCTTTTCGCGGATGACTTGGTATTGGACGCTGACTACTGTGGTTAGGAAGACGTTGTCTTTTGTTTTTGTTTCGACGCGGACATCGAGTTGTTGCACCCCTGGAGGTATGGAAGGAAATATAATAAAAATCCAAAGAGAAAAGTGTTAGAATGCACACATCAAGCCGAGCCGTTTGTGGCCATCACAACTAAAAATGATGATGTATGTATTTGTACTACGCACTAAATGAGACGCTTCCGGCCGATTGTTCGCAAGGACAATAAATGAGATTGAAGCCAGGTGATAAAAACCGGTCAAATTTGCCGAGCCTTTCGACGACAACGACTTCCGACGTAGAGACGCATAAACAGCAGGGGCAGCACATGATCTTGAATAATGCTGGCGTGAATTATTGCTTGTATTGGTAGCGGTGGGATGGAATGCTGCAGAGATCGATAGTGTCCACGACAAACAGTAAAATTGAGAATCACATCGTCGGATTTTGAAACCCTGGCGCTCTTTTCTCTTTTCTCTTTTCTCTTTTCTCTTTTCTCTTTTGGATCTTGGAGAGAAGATTTAGAG
>Ga0209652_1004043_pt1 | contig 10428 bp, 8 predicted proteins | sample SaaInl74LU_5_DNA_FD_184641 | JGI IMG/M metagenome (GOLD analysis project Ga0209652, IMG submission 184641) | Marine microbial communities from expanding oxygen minimum zones in the Saanich Inlet - ESP_74LU_5_DNA (SPAdes) (version 2) | ecosystem: Environmental > Aquatic > Marine > Intertidal zone ...
TACGGCCGGCCGCCGCTCTGAAGATGCGGATGGCGGGAAGGGGAAGACCGCGAAGTGCACCGACCCTCTTTGTGATCAGAAAGATCATGATACAGTTACCATAATTCTGATCATTGTCGTGATGCCAAAGTTGACAAATAAAGAAATGGGAATAATTCGGACCATCAGCAGCAGTCTTTGTTGCGGCAGCTCGGGTAGCAGCACTGATGCCATCATCAAGAGCAGCTGCCTATCAACAAACTGCCTCCCCGAATCTATTTTACGTTTTGTTGGAGAGTATCTTCCAAACTCATCTCGAGCAATCATGGCTTTTGCGTTGTCTCGCCCAGCGTGCTTTGAGTCTGATACGCTTGATTTTAGTGATATCTGCAGAGACCTTGCGCCAAAGCTGACAGACAGCGACATCTCAAATATTCTTGTATCGATTGATGCAGCTAATCGGCTGAAAGTGTTGAAGCTCATCGGCTGCACAAATATTACTGGTGCTGGGCTAGATCCACTGCGAGGTTCCACTGTCCTTAGGCATATCGACCTTCGTATTTCCTCTGAGCATATGTTGCTAGAAGAGGCTGTGACTCCGATCCTGGACAGTATTATCTGTAGAGAGGGTAAAGCACTGAGGCTCATAGAGCTTCCTGATACTTGGAGGACGGAGAAGAGCCAACTGCTTAGTGGATTCCTGGAGAGGTTCAACAACGCTAAAAATAGACGCATATGCATGTGTACAAGCTGCAATGAAGGCTTTCAAGGGTCTCCGTGGGTGAAACACGACGAATCAGCAGAAGGTTTGGTCTGGGGACTACAAAATAATACTTGTTACGACTGCTTGAAGTATTTCTGCGACGATTGTGAACCACCTCTTTGCCAGGAGTGCGAGAAGAAGATGTGTGAGGACTGCTGTCCTACACATAGCTGCGGCTATTGTGATAAGATAGCATGCAGCGAATGTGATGAATTCAATAAATGTGACGAGTGTGGATCAAGATACTGCCCAACATGCATGCCCGTTATCTTTTGTGATTGTTGCGAACGTAGCAGATGTATGGAGTGCGTACCGTATCACACTTGTTCTGGATGCAGGAATGTGTCCAATTGTGCAGAATGCGCACATGAGAATAACGTCCAGTGGTGTGAAGTCTGCCAAGACGAACATTGTAACGATTGTCGTCACAAGGCATACAAAGAGGGAGAGCTCCCATGCACAGGCTGTCGAGGGTTGTTGTTACCTCGTATTACACGAGAAAATGAAGCTGACACCCGAAAGAAGCAGTCTTTACGTGAGAGACTCGATGAAATTGAAAGCGGATTGACCGTGAATTTGTCTGAAGCAGATATCGAGTTTGTCATGAATCGAGCTGACTGCTCTAGAAAGGATGCTATCTTGGCTGTTAAGAACTTTTATTGCCCATACCGGCACCTTGCTAATGCGATAAACTCGTTGAACCTTCAAAACTAAGAGCATGGAGTTGAATCCTTTGGAAGGAACGGAACCTGCACTTCCAGTATAGCAGTAGATGGAAATGCCAGGAACGGATAATCTACACGACTTGAACAGAATGCCCATAGTTTGAAGAAAGATAAATCATAATATATAATGGTGAATAATCAAAAACACGCACTCCTTCTTTTCCTCCTTCACAAACCCTTTCATGCTCCTCTACAATACTCCTCCTTTCCATTGCTGAGGAGATACTACATTTACTACATATTATGTATTACTATGCGTCAACCTCCACGAGTTGGGCAGTATTCCTATTTGAGCTACAACATCAACATCAAGAAAGATATGTTGATACCAAATGCTCTCCCTTCTTGTCGTCCCAACACATCCTCTTATCAATCCATCCTCCTTTTTGCTTGAGAGATCTCCTTTCACTAGATACCAGTACTTACTCACATTACCTAAATATGTGTGGAAATGAGAGATGAGAGATGAGAGATGAGAGAAGCTCAATCAAAAACGCTGATTTTCTTTCGAGAGGCATGATGGCGCAGATGACAGCATTATCATAGCTTCTAACGGAAAATACCAGCACCATGACAAACCAACATATCCAGAATAGCAGCAGCAGCAGCAGCATAAACCTCGGCCATGACGGCCCTTGCAGTTCTTTCGATCAGCTGAGCAGCTGCCTATCAATCAACTACCTTCCCGATTCTATTCTCCGGTGCATCGGCGAATATCTTCCAATACCATCTCGAGCAATCATGGCTTCTGCACTGACAAGATCAGCGTGCTTTGACTCTGATACGCTTGATTTTAGCGACATCGGCAGAGACCTTGCGTCAAAGCTGACGGATAGCGATGTCTCAAGTATTCTTGTATCGATTGATGCAGCTGATCGGCTAAAAGTGTTGAAGCTCATCGGCTGTGAAAATATTACTGGTGCTGGGCTGGATCCACTGAGAGGATCCATTGTCCTTGAACTAATAGACTTGAATACTTCGGTCATTACAGCTATTGCCAGTGATGGGTTTCCGCCGTGCTTCACGTTGTCAGAGGATGCTGTGATTCCAATTTTGGATAGCATCATTTCTGAAAAATACAGAGCGCTGAAGCTTTTAGAGCTCCCTCTAGTGTGGAGAAAGAAGGAGAGCGCACAACTTGCTGCATTCTTGGTACGCTACAACAATGCTCAGCGTAGCCGTACGTGCTTCTGCTGTGAGTGTAGTGCAGACTTCCAAGCCTCGTCGTGGACGGACCATTTCAAAGGCAGTTCATTCTGGGGGCTACAGCGCCACACTTGCTATGATTGCACGGAACATGTTTGCGTTGATTGCGATGCTGCGTTCTGTGACGAATGCAAGAAGAATTTTTGCAACGATTGCTGCCCTATACAGTACTGCGCTTGTGGAAAGGCATCATGTATGGATTGCTTTGGGGTAGAGTATTGCGAAAGTTGTGACGAAGCTTACTGCCAAGACTGCAGGCCCGTTTTCATGTGTGAGTGCTGTAATCGCTTCAGATGTATGGAGTGCGCCATCCATCTCATCTGCTCCAATTGTAACGAGTCAAATTGCATGCAGTGTGCAAATGAGAATAACGTCCAGTGGTGCGAAGTTTGCGAAGAAGACAATTGCAACGATTGCCGCCACAAGGCATTCAAGGATGGAAGCCTTGATTGTAAAGGTTGTCGAGGGTTGCTGCTACCGAGAATCATTCAAGAGAATGAAGCTCAACAAAGAGAGATCGAGATGTTAAAGTTCGTAGTATTGAACGCAGTCAACAAGGAGATTGTCCACAATGTTCGTGCAGTATGAAGAAATGTGACTGCAGACAACGTTCTTTCCTGCTTGCATTATGACGCGATACAAATGTATTTCGATGCTTAGCGAGAGGAGAATGATGACGCAAGTCAGAGCGGCAGAATAGATTCATAGAGAAACTATAATACATTTTTTTCATTATCAGAGTACATTTACGACATAAATGCTGGCACTTCTTCATGCCTATCTTCTTCTTTCCTACCGCGTATCCATGTGCCTATTGTTTGTTTCGTTCTTACTTTACTTCTTTACATCATCGTCCTTGCATACTCTTCTTCGCGTCCGTCAGCACAATCATTGGTAGATACCAGTATTAGTCGGTACCTTTTACGTTTACGTAAGCTGTCTCATTCTCAAATCACTCATCAAGAAGTTTGTTCTATGCACCGTCGGAGATGGCACATTATTGACACCACACTATCGTAGCGTCTAACGGACAAAGATAACCACCATGACACCCCCAGCCCAGACGATCCGCAGCAGCAGCATAAACCTCGGCCATGACGGCCCTTGCAGTTCTTTCGATCGGCAGCGCAGCTGCCTATCAATCAACATTCTTCCCGATTCTATTCTCCAGTTCATCGGCGAATATCTCCGAAGATCATCTCGAGCAATCATGGCTTCTGCACTGTCAAGATCAGCGTGCTTTGACTCTGATACGCTTGATTTTAGTGATATCGGCAGAGACCTTGCGTCAAAGCTGACGGATAGCGATGTCTCGTGTATTCTTGAATCGATCGATGCAGCTAATCGGCTGAAAGTGTTGAAGCTCATCGGCTGCACAAATATTACTGGTGCTGGGCTGGATTCACTGCGAGGATCCATTGTCCTTGAACAAATAGACTTGAGTACTTCAGGCAATGCAACAATTGCCGATGGCGAGGCGCTGTTCTCTCCCAACTTTCCATGGTGCTTCACGTTGGCAGAGGATTCAGTTATTCCAATTTTGGATAGCATCATTGCTGAAAAAGACAGAGCACTGCGGCATGTGCAATTCCCTCTAGTGTGGAGAAAGAAGAAAAGTAAGCAGCTTGTTGAGTTTTTGGAGAGTTATAATCTTGTGAAGAGTAGCCGTTTGTGTTTGTGTGTCCAATGCGATGATGTTGTTGAATCCTCTGTGTGGATGAATCAAACCAAAGACAGTTCGGATTGGGGGCTGCAGAGCCACACTTGCTATGAGTGTACGGAGCATATTTGCCAAGACTGCGAGGCAGGTTTCTGTCAAGACTGTAGGAAGCAGTTTTGTGAGGATTGCTGTACTATGAAGATATGCGAAATGTGTTTCTCTGCCTTCTGCATTGAGTGTGAGGATCTGGAAGTATGCGAAGTATGCGACAAATATTTTTGCCAAGATTGCATGCCTGTTCGATTCTGTGACTGTTGCAATCGCGACAGATGCATGGATTGTATGCCACATTGGGATTGTTCACGATGCGGGAAGTCGAACTGTGATGAATGTGCTCATGAACACAACGTCCAATGGTGTGAAGTCTGCGAAGACGAATATTGTAATGACTGCCGTCTCGAAGTTTACAACAATGGAGAGCTTGATTGCAAGGGATGTCGAGGATTGTTGCTGCCTCTAATCATGCACGAGAAGGAAGCCTTGAGTAGAGAAAACGAGATGCTGAAGTTCGTGGTAATCAATGCCTTGAACGAAATATCCAAAGATCCCTCAAAAGTAATGTGCATTGAATCTACTGGCAAAGTTGCGCAAGAGGATGATTGCATCGTCAGTGCCGCAGTGTGAGACAGTACTATACGATTAGATTCAGCAAGAGATTGTTGACCGAAGAGAGAGTATAAAACGATTACAAGTATATTTCATCCCAAATCTACTGCTAAGAAGCATCCTTCCTCGTAGCGATATGCCAAAGTGAGCGACGAACGGTGCCGAACATCATGGTTGTTTCCACCGTTTTTGCACTTCCCAATCTGTCAGCACCTTCTCCTTCTTGCTTCCAGACTTCCCGTCAACATCCTTGTCTACATGTACACGACGCATCTGAGCATCGCCCCCTTTGCCTATTTGAAGCATTATATCGCAGCTGAAAATAAGTTGCTTTCCTTTTCTTCTTCTTCAAAGATCAATACGAAGCTTCGCCATGCCGCCACTCTTACTTGAGCACTGTTGGCCTCTAAGAAAGTTGCTGCCGGCTCCGAGTGCAATTGGACTGGCACTGTACACTTGAGTACGGATTGTACTTCAAAATGATTTGCACTGTAAAATCCCCAAAAGGCGCTTCCTTTTTCCTCCTCCGTCACCCGTCACACAACTCGCTTGCGTTGGACATCATGATTTACAACGGCAGCCTGCTATAGAATAGTTGTTGAGGCGAGGAACCCATCAAGATGGCGGTGATGTTCGCAAAGAGATGCCGTTGCATCCCCATTGTTGCAATTTTTGTGGCATTAAACAACATATGTCGAATAACGCCGACTAATGTTCATTTTGTCCACGCTTTCACATCATCCGAGAGATATCGGCCGTCCAATAATAAGCGATTACCACACCATTCGACACCATCCGAGAGATATCGGCCGTCCAATAATATGTCCGAGAGATATCGACCGTCCAATAATAAGCGATTACCACCACACCATTCGACAACATCTCTATCTGTAATTGGAACGGGGGCAGCATCTCTCTTGGCAGGGAGTGTTGGTGGAGCTATCGGTGTAGGTGTGGCATACCCACTTGACACGCTTAAAACGAAATCACAAGTATATAGTTCTCAGCAATCTCGTCAGATGAAAGATGAATTGATGCAACAATCAGAATCAGGGGTAGTTCGTTCCGGAGATGATGTCTATAAAGTTGAATCCCCAGAAGATGATTTGATATCTCTAGTCAAGCTTATACTAGAGGAGGAAGGAATTGCTGGATTCTTTGGTGGAGTCAAAGCTATGATGATTGGCCAAGCGTTGATTAAAAGTGTTGCCTTTAGTGCCAATGCACTTGCTTTAGAGTCCTTGACAGAATTTGATTGGGATTCGATAGGGTTGGGACAAGTTATTGGCACTCCTGAACAACATGCTGTTATCTCCAGTTCATTCTTGACACTGATTTTGGCAGCATCGTTTGCAGGGTTTGTTACTTCATTCTTGGTAACTCCTGTAGAAAGAGTGAAAGTAATGATGCAAGCTCAGTCAACGAACGATGGGGCATATGCCAATGAGCTGGAATGCATTAAGGCTGTTCTCGACAACGAAGGGTTTCTTGGGCTTTTTTCACGTGGTCTTGGTCCAACATTGGCTAGAGAAGTTCCTAGCTATGCTATTTACTTTGTAGTGTATGGATTATTGATTCATACGAGTATAGCAGAGAATAATTTGGGAGCCACTGCGCCACTCGTGTGTGGAGCAATGAGGTAAGTCGTTACTACATATTATCCGAAGAAGACTTAATCCCTGTTCCACACCATTGTTTCCTTACTTTTATCTATGTCGATCAACAGTGGATGCGCTTGCTGGATTCCAGTTTACCCAATAGATGTAATCAAGACACTGGTCCAAAATACGGAAGGTGGCGACTCGAGCAGCGCCATTGATATAGCTGTTCAATTGTACAAAGATGAAGGACCTGGAGCATTCTTCAACGGATTAACTCCTAAGATGTTGCGAGCGTCAGTGAACCATGCAGTGACGTTCTGGGTTTATGACTTGATTATGGATGCGTTGGCATGAGAAGTGAAAGAGTACTTGCTGATAATCACATCATATTATTTAGGACACATAAAACGTCAACTATACTCTCTATTACTTTGCTATTTTCTTGGTCTGAAATAAACTGTCTCCAGAATAAGAAGATTTCGTTGTTGTTGGTTTCGATGTTCCTACTGTTTGGATGCCACTAGATTTGGGGATCTTCTTAGCTGTGAACATGCTGTCTCCAAGGTAGCTTGATGTTCCTGCAGTATTCTTCCAAGACGATGTCTTGGCAATCTTTTTCGTTTGGAACATACTGCCCCCCGTGTACGAAGAGGTCCCACTTTGTACGGAGTCTGCTTTCGCAACCTTTTTAGCTGTGAACATGCTCTCTCCCGAATACTTGGATGATCCTGTCTGTACGGAGTCTGCTTTTGCGACCTTCTTAGCTGTGAACATGCTCTCTCCCGAATACTTCGATGATCCTGTCTGTACGGAGTCTGCTTTGACAACCTTTTTAGCCGTGAACATACTCTCTCCCGAATATTTCGATGATCCTGTTTGTACAGAGTCTACTTTCGTAACCTTTCTAGCTTGAAACGCAGACTCCCCACTATATTTTGATGCACCTGTTTGTACAGCATCTGCTTTGGCAACTTTCACGGCCTGGAAGGCGCTGTCTCCGCTGTAATTTGATGCACCTGTTTGAACGGCGTCTGCTTTGGCAACCTTAACAGACTGAAACGCAGATTCTCCGCTATATTTAGATCCCCCTGTTTCCATGGAGTCTGCTTTGGCAATTTTCACAGACTGAAAGGCACTATCTCCGCTGTAGTTTGATGCACCTGTTTGAACGGTGTCTGCTTTGGCAACCTTCACAGACTGAAAGGCACTATCTCCGCTGTAGTTTGATACACCTGTTTGCACTGCGTCAGTTTTAGAAACCTTTGTCGCCTGGAACGTACTTTCTCCGCTGTATTTAGACCCCCCTGTTTCCATGGAGTCTGCTTTGGCAATTTTCACGGCCTGGAACGTACTTTCTCCACTGTAATGTGATACACCTGTTTGCACTGCGTCAGTTTTAGAAACCTTTGTCGCCTGGAAAGTACTTTCTCCACTGTAAAGTGATACACCTTTTTCCGGAGAGTCGGTTTTAGATATTTTCGTGGTCTGGAACGTACTTTCTCCATTATATCCCGACGACGACTTTGAATTGCCCCCATCGCTCATGGCATCAAATTCTGTTACATCTCGTGGAGATGGAGATTCACAGTCTTCTGATAGGTCTGCACCTTCCGTCTCCACTGAAAATGTTGCCCCCTTCTCAGGTTCAGAGGCACCTTTGGTATTTTCCGTAGCTGGTTGCTCAGCTTCACCTTGATTTTCATCCGGTACCATTGTATTCTCAGCACTGGCAATTTCATCTGCGACTTCTTCGAGTTGCTTCGCTTCTTCAGGCAAAGTTTCTGTGACAGCCTCTTTTTCAGCTTCTTCATCGACACCTTCTTCTGTTTCACCGAGTTTATCCTCGACTTTCTTTCCTTCTTCAATTTCTAACTTCTCTTCCTCCGTTTCTTCTACAGGTTCAGTCAGATCAGCCGTCTCTTCCACATTTTCTTCTTCCCCAGTCTCAGATTCTTTGACTGGCTCGGTGAGTTCTTCCTCTTCTTCAACTTTTTCATCTTCCACAGCTGCAATTTCTGGAGTGGTCTCATCTTCAACTTTGTCCTCTTCCTCTGCGTCTTCTACAGGTGCAGCCGGTTCAGCATTCTCTTCCACATTTGTTTCTTCCTCAGTTGCTGGTTCTTTGGAAGATTCAGTGAGTTCAGCCTCTTCTGCCACATTCTCTTCCTCAGCAGCTGCATCTACGATGGCCTGTTCATCAGCCCCACCATCCGCTTCTTTTACAGGTTCAGCCGTCTGTTCCTCATTTTCCAATTCTTTGGCAGGTTCAACCTCCTCTTCCACGTTTGTTTCTTCCTCCGCCTCTGGTTCTTTGGCAGCTTCAACAAGCTCAGCCTCGTTTTCATCTACTTCATCTTCAGCTCGTGCAACTTCAGATTCAATGGTTTCGACAGGAACATCTTCTTCAACTTCAGTGTTTGATGCAGCATCGCTAACTTCCTCTCCAACGTCATCTGCAGTGGTGGCCTCTTCCTCTTTAGGTTCCTCCACAACTACGACAACAGTTTCCTCCTCCACCTCATCTTTAATGTCCTCTACAGTGGCGACCCCCTCCTCTTCGACATCAGGTTGGACAACTTCCGGTGAGGATTCAACCGTAGAAGCTTCATTATCTTGATCGTTTGTTGTACTAGCATCAACAACGGAAACATCCTCAACGGCAGCAGCCTCCTCCTTTGCATCTGCTTCAACAGCAATTAGATCTTCTTCCGCCTTCTGCGCCGCTAATTCCGCAGCAGCCATCACCTCCTCTGCCCTCTTGGTCTCAGCTGCTTCTGCTTCTTCTTCAGCTCTCTTTGCTTCGGCAGCTTCTGCTTCTTCAATGACACGTTCAGCAGCAGCGGCAGCCTCCTCTGCCTTCTTCAACTCTTCTGCGGCCAGCATGGCCTCTTCTTCCGCGATTTTTGCAGCTAATTCCTCGTCCTCCTTTGTTGTGACTTCAGCCACTTCCTCCTCCTCTTCCTTCTCGACAACTAGTGCAGCCGTTTCTGCTTCACTTTCCTTGGCCTCCATTGCGTCAGACTCTTCTGCACCAGTTATTTGATTATAAAATTCTGTCAGGACGCTGCCAATTTTGTCTCCTTCCTCTTGACCACATACTGACAATTCCAAGAATACGATCTGTTGTGAAAGGATGACGAAGAAAAAGACAATATAGTGAGATGGATGTTTCTGAACGCTTTAATCACACACATCATGCACATTCGTGATCACTTCAACGTACCTCTTCAACCACCTGACCAATAGTATCACCACCCTTGATCATATCAAAGGCATACTCCAATAATGTCTCTGCATCCTCCTCATCTTGAATTAACGTCGTTATGTTAAGCTGCAACGTCAGTAGTTTGCGTAGGTCGGTCTCCTCCACTTCGGTGAGGTCACGAGGGATGGTGAGGTCCGCATCCATTGTTAGTTGCTTATTATACGTTCAATGGTCACTGCCTTGGCTCTACAACAAGGATAAATAATTATGAGCAACGTAAGTTATGTCATCACGTCGTTGACGATGATTCTGTTGAAGAGAGTGGAAGTGATCGGCCTCTCTCTTTTGAATAAGCGGGTGTCCTTTGGTACAAAATCTACGTAGGATCGCTCACCGTAGGAATTCAAAGTTTTTTGTAGGAATTCAACGCACCCCCGAATCTCCACGGAAGGCCCTTTCCCGCCATTAATTTTGTAGTGGTCCACACTAGCTTAAGCTAAAAATGAGATTTTGGGGACTTGACATATATGCTTTTCCAGTAGTATAATCGTTTTTGTCGACTGTATGCGGATTCTATACATATGTTAACTGGCCGAAAATTCCAAGTGGCTGCTGAGAAAATG
>Ga0209652_1004044_pt1 | contig 10428 bp, 7 predicted proteins | sample SaaInl74LU_5_DNA_FD_184641 | JGI IMG/M metagenome (GOLD analysis project Ga0209652, IMG submission 184641) | Marine microbial communities from expanding oxygen minimum zones in the Saanich Inlet - ESP_74LU_5_DNA (SPAdes) (version 2) | ecosystem: Environmental > Aquatic > Marine > Intertidal zone ...
TGCAGGACATGATGCTATGACTGCAACGAACCTGAAGCTGTGTACGCTCAGTATCTTGAGACTCCTCTGTCAGGAAAGTTCATAGCGGTGGTGCAGTAGTGCGCTGTGCGGCAAACCAATAACATGAGTTATGCAAATGACCGTCGACGCGGTAGCTCTCGTCCTTCCAGCCTCTATGAAAGATATGATGTAAATTTACCAGGAAGCGGCAGTAGTCGTAGCAGTAGGAGGAATAGCAATAATCGAAGATCATCATCATCACAAGTACTGATAGATGCACATCGACATCGGCGGAATCAACGTCTGCTATTCTATCTAGCAATTGTATTGATCTCTGTTATAACTTGGATAACATTTCAATCTGATGATGCGACAACAATATCAAACAACAATGATAACATGACAACAACTTCAAACAAGATTGTCAAGTTGGGAAGTTCCTATGTCAACATGAATCTACCGAAAAAAGTAGATACGCCAAAGCAAACAAAAGAACAAAAGTTATTAGAGCAGCAACAAATTTTACACGATATCAAAATGGAAAAGAAGCTCAAGAAACGATGGAATCCATGTCTCAATACCAAATACGAACTAGAACGTCATGACTATGAAACTCAGCATGGAGACGTTTGTAGAGTCAAGGGTGGTTTGATGGGTTTATATGAATGTCCAAATGGATGTCACGAAACTGCCGGTAATACACCCTATTGTGCCAATAGTAGTGGAGGAGGGAAGGCGGGAGGAGTGCGCAAAACTAATGGATACAAGGGTGGACCATGTCGTGTACGGAATCCGGATGCTCCGCCAGAATATAGATGTGATGATGGTGGCGTGTGCATCATGGCTGTGGGAACGCCAAAGTCACAATTCAAGGGTAAAGGAGTGTATTATGATGATAGTTGTGATGGTCAGTGTGGCAATGGTAGAGAAGGTGATTTGAATGCGTGGATTACCAATGGCAAAAGATGCAACTCGGACTGGGACTGCTCGTTGGCAGGAATTTGTACACCCCAGGGACAATGCCAGTGCGATCCATGGGCCGAAGGTGTAGATTGTTCTTACTTGAAGTTCCAGCCGGTGGACAAGAATCGATTGGGATATCTGGACGAGCGACACACATCTTGGGGTGGATCTATTGTTCAATCTGCAACTACTGGACTGTATCACATGTTTATTTCTGAAATTCTATGCAAAGTAGACACAAGTAATCGGAAAAGATGTGGTCTAAGTGCGTGGCAGACTCATTCTCGAATAGTCGAGGCAACTTCGACTGAAGTTGATGGACCGTACAAACGATTGAAACAAGTGCTGCCTCCTGAACATCACAATCCTAGTGTGCACATATCTCCTACAACAGGGCATTGGCACTTGTTCACGATCGGAGGTTCTACTGGACCGATTGAACGAATGATATCAACAGATGAAGGTAAAACGTGGGGCAACGCAATTACCATTTCGCCCGAACAGAATCCAGGGCCGTTGCTGATGCCGGACGGATCAACTCGCCTCTTTTTTCGTGGTGATGGAATGGATATACCGTCACCTACATGTTCTGACGAGGGAATATCAATGCAAGTGTGTCCATCTGAGAATGAACCCTGTCATCCATCAAATGGCCTTCCAATCATTAGTCACACTGGAGAAGATCCATCAGTGTTTGTTGACCATCGTGGCAACTATCACATGTTGTTTAATGCTTTACCTTACAAATGTGTGCCAAAATTCGAACAGGGTGGACATGCCTGGTCGAAAGATGGCATTGAGTGGAGTACACCTCGTGTCGGGGCGTTCGACACAACTATTCAATTTACTGATGGATCGGGTATGAAGTGTGAGCGTAGAGAACGACCGCAAATGGTGCTCGGCAAGGATGGAATGCCGCTAGCACTGATTTCAGCTGTTACTGGATGTCCAAAGGCGCTTGGAGAAGAAGAAAGTATCCAGAAAAGCAATCCCTACAAGGGTGGCGATGACGCCTTTACATTGATTCAAAAGATGGGCATATAGATAAGTCGTAGAAATTAATTACAATGTCAAAGTGAATTCCTAGAGTTTAGCAGAAGCTAGCCCCATGCTAATATGCTACTGTCCGATGATCCTCCTCATGTTGGAGCCTATGACGATGGTGGTGATGCTTCTTCTCATCTTCAACCAAGTGAGCAAGATCAGCTCCTATTTGGTCATCCTTGCTCTCCACGGAAACGATTGGTTTCTGACGATGTGCTTTATCATGGAAAGCTTTATCGCCGTGATCGTGGTGCTTCCAGTTAAACTCTCTCTTGTCCTCTTCGGCGGTCTTCTTCTTCTTGGCCTTTTGCTTGCCGCCCGCGCCTACAGCTGGCTTCACCTTCCGTGTCATGATTTGATTTAGATTGCTGTTTGTGATATTGTTCTTCAGATGCTCTTGTGTTGTTTTATGTCTGAAAAGATGTGAGCAAGAGTAGGATACGAAAAGGATCGCATCAATGAGAGTTCGCTTCGAGCGACTCAAGCATTTGCACCGCAGCTCGGGTCGCTGCTGTTGAGGAATCCCAATAGTAGTGCACACACGGGGAGATGGGGTAAACAGGCGAAGAGCTGGGCCTTCCTCCAGAACTTTCCAATCCATAACAATATCGCTGTGTTGAATGTTGGACGGTGTGCCGTGAAGGTGGGGAGGAATTATATGATATAAAATCATGGCCGAAGATAGACGGTTAAATGTTCTCGTCGCATCCGTCGATGGGTCATTCTGTGACACTGTAGAAACATGTGGTTCGGAAACAATTGCTGCCTTTAAGGCATCCATAAAACAAAAATATGGACCGGTAGCTGGAATTAAGCTCACTTTGGATGAGGTAGAGCTACGTGATAATAGGCTTGTCAGAGAGTACAATATCAGCGAGGAATCGTTCATTTCTATGAGTGTGACATCTACTGGTGCAGATGAGGTTGAGGAACCATCGTCTGCGGGCGTTATCGAGGCGAAGGAAATTCGAATATATGTTGGATTTTTATCCACAAACAAACGTGGTTTTGATATAGATGTTGAACAATCCACTACAATTGAGGGCCTAAAGGCATTGATCATGAGTAAGGATCCTGATTGTGATCCTGACCAGCAGCGTATATTTTTGAACGGGTCAAACCTTCAAGATGATAATACTCTCGCTCATTACAACATCGACGATGGTGCCAATCTTTTCGTGATGCTCAAAGAGCCTGACTTAATTCCACCAAATTCGGGCTATACGCTATTATATGTTAGCTGCGAGGACAAAATACACACTGTTTGCTTGGAGAGCAACAATGCCACAATTAGACAAGTGAAGAGGTTGGTGTGGGAGAAAACAGAGATCCTACCTGCTTATCAGCGTCTCAACTTTTGTGGAGAGAACTTGGAACAGCCGGACAAACGACTAAGTGACTATGGAAGAGATGGGGGCATCAAGGCGGAAAGTCTTTTGTATTTGTACCGTCGCAAAACTCGAGATGCCGAGCCGGGGTACAGTACTCTGCCTCCTGGTATGAATCCGGATTTGCAAACTGTTCAGCAGAATACACAGCAGAATCAGAACACTCAGCCAACACCGGTTCAACCAGAAGACGATGATATGATCACAATACATCTCATGAATCTGTTTCTCGCAAGTGAAGGAGTGCCATTCAAATTGAAGCCGGACGCACCCCTTGGTCAAATATTCCGTGCGTACGCACAGCAAGTCCGTATGGCCCCATCTGAATTGGAATTCATGCATGATGTATACGGGGATCTGACTGCTGATTGTGAACTATCAGCCGAAGCGTTGGGAATGAAGAATGATGATACGATCATGGTTTCTTCAAAGATGTCGAGTCCGATGTTTCCAATGTCAGAGCCAATGCCGATGCCACCCCAGCAACCAATTCCTTCTAATGAAATAGACTTGACTCCATTCAGTCCTGGAGCAGCCATTTCGGTTACCCTCAAGGGCGTCGGTTCAGATGTCTCTGCGAAGATAACAAAGGAAACAACACTAGAACTATTGTTTGAATATTTTGCAGACAAAGAGGGTGTAGAGAGTGAGTTATTACTTTACGCCTGCAATGGCAAGCGATACTCATACAAAACTGACAAAACAGCCGCTCAATGTGGTATTGAGGATGGTGATATCATTCACGTCTCCTGGCGAGCTCGTGAAGAAAAGAAAGCTACCGCTGAAATAGCCGACTTCATTCATACGCATCATCAGCGACACAAAGCGATAAAGATTGCTGCAGATCAACGGGAAGCGCGAAAGACCATTGATCATTTCGTTTGGAAAAGTATTGTAATTAGACGTGCAAAGCGACGGAAAGCGCGAAGGATAATTGCTGATTTCGTTTGGAAAAGTATTGCAATTAGACGCTGGCGTAAGCTTAGGGACAGTGCAAAACTAGCTCAAAGGATTTTTCGTGGCCATTCAGCACGTAAAATTCATGGCGAAATGGTGCAAATCCGTTTGATCGCATTTCGTCAATTCACCTCTGTTTGGAAGCAAGCTGCTGAGGCAGCTGCTGAGCGAGCCGCTGCACCACCGACCTTGACGGGATGGGCTCTTGTGCGCGATGAAATCAACATGAAGAAGGCGGAGGATGAGGATGAAAATATGGCTGAGACTGATGAAAAACTCAGCAAAGCACTGGCTGGGGCGTTGAAAGTCGAGGACGAGTTTGTAGAGGATGAAGTTGAATCTGACTTGGAAGACGACGCAATGGAAAGTAACATCATTGAAGCACAAGAAAAGCTTGCAATGATTGATTGGTCCCAGTTTCAAGTGACAAGTCATGTGTGCAAGTTCCTAAAAACTGGCGATACAAAGTATAGGGAAATCTTCGCGAAGAAGATGACGCAATTGGCGAAAGGCGAAAGGTCCCACAAACTTCAGAAGCCACTGCAAGGTTGTGAATCTGTCATATTCGAGACATACCTTGAGAATAAGAGTGGCTGGAGAATTTTATGGACACAGGAAGGGGACCGGCTTGTGATTTGGTTCGTTTGTCAGCATAAAAGTGTGTCAAGGCATGCCAAACTAATTGATGATGCAAAGAATAGAGCAGCTCGTCAACAGTTGCCAGATAGTTTCATCGCTGAGATGGAAAATGATATTTCCTCACATGAAGAAAAGATGGACGTGAAGCTTGATCCACTTGGCAACGTACCGCTCAAACTATACGATGTGAGCTTTGATAATGTAAACGACATTGTTGACGAGTCGTGGACGCCGCAGATGCACTTAACTCAGGAGGAGAGAGATGTTGTCGAGGCAAAAGGTACTGTTCTGTTGCTAGGGAGATCCGGTACTGGCAAGACTATCTGCATTATCAACAAAATGGAACACGATCGTCAGACGAAGTCCAAGAATAAACCTGACTTTTCACAGCTTTTTGTCGCAAGATCTAGAAAGCTGTGCTCATACGTGCAGGATGCTGTTGGAAATAATGAAGTGAGTTCATTTACCACTTTCGACAGCCTTGTGAATCGAATAGAAGCATCACTGTCTGGAAGCACCAATCAAAACTTTCGTCAAAGCCGTCATGTCGACTTTTCTCGATTCAAGAACGAATTTTACATTCCAGTTTACCCACGGGAAGATATCAGTGCATTGATTGTCTGGAAGGCAATTCGAACTTTCCTCAAAGGATCAATTGATGCATTTAAAGAGACAGGCGCAGTGCTTTCAAGGGGAAATTTTATTGGACTTGGAAAGAACAGATGCAAAGTTCCCTTGAATCTGAGGGATCCCCTTTACGACATCTTTCTACAATATCAGCAGTGGATCAACGACGAGCATCTTTGGGATGACATGGACCGTATCCTAGCTCTCGTCAAAAGTATAGAAGATGCCAGGAGGTCACACTCGCCAGTGTATGAGGAAGAAATCAAGAAAACGAGGCTCTACGTCGACGAAGTTCAAGATTACACACAGCTTGAAATTCTGCTCTTCTTCTATATTGGTGGTGGCCCTGGAGCTCTATTCCTTGCTGGTGATCCTGCCCAAAGTGTTGCTGAGGGCACTGACTTTCGGTTTGAAGATGTCCGCGGCGTTGGATACTTTGTGGCAGGAGATCAGGTAGGAAATAAACGTCACTTGGTACCTGAGAAACCAAAGGTTGTCAACGTGAACTTTCGTTCCCATGCAGGCGTCCTCAACTGTGCTGGTGGGTTCCTAGATTTGCTATTCACTCACTTTCCAGGAAGTGCAAAACAGTTGAAAAAAGACCATGGGCTGTTCAAAGGTGCAAGGCCTGGTGTCTTTCAAGGCGTCCAGGTCCAGCAGTTGTCTACTTTTCTAAAGGAGAAAATGCCTGGTGCTGTGGTCCTGACGCACGACGATTCTGCAGCTAGTTGGAGTGAAAAGCTCGATCATAGACTCGTGTACGGGATTCGTGAGGCAAAGGGCATGGAGTTTAAGACTGTCATCATCCTTGATTTCTTTGCTGAGCTTCCTTCTTCACTCCAAAAGCCTTGGCGTGACTTGCTGTTGAATCGATACAGAGAAGAGGATGGATTTCAGCAAGAGTTTCCGCTGGTGGAGACCCATTTGAAGCTTATTTATACTGGAGTGACGAGATGTATTGATCAACTCTTCTTTGCAGAGACAATCTCTTCTAATTCAGGCGACGCTGCTGTGCGTTGGCTAACTACAACCAGCACCAGCACAACGATGGAAAGGGCTAATAACAGCACAGCCCTTGCTACCATCAGCGATGTGAATGATTTGGAAGCAATGTCTATGACAAACGACGAGTTTTGTGTAGTGGGCATCGATAATGCTGAATTGGCAGAGTCATCTATTGACCTTCCTCAAGATGCCATCCTGAATTATTTAGATCGAGCCATCTACTGCTTCTTGAAGGCCCAAAGTCCTGAGCTTGTCGCCAAAGCACAGGTGCATTCCCAAAGTATACGAATGAGAGATCGGCTCGCGCATACAAACTATCTCATGGCGAAAGGTGACTTGGAACAGGACATTGAACAGCTGGAAAGAGAAGCTGCGCAGATCATCTCCTCGCTCTTCAGGGAAAACCTTTTCGTTGAGAGTGAAAACCTTCTCAACTCGATCATTCCTTTGTTGTCTCCGTACACGCAGCAAAAGCTAGAAGAATGTATCACCTCTCCTCTTCATATTTTGAATGCTTAATACTCCGGCTGGAGTTGCAATCCATAGATAGAGAGGACATCTTACAATTTCTACTGTGCGTAGAAGATTTGCAGACGAGAAGTCTCTTCGTAATTAACGCCCGAAACGAGAAGTACTGAGCAGTGGCGCCTAACAAGTTTATAATACTCAATAGCATTACAACCCACCATATGATGCTGCTTCGACGCTACTTCTTTCAATCCTAACTGATAGTAGTTCCTAGCTATGCTGATGAGAACAAATAGTGCATGATTTGAATTATTGTCCGTCAGTTGAATGATGACTACCACACTTTACTTTAGTTTGACAAAAGGGGCGACATTCTTGTCACAATCGCATACCACGCAAAATTAGAAAGGACCCATACCATATTGAATTGCCTTTGTCTTGGGTTGTGTCTCCTTCTTACTACTTGCCCCTCCTCCCTTTTTCAGTTCCTCCTTCCTCACGTACACCATATCAGCCAAATCACGGGCGATATCAAGAGTTGCATCGGGCCTTGCCGCAACCAACGCGTTGTCCCTCATTTGTTCCAACTTGGAAGGTGATGCTAACCATTCTTGGACTGTTTCCGCCATTCCATCCACACTTCCTCTATAGCAACCAAATCCATTCTCCTCCACGTATGGTACATTGCCCTCTTCTTGTCCAGGCAAGAAACTTGAAAGGATGCAAGGCAATCCACAGATGGATGCTTCGGCAATAGTTCCTGGTCCAGCCTTTGTAATGAGGATATCTGATGCACGCATGTATTCGTCCATATTGTTGACGAATCCTTGGACGTTCACCTCGATGTCAGCTCCCCAATTTGTTTGGGGAGGAGAAAGAGTAGTTTGTGCCGCTTTGTTGTTACCACAGACCACAACCATTTGATAGTTCTCATTCGTAGATGCAGCAAGACTTTGCAATTTCTCTCCAACGGCTTGAGCCTGGGCTATAATTCCTCCCATACCATCTCCACCTCCAACTATCAAGACTGTAGTCATATCCTTCAAACCCAAACTCTCACGAATTGTTGGTTTGTGATGCACTCCCTCCATTTCAGTCGCCTCATCTTGTTCCTCGGGTGATCCGGTATAATCGGCACCAAATCTCCAGAATCCTCTACGAATAGGAAGTCCATACTGAACAATCTGATTTTCCTTCACTTGCCTATCCATCGCTGCTTTCTTCAATACATCCGAAGGGACGAAGCACTTGTCCACACCTTCGTTGAACCATGTCGGATGCGCTCCACCAAGATCTGTCACAACAGTCACAAATGGAGTAACACGCCCTTCACTACGAGACGCACCATTGGAATCCAACGAACTAAGAATCTTAAGTGGAAGATCCTGACACAACGGATGCACACTCACAACCATATCAGCTCTCTTATCATTCTTGGAACTATCAAATGGATTCCTCGTCAAACACTCCTGGAATGGCTCAAAGCAAGACAATTCCAACGCGTTCTCATTCAACCACAAGCCAAGTGGTGTAGATCCAAATTCATAGAACCACTTCCACAAGAAACTGTACTCTGCCATGATTTTGTACAGAGCCACGTATTGATTGTAGGGGAAGAATGGACCGTAGTCGGTATAAATGTCCACGATATCGCAGTGGATTTTCAATGGGAAACGATCAGGTTCAGTCTCGTGTAGGACGTTGAAGGCATCACGAAGAGCGTTGGCGGAGGCACGATGTCCACCGCCTGTGTCTGACATGAGGATTTGGATTGTTGCGACATCTTCGTCGGCTGCAGCGGATGATAGTAGGGAAGTTGATGATTGTTTGTAGGCTTGTGTCTTTACGGGGCGTAGTACTTGGCGGCTGACAGTAGAAGGCTGAAAGGCGGTGGCTACTACACCTACAGAGAGGAGGTAGGTGATTGCAGTGTAGGACTTCATGGTTGCAAACTACAACTACTTCTGTGCCATGATATGAGTCGAGAGTTTGGATAAAAGAGGCGTTGGGTTGTCAAGGAAGTGCGTCGCGTGGAACAAATCTTTGATTTGCAAGCCAAAAGATACGCAACATACAGAATACTTCAACTTACAATACTACTACTTTAAGAGTACAACCTCTACAGAACCTCCCCTCTTAGCTAGATACTTGCGAGAGGAATGCTGTCTCTCTAAACTATCTCTGTCTCTGCAATATTTTCACCAACCTTTTCATAGTCTTCATAGATGGGCATGAGAAGATATCTTGGCTTCACCCACAAGATGAATGCAAAGATTATTATTGCAGCTACACCCAAGCCCGCTATCCAAGCTAGGACTGTGGTTTCGTTATGTTTGACCTTGTTCATTAAAGATGTAGCCTTCCTGTGTCATTGAACAGCGGATGCACAAGTATTAGAGAGATAGGTTGTATATGCATATGTGCGTATGTGGGTCTTTAAGTAGTCACCTATGCGTTGCAACAAGGAACACTCACACACGGTCAGGACATCCAGTAATCTTGATCCTACCATCATCCAATGCAGCTTCAGCAAGATTATTGTATTCCTTGCCATACGCAGGAGTCAAAAAGTCATTGTGATACTGGTGATAAAATTCAGCCTGGTAGAAAGGAAACTTGTTCGAGTCATAAACATACACAAGACGCTTGCCCAACGTATCAGGATCGTTCCCCTTTCCATCCACCAATGTCATCCCTCTTGCTTTTCCAGCTGCCTCCACTTGAGCAAAGGCTGGATGTTTGCTCCCACCAGGCAACCCCAATAAACTTCTATACTCCCCACCCTTGTCCATAGGATCTGCCCTCTCTCCCTTGTCACCGAACAGTTTGAAATATTCCACTGCAAAGTCTTCAACCTTTGATTCTGGGATAGTCATACCAACTACCTCTCCATGACCAAACTTGCCATAGTCAGCAATAGATTGAAAATTGTGATAGCACACTCTTCCCTCCGAATCAGTTTTGAACCCTCCTGCGTAGCCTGTTAATGAAGTGAGTTCATTGTCCTTCCTGCCGAGAATTGACCGTTCTGCGAGTACAAATTCATGCTGTACATGCCAATAGCAACCGGCTCCCCAGTATACATTTTGGAGATTGTCGTCGGCTGCAGAGGCACTGCTGGGATTGAGTGTGACGGCTGAGGTGGCGGCGATTGTGGCACCTGCGATTTTGGATAGAAATGCTCGACGGTGGGAAATCGTGGTGGGTTTGTTGGGCTTTGGAGCTGTGTAGGCCGATGTAGGTGAGGCCAGGCATAATGAGAGTAGGAAGCAGACGGTCTTCATGGTCGATATTAGGTAGATTAAGTATTATATATTGTGGCAAGTATAGCTCAAGG
>Ga0209652_1004045_pt1 | contig 10425 bp, 11 predicted proteins | sample SaaInl74LU_5_DNA_FD_184641 | JGI IMG/M metagenome (GOLD analysis project Ga0209652, IMG submission 184641) | Marine microbial communities from expanding oxygen minimum zones in the Saanich Inlet - ESP_74LU_5_DNA (SPAdes) (version 2) | ecosystem: Environmental > Aquatic > Marine > Intertidal zone...
GAACAGAAATACCCAGTCGTAGGAGGTCGCTAGCGATGCGCGCCTACGTTGGTAATAGGCTGTAGGAGCGCATTAACACGAAGTGTTAAGCCGCGATTTGGACCTTAGGCTTTACTGATTTGCTAAGGTGATTAGATAAACGGGTATCCACATGCCTATACCGAATACCGTGTGGGCAACTAGACCCCAGAGACGCCCTTCCCAGGGAGCGTCTGTTTTGCTCAGCGCCCAGCCTAAACCCAAGCCCGGTTGCAGAAAGAACCAGCCAGCGGCAATAGTAACTATTGCAAATAGCCATAGGGGTATAAAGCTTGGTGCTTCTATCCACTCCTGCCCTGCAATAAGTACGAATATCAACCCATAAGCGATGCCAACGGCATAGTGGAATACCCAGCCAACCTGAACCTCAGAGGGCTTTTGCTCGACCGTGCTGATGTCATTGTGAAATACTTTAGGAAGGCATAGTACCCAGCGGCCAACGGCTCCCCAATTTGGCAGCGCCATACCGGCAAAGCGATTGAGCAAAAGTGCCCAGATATCCATCAGCATAGTACCCCCCAACCCCATGGCGAGGCCGAGTATCAGTGCATATTGAATATCGTACATGGGTCTGTGTTTATCCCTATCAGTGTATTAGTCTTCACGCACGGGTTCTTTATCTCGCCATGCGCGGTAGACTCGGAATGAAAAGATTACGCCAAATACATTACAGAAATCGAGCGCAACTGACAAAATGAAACCGATAATAGCCGCGTTCTCGACCATAGGCGCTAGCGCAAGTTCGCCGAAAAAGAGCAGACCATAAATAATCGCAAGTCCCTTAGCTAACACCCAGAAAAGATCAGCGGTGCCGCCCCAGCTCATTTTAATTGACTCCAAGGGGCTGCGTTTCTCAAGTAGGCAGACCTGATTAGCCAGTCCTAGACGCACCGCGATATAGAGGCCAGGTAGAACGAGCAGCATTAGGCCCATTGAGATGGCAAAGGCACTGAGTACAAAGGTAAAGAAAAGGCGCCCCCAGTTTTTAAGGCCTAACGCCCAGGCCTGTAGCGGACTTATTTGGGCACTATCAACGATAGACTGCATGTAAAAAATAGTTGCACCCAGGTAGATAGGTACAAAAAGTAGGTCGATTGCTGTCAGAAGGAATAAACCGTCTTGCAGGTTGGTTACCTCGTCTACCTCTCCAATCAGTGATTGCTGTATAAGCATCAAACCCACGATAAAGGGTAACTGGATACTGGCCAGATTCATTAGGTTTGAACGAAAGAAGTAATAGCTTTGCTTTAAATAATCAGTTGCCATAAGTCGCTGTTATATTTTGGGTTTAGTGAGTGAGTATACGCAAAAACTGCCGTTATCGATGCACAGTTCTATATGTTTGAAATACTGTTCTGCTATGCGCGGCACAGGTACATGTTGGTTAACTACAAACACCGCTGTTCCATCTTGCACTAGGTGTCTTGCAGCCTGCTTAATAAACTTGTCGGTTAAGCTGTGGTCGACCTTAAAGCCACTATGAAAAGGAGGATTCGATAGTACGAGGTCAAAGCGTCCTTCGACTGAATCTGCGGCGTCGGATGCCATAACTGAGGCTGATATGTTGGCTTGGTCTAAGTTAAATTGGCATATATTAAGAGCTGCAGCGTTATTGTCAGTTGCGAGTATCCGCATATCCGAGTTAGATGCCGCAGCGGCCAGCAGCAGATGCCCAGCACCGCAGCCCAGATCTAATATAGAACGATCATTCAAGGGCAATGGCTGGCCGATAATCTGTGGTAAAGAATCAAGCAGTAGACAGGTGCCTTGATCCAGTTTTTGCCAGCCAAATAGACCCGGCTTCGCATGCAGTACTCTGTCGCCTAAAGTTGCAATTGCCTTAACCTGTTCGTAACCATCCGCACGCGCGGTCTCTTGATTTGCTTGATTAACGCTAATATTGGCCTGCCATAGATCCCCTCTGATTTTCTTTTCTGTACCAATGCCCCCTAAGGTCTGTTGTGCACGCTTACTAACCGTCTTGATACCTTCGCCTTTGTGGCCGATCAGAATGATCTCGCTGCCGGTGGTGAGGAATCTTTGAGCCGCGTTAATCAGATGCTCTATAACAGCTTTCTCTTTAGAGATGCGATAGATAAGTCTGAACTGTCCTTTGCAATCCTTGGGCCAGACGAAGTCGCTAAAGCTGCAGTTCCAGCCTTTTGATCGAGCCCGTTGGTACTGGTCGTAGCGGTTTGTCAGTGCATGATCAGGTGTCTGGCCTATCTGCTTTAGGTCGACATTCTCATCAACCACCACTAGGGTTGTTAATGCAGTATCGGCTAGTGCCTGATCGATAAGCTGTTCAGCGCTGCTCATTGAAGATGCTCTCAATCTCTTCAACACTGAGGTCGCGATACTCTCCGGGGAACAAATCTTCATCGAGTACTATAGGGCCAATCGCTTCACGGTGAAGTTCGACTACTTTATTCTCAAGTGCTGCAAACATACGTTTAACTTGATGGTAGCGCCCTTCATATAAGGTTACGCGTGCAGTGTGCTCATCTAGCAGCTCAAGTTCAGCCGGTTTTGTTGCCTGTTTTTCGCCATGTAACATAAGCCCTTTGGCAAATGCGGCAATAGCTGTTTCAGGAATAGGATCAGCACAGCCGACCCGGTAGATCTTGCCCTGTTTGTGACGGGGAGATGTGATTCGGTGACACCACTTACCATCATCACTGAGTAGTACAAGACCTGTAGTATCTACATCTAAGCGACCGGCTATATTCAGTTCGTCGGCTCGGGGTAATTCAACCAACCCTAACACTGAAGGGTGTGTCCCATCATCATTCGAACAGACGTAGCCAATCGGCTTATTAAGCATAATGTATCGCACACTGGGTGTATCAACTGTGTAGCCGTCTAGTTCAACCTGATCATCGTCATCCACTTTGCGGGCGGGGTTGCGTTCGGTTTCGCCGTTTACACGTACTTCGTTAGCGTGCAACATGCGCTTCACCTCTTTACGAGAGAAGCCAGTGGATTGAGACAGGTACTTATCTAAACGCATGTGTGGCTAACCTAAAAATTTGATCGCTACATTATACCCAAGTGTTGCAGCTGATGCGCGCAGTAGCCGGGTTAGGGTAAAATAGTCTTATCAATTACTGGGGTGTACCGTGAAACTTTTTGTAGACGACCTTACGCATGTAGATTTTTCCTACCTAGACGCGCAGCGTGGACTGCTTGGCGAATCCTGGGTAGTTCGTTTAGAGCTCGATGGCTCACTTAATGACGAAGGCATGATTTGTGACTTTGGCATAGTCAAGAAACGAGTGAAACAGTGGTTTGACTCAGGAATTGATCATGCCTTAGCCATTGCTCGCGGTATGCCAGGAATCGAAATATCTGAGCAAGATGGATATACAGAGGTTATCTGGAAAGATGCACAGGGAATGGTGTTTCGCTGCGCTGGGCCTGACCAGGCGTTCGCGCTCTTAGACGTCGATGCTATTACCCCTGATGCTGTCGCGCATTGGTGCGAGTCTAGGCTGATGGCGCTTTTCCCTGATGAAGTAGTGGGCTTAAAACTTACACTTTCGCCAGAACAGATAGACTCCTCTTTCTACCATTATTCACATGGTTTACAGAAACATCAGGGCAATTGTCAGCGTATTGCGCATGGCCACCGCTCACGTGTGCAGGTCAAGGTGAATGGGCAGCGAAGTGCCGAGCAAGAAGCGTTTTGGGCTATGCAGTTTCGTGACATCTACATCGGCACACGTGCTCATTTAAAGAGACAGGCCGAGGGTATTAGCTATTTTAGCTACAGTGCCCCACAGGGTGAGTTTGAGTTATCTTTGCGCAGTGACAGGGTCTATCTGATCGAGACTGAAACGACGGTAGAGCAGATTGCTGAGCATATGGCCGATGTCAGCGCAGCCAACTGTCCGGGACAGCTAATAGAGGTGTGTGCGTTTGAAGGTTTAGGTAAGGGAGCAATTGCTAGCCGTGGCTAGCATATCAGCTATATATACTGGCAAGACCCGTTTTTAGCAGTTCCTTAAATAAATTCACTTGAGGTTAGCGCTCAACCTCAAGGTTGTCGATTAAGCGAGCTTTGCCCAAGAAGGCAGCAGTTAAGATCACTAGTTTGTCATCAGCGGGTGTTGCAGGTAACAGATCCTGTTGGCGAACAATGTGAATATAGTCGGGTTTAAACCCTTCTCGCTCCAACGACTGAGTCGCCTGCTCAATAAGACCTGAAAAGTCATCGCTTCCGCCTGTGATCGCTTCACTAATACCGCGCATTTGTCGATAGAGCACAGGTGCTCGTTGATGCTCCTCTTTAGTGAGGTAGCCATTGCGTGAGCTAAGGGCTAGACCCGTATTCTCCCTAGCCGTTTCAACGCCAATTAACTTGATTGGCATCGATAGATCGTTAACCATCCGCTGAATGATGTGTAGTTGTTGGAAATCTTTCTTCCCGAAAATAGCAACGTCGGGCTGTACTAGGTTAAATAACTTATTAACAATTGTGGTAACACCACGAAAGTGGCCTGGGCGACTTGCGCCACAGTACATAGTAGACAGCACAGGAACATCTACAAACGTTTGGCTGTCGCGCCCGAAGGGGTATATAGCCTCTTCGCTGGGTGCAAATAAAAGATCACAGCCATACTTCTCAAGACTTTGTTTATCCTCGGCTAATGTGCGCGGATAGCGTTCAAGATCATCTTTGACATTGAACTGCAGTGGATTGACAAAAATAGACGCAACAACAAAGTCTGATTGCTCTCGTGCAGTCGCTAGTAGGTTTAGGTGCCCCTGGTGCAGGTTGCCCATGGTGGGTACAAACCCAACGCGTTTACCCTCTGCTCGTGCTGCAGAAATGGCACTGCGCAGTGCCTGAATGTCAGTAACTGTATTCATCTTATTCGAAACTATATTGCGCCGAAGGGAAGCTGCCATCTTTAACATCGGCAACGTAGTTTTTAATTGCATCTTCGATGCTGCTGGCATCGATCATAAAGTCTTTTACAAATTTTGGGCGTCGCCCTGGCGTTACGCCCAGCATATCATGTAGCACTAAAACCTGCGCATCGGTACTGTTACCGGCACCAATGCCAATCACGGGTACCTTAGAGTTTTCTGTAATTTCTGCGGCAAGTAAGCTTGGAACACACTCTAGCAGCAGACAGGCTGCACCGGCATCTTCAAGTGCGCGAGCATCTTCGAGCATCTGAAGTGCGCCTGACTGGTCGCGGCCTTGAACCTTGTAACCACCCAGCATGTTAACCGCTTGCGGCGTTAAGCCAAGATGAACACATACGGGCACTCCCTGCTCGGTTAACTTTTTTACAGTATCAACTAACCAGCGTCCGCCCTCAAGCTTGACCATATGAGCACCGGCACGCATTACAGCCGCCGCACTGTGCGCTGCTTGCTCTACGCTGGCATAGCTCATAAAGGGTAGATCTGACATGATCAGCGCACCCTGATTGCCTCTTGCTACGCTCTGCGTATGGTAAACCATATCTTCAAGTGTAACGGGCAGCGTACTGCTGTTACCTTGCAGTACCATACCCAGTGAATCACCCACTAATATCGCTTCAACACCACAGGTGCTAACGAGGTGTGCAAAGCTCGCATCATAGGCGGTAAGCACTGCAAATTTTGTCTTATCTTGCTTGTGCTTATTTAACGTGTGAAGGGTTACACCACTCATCAGTTAGCTCTCAAATATCGGTTTCAATCGTCATTATAAATCGACTTGCTGCAAACTGCCCATAGGGCATTTAGCTAAGAGCTCATCGATATGATTTCCCGCCGGTAATTGCAGGTCACTTGCGATCTCTGCAAGTGGGTATAGTACGAATTCGCGTTGTGACATATAGGGGTGTGGCACAGTCAAACGGCGTGTCTCAATCTGTTGTTCGCCGTAAAGCAGAAGATCCAGATCCAGTGTACGCGGCCCCCAGTGCTGCACGCGTTTGCGTTGATGCAGCTGTTCAATCGCTTGTAGCTGGTCTAGCAACTCATGCGCTTCTAAATCTGTGACAAGCTCAGCTACTGCATTGATATAGTCAGGTTGCCCTGCAGGGCCTACTGGGTCTGAGCGATAGAGGCTAGACTGCGCTTTAAGGCTTGAACGAGGCAAGATCGAAAGCTCGGCAAGTGCATCGCGGACCTGTTGTATTGGATCTTCAAGATTGCTTCCTAAGCCAATAAAGCAGCGAATCATAGTTTATTGGTCGCTACTCGGTTTAGAGTTCGACGGCCGGCGTTTACGACGACGTGGGGGGCGTTTGGGTGTCTCTTCACGTGGCTCGTAATTGACGGGTCTCGGTGGTGCAGTGCGTTGATAGTCAGTCCACCAGTCACCGAGGCCATTAAGAGATTCACCACTCTCTTCACGCAGCACTAAAAGGTCATATCCAGCTCTAAAGCGTGGACTCTCCATAATTTGCTCGGCTCTGTCGCGGCGCGGCAATCGGTGTTGCAGCTCCCAGATCTCCCGAATCATGCTCGAAAAGCGTCGCGGAATGGCAGTGGCTTTTACCTGCTCAGAGAGAATCTGATTTGCGGCTTCATGCAAACGCTGCAAAGGTGGCAGGTCGGTGCGCTCTTTTAGTTGTTGCATGCGCTCAGCTAAGGGGTACCAAAGCATCGCAGCGTATAAGAAGGCAGGATTAACGCTCTTACCTTGCGTGAGTCTGCGATCGGTATTGCGAAGTGCATTATTTACAAGCGCTTCGACAGGCCAGTCTTGCGATTCGAGCATGCGATCAGCGCCCGGTAACAGATACTTGAACATATCAAATCGAATGAGTTGTCGAAGCGTTGCAACGCCGTGTCCTGTTTGTAACAGCTTTAGCACTTCATCAAACATTCGGGCCGGTGCCACCTTGCCAATTAAAGGTGCAAGCTGGCGTATAGGTGCGGCGGTGTTCTCTTCAATATCGAAGTCGAGCTTTGCTGCAAAACGAGCAGCCCTAAGCATGCGTACAGGATCTTCGCGGTAACGCTCAGCAGCATCACCAATAATACGGATGCGTTTCGCTTTTAAATCAGGGTAGCCGTTGGCGAAATCCAGAATGCTATGGTCTTTTACATTGTAATAGAGAGCATTAATGGTGAAATCACGGCGCAGAGCGTCTTCCTCAATGCTGCCATAGACATTGTCGCGTAGTATCATTCCAGAAGCCGCTTGGCGGCCATGATCACCGCTATTCTGTTGACTGTCGTGGCTCGCTCTAAAAGTGGCAACCTCGATCATTTCTCGCCCAAAACGGACATGTAATATCTTAAATCGCCGGCCAATGAGTCGCGCGCGATTAAATAGAGGTTCTGCGGCTTCCGGTGTTGCAGAGGTCGCAACGTCAAAGTCTTTTGGTTCTTTGCCAGCAAGTAAGTCGCGCACGCACCCACCGACGAGGTAGGCCTCGTAGTTTGCATCGAGTAGACGGTAAACAACTCGCATTGCGTTGTCGTCTAGGGCGTGGCGTGGGATCTGGTGTTCAGATTCGGCTATCACGCGTCGTTCGCCAAGCGGCAGAATGTCTTCAGATTGATATTCAGGCATGGTGTTGGTTCCGCGGCTGTTTGGCTTTTTGGGGCCTGTAGTTCTGGCGGTCCAGTAGAGTGCGCCGATTAGCGTCAATCCAAGTAGTAAAAGTAATATTGATTCCATCGATGAAATTTCGATCTTGGCTCATTTAGATTTATAGGTCGCTAATGATAACAGCAGAATGCCTATAAGAGTATTAGATCAATGTAATGAGTTTTATGTGGTTCTTCAGAAGGGATTGCGTAGCGGTTGGGGGGACGGATTGCGAAGCTGCCATTACCGAAAGCTAATTATTATTGTTCAATCAGCGCAGTCTTCGCAATCGTCAAAGCTCCATTATTATTTTTATTCGGAGCGTTAGGTCGTTGATCAACTCTTATTATTTTTATTTGAGTGTCACAATTGCCATGTGTTGTTGTTGTTCTGGTGAGAGAATATAAGCGACAGTTGAGTATGTTTCAACACTTAGATGAGTTTTTCTGCGTTATTACAACCAAAGTATACTGATGAAAAAGTTATAAGCTTAAAATATTTGGTACTTTTTCCAGTCTCCAGTTCGTAGTTGCCCACCCAATAATATCGTCTATTTCGTTATAAATCAGATCCTTAGGTGGGTTTTGTCCAAGCATTTTAAGCAAAGTTAACAGTTGCGCTCGTACGTTATCTTTAGTGACACTAATTGCTTTTGCAAATGTCTGTTTACTCAGTTTTTGACCATCATCGGCTAAAATAAGGGGTGTGTGAGCATATTCAAGTCGAGGAAAGTTGAGCTTTTTTTGAAGAAGTTGCTGTTTAGGTGTTTCGTGCAGTAAATCCATACCACGTACCACGCGGCTTATGTTCTGCAAATGATCATCTACAACGACTGCCAACTGATACGCGATGAGCCCGTCGCGTCTGTAAATTATAAAGTCAGAGACTTCCTGGCTAGCTTGCGCCCCTTGAATGAAGTCATTAAAACCCGGGCTGTACGATCCTGTGGCACGAATCGCTGAGTTTGCTTGTTTGTGGGGGATGTGTCTTCTGCAGAAGCCGTCATAGTGATGTAGAGCCTGTCGGGTTCTAAGATCGGTACGGCTGCAGTTACAACAGAAGGCTTCTTGTGTTTCGATCAGGTGTTGAAGAGCCTGTTTATAAATATCTAAGCGATCGCTTTGACGAATAATGGGCTCGCTAGGCTCCAGGTGGTGAGCTTCTAAAGCTTGCAGAATCGCTTTTTCAGCACCGGCTTGTATACGTGGGGGGTCTAAATCCTCTATGCGGACTAACCAAGAACCTTGACTTGCGCGGGCATCGATATAGCTGGCCAACGCCGTAAGCATAGATCCAAGATGCAAAGGGCCCGTAGGGGAGGGCGCGAATCGACCACGATAGCTCATCTCGTTTATCGATTGAGCTGCCGCGATAGTATCGAGCAGCTCAAATACACTTATCCGCCGATCTGCTTCTCTTTGATCTCTGCAAGCGTCTTGCAATCGATACACTGAGTGGCAGTAGGGCGAGCTTCTAAGCGACGAATGCCTATTTCAACACCGCAGTCATCACAAAATCCAAAGTCGTCATCTTCTAGGCGATCGAGGGCTTTGTCGATCTTGCGAATTAGTTTGCGTTCACGGTCACGAGTGCGTAGCTCAAGACTGAACTCCTCCTCCTGACTGGCGCGATCGCTAGGGTCGGCAAAATTAGTGGCCTCCTCTTTCAGATGGCTGATTGTCATATCAACCTCTTCCATGAGTTGGCGTTTCCACTCGAGAAGAATCGCACGAAAGTGGTCTTTCTGTGCCGTGTTCATGAACTCTTCTGAGTCGTTTATCTCGTATGGAGCTATCTGAGTCTGTTTATAATCAGCGCTAGTTGGCATAGTGACTGCCTCTTATCTATAGGATCTCTGCGTTAGCCGAGTACCTAGTGTTGATCTGTACATTAAATTTAGGCGGTGAACTTATCAGATGCCTGTCTATTAGGCTAGTCCTTAATATGTAATAGGAAAAGAAGCAGATAAGTCTAATCGAGCATAGCGACCCTTAGCTGGTTATAATAGGCGTCGAAAATGGAGACTTACATGGCAAAAAATTGGGCAAATCGTGCACGTGAGATGGAATCCTTCAAGGTGATGGATCTGCTCAAACGTGCGAGTGAACTTAGCGCGACCGGCAGAGATATAGTACATCTAGGGGCCGGTGAACCCGATTTCGGTGCATCGCCAATGGTGATTGAACGTGCCAAGCAACTGCTTGATAGCCAAGCACTTAGTTATACCGCGGCTGGCGGTATACAGCCGCTACGCGAAGCGATCGCTCAGTTTCACCAACAACGATACGGTCACACAATCAGTGCCTCACAGGTGCTGGTAACGGCAGGCGCCTCTGCTGGTTTAATGCTTGCATTTGCCCTAGTTGCTGAAAAAGGGACAAACTTCTTAATGGCGGATCCTGCCTACCCTTGTAACCGCCAGTTTTTAAGATTAGTAGAAGCGCAGGCTAAGCTAGTTCCCGTTGATCACCAACATAACTTCCAACTCAATGCTGAGTTAGTTGAGCAGCACTGGGATAGCTGCACTGCGGGTGTGCTTATCGCATCGCCTGCCAACCCGACTGGCGCGGTTATCGATCCCGACGAGTTAGTAAAGATTGCAGCGCTTGTAAAAGCGAAAGGCGGTCAGCTTATCGTTGATGAGATCTACCACGGTCTTACTTATGGCGCGTCGGCTCCGACAGCAATAAGTATTGATCCAGACGCAATTGTTATTAACTCATTTTCGAAGTTTTTTGGTATGACGGGCTGGCGCTTGGGTTGGCTAGTAGCCTCAACTGAGGCTATCGCTGAGATGGAGAAGATGACTCAAAACCTATTCATATCAGCGTCTACGCTTGCAC